>WNGL01001858.1_pt1 | contig 33350 bp, 32 predicted proteins | sample 5400591 | NCBI WGS metagenome assembly WNGL01 (sample SAMN13153377, study PRJNA577476) | soil metagenome | isolation source: 80 cm soil or saprolite under Garry oak tree replicate 1 | place: USA:California | collected 2016-06-15
TGTCCTACAATGTTCATAAAGACAGTTTCACCTCCTGACAGAGTCGAGACTGTCTTTATTTTGAGAAATCTTTCACTTTTTTGCAAATCCTGTGCCTACCCCTTAAATCTCTAGCCTCGAAAATCTGCAGGTGGTTCAGAAATCTGCTATATTGACAATTATATTTTATATACTAATAATAAATTGTGGGTATGTTCAAAATAAGAAAAATATTTTTATTCATTGCTCCTATTTTCGTTTTGTTTTTCTTTATTAGCTTTTTAACCGTATCTAGCGTATCGGCATCCCAGTATGATCTGCATGATAAGAAGAGTACTGTATTAACTAATCATAACGGTACAAGCCAAGTTACAACGGCATTGCCCTTTACCCAGTCACACTATGCCGTGGACTTCGTAGGCTCTTCAACACAATATCTTGACGTACCCGCCAATACTACTGCATGGCAACAGACAGGAAACTACACAGTGGAGATGTGGTTTAAAACGACTTCAGACGAGCAATATCTTGCACAAGAAGGTGGATTCATCGATAAAAGTGCTGGGTGGTTTATCTACATGACAGGTGGTAAACCTCGGTTCTACGCAGGCCGAAATACTGGAACAACTCCGGGTACAGATTTCCAATATGTCGATACGACGAGTTCGTTAAACGACGGTAATTGGCACCATTTGGCCTATACCTATGATGGTTCAAATCTCAAATCGTATGTAGATGGTTCGCTTGATAAAACGGTAAGTTGGAGTAACAACACAGTGTATCCAACATCAAGCTATGGAGTAATAGGCGGACGGATTAATTCTGGGACGATAGATGTTTCATATACTGGAAAGATTGATGACTTTAGAATTTGGTCGGTAGCAAAGAGTGGTACACAAATTAATGATGATAAGGCAGTCGAATTAACAGGAACTGAATCAGGCCTTGCTGCTTACTATCCTTTTGAATCGCTTTTACAAGGAGTCACCTATTACACAATTAACGACGGAACGAATTTTAGTAGATCAACATCTCCCGTCTCATCAGGAGTTGCTACGCAAACAAATAACTCGGATGGATCTGTTACGGTAAGTATCAATAGTACAAGTGGTTATGCTGACTCAGGATTTGTTTTATATGAAGGGACATTAGGAGATTTACCTAACTTTACAGTCAACGGTACAGGTAACCAATACAGCTTAAACTTATGGTTAGATACAAGCAGCGACAATGATTATTTTGCATGGGATTCAAATGGCGTCTTCACAGGATTAAATAGTGATACGTACGCTCTTGGCCCAGCATCATCAACTGGCACGGATGCAATTAGTGGATCATCTCAATTTTACCTGATGTCAGATAGTCAGAACCACACATTTTCTGATTTAAAGAATGGGAGTGTCAGTGGAATAAGTTCGAGTACAAAAGTTGCCGTTTGGGTTGGAGTCAATACCACTAGTGGTTCTACTTCTGCTACTATTACCTCAATCGACGGTTTATAAATAAACGTGGAGAGAACTATTTAGTTGCTACTTAATCTTGTAAATGTTATTGTTCACTAAATATAAATAATTCTTTATGAAAATTTTAGTTATTTCGTCCTATCTTCCCTATCCACTTTATTCAGGCGGACAAGTAAGACTTTATAATTTACTTAAAGAGTTATCTAACAGACATGAAATTACTCTTATTTGCGAGAAACGTCCTCAGCAAACAGTACAAGACATAGCTGAAGTAAAAAAAATTTGTAAAGATGTAATTACCGTTGATCGAAAGAAACAATGGAGTATTTCAAATATTGTTAAAGCAGGAATATCATCAAATTCTTTTCTCCTTAACGGTCACACTCAGACTGTTTTTAAACAAAAAATTCAGGAAATCCTTGCAGAGAATACTTTTGATTTGATTCATGTAGAAACGTATTATGTAATGAAAAATGTACCGCAAACGAATTTACCAATAGTTTTGGTGGAGCATAATATTGAATATTCGGTTTATGAAAAATTTATGAATCGAGCTCCTTTCTTCCTTCGTCCGCTCCTTGCTCTGGATATTGCCAAAATTAAAAAGGAAGAGGAGAGTTATTGGGAAAAAGTAAAAGCTTTGGTTGCGGTTTCTCGCGAAGATCAACAGGTGATGAAAAAAGCAGGATTTGAGTCTTTTCTTGTTCCAAATGGGGTAAATACTGATCAGTTCAAGTTTAAAAGTTTTGAAGAAAAATCCCACTTCGCTCAAGCTCCGCGGGACAAGAAGATTTTATTTCTTGGAGATTTTAAATGGATCCAGAATAAAGATGCAGTAACCTTTATCCTTAAAGAAATTTGGCCATTGATAAAAGAAAAGGATGAGACAGGGAAGTTTGGTTTGAAATTATGGATAGTCGGCAGAAGCATCCCTGACAATATAAAAAGTTTAACAAATGAACCGGATGTGTTGTTTGATGAAGAGAGTTCAAGTTTACCCACTGAAAAAATTTTCCAAGTTGCAGCACTTTTACTCGCGCCAATTAGAATCGGGGGAGGGACAAGTTATAAAATTTTGGAATCCATGTCCACTGGTACTCCAGTTGTGACTAAGCAAATGAGTGCAGATGCACTTGGTGCCAAAGACAGAGTTGATCTAATGGTAGGGCAAAATGCGGAAGAGCTCGCTAAAAAAAGTATCAGTTTGCTTTCTGATGAGGGTTTGTATAAGAAGATCAGTAAGAACGGCAGGGAATTGGTTGAAAAAAATTATACCTGGCAGGAGATCGGCAAAAAGCTTGAGGAAGTGTATAAGAAAGCTGTGCTATACTAAATTCATCTACAATTTATGAGAATTGGCATTGATGCGCGGCTCTGGAATGAAACAGGCGTAGGACGCTACATTCGGAATTTGGTCGAAAACCTTTTGGAAATAGATACAAACAACGAGTATGTCTTGTTTGTCTCAAAAGGATTTAAGAGTGAGGATTTAAGATTAAAGAACGAGAAATGGAAAATTGTGGAGATTGATATTCGTTGGCATACGCTAGAAGAACAAATCCGGTTTCCTAAAATTCTGGAAAAAGAAAACTTGGATCTCGTCCATTTCCCTTATTTTTCCATTCCCATTCGATACAATCATCCATTTGTTATTACCATTCATGACCTGATTATTCATCATTATCCGACTGGGAAAGCTTCAACTTTGCCTTCGCCACTCTACTATCTAAAGTTATTCGGTTATCAATTTGTCATTAAGCAAGCAGCTCAAAAAGCGCAGAGAGTTCTTACCGTGTCAGAAGCAACGAAGTCAGAAATAGTAAAGCATCTTCATGTTCCTGCGGATAAAATTTTTGTTACCTATGAAGGAGTTGAAGAGAAACCAAAGTTCAAAACGCAAAGTACAAAGTTACAATTGAAGTTTCAAAAATATTTTCTCTATGTAGGTAACGCTTATCCACATAAAAATTTGGATCGGCTTGTTGAAGCATTCAGCCTTATCATCAAAGATTATCCTAAGGTGAAGCTTATTCTTGTGGGCAAAGAAGATTACTTCTACCGGCGGTTAAAACAAAAAGTAAAGGCATTAGCGATAGAACAAAACGTATTTTTTACCGGATTTGTTTCAGAAGAAGAGTTGCAACGCTATTATCAGCATGCGGTTGCAACAGTAGTTCCCTCTCTTATGGAAGGGTTTGGATTACCGGGATTGGAGGCAATGCGGGCAGGCTGTTTGGTACTGGCATCTGCTATTCCCTCACTCAAGGAAATTTATCAGGACGGCGCACTTTATTTTGATCCTCTTGCGGTTGATTCTTTGCATGCTACAATACGGGAAGTTTTAAGTGAGAAGAAAACATTTCAATCATATATCGCAGAAGGGAGAGAACGAGTTGGCTTTTTCTCATGGAAGAAAATGGCCGAACAAACGTTAAAAATTTATGAAAGTTGCTCTCGTGTATGATCGGATCAATAAATGGGGAGGGGCGGAGCGGATTTTGCTCGCACTTCACAAATTATTTCCAAATGCTCCTATTTTCACTTCAGTCTATTCTCCTCAGAAAGCCGGCTGGGCAAAAGAATTTGATATCAAATCATCTTTTTTACAGCGTTTTTCTCATGCAGTTACGCATCATGAATTATATCCTTTTCTTATGCCAATTGCATTTGAACGATTCAACTTTTCCCAATACGATTTGGTTATATCACTGACAAGCGAAGCGGCAAAGGGTATTATCACCGGGCCAAATACGATTCACATCTGCTATTGTCTGACACCGACGAGATATTTGTGGAGCGGATATCAGGAATATTTTAAAAATCCCGCATTGAGGATACTTGCTGCTCCTACAGTTTCATACTTAAAAAAATGGGATCGTGTTGCAGCAAAACGACCTGATACGTTTGTTGCTATTTCACAAGAAGTGCAAGATCGTATCAAAAAATATTATGACAGAGAATCTCTGGTGATTTATCCGCCAGTTGACTTAGAAAAAGGTTTCAGTTTTCGTCATTCTGGTAAGCGAAACGCATCTAGAATGACAGATTATTTTTTGATTGTTTCGCGACTCTCAAGGTTTACAAAATATAAACGGGTTGATTTGGCAATCAAAGCATGTAATGAATTGAAATTGCCGTTAAAAATTATCGGTGAAGGAAGTTGGAAAAAAGAGTTAGAAAAAATGGCCGGTCCGACAGTTGAATTTTTGGGTAAGGTTGATGACAAAAAATTGCAGGAATATTATCAGAACTGTAAAGCTCTCATTTTTCCGGCGCTTGAGGATTTTGGGTTAACCGTAGTTGAAGCACAAGCATTTGGAAAACCGGTTATTGCATTTCGAGGTGGAGGGGCAATGGAGACAATAAAAGAAGGCAAAACAGGGTTATTTTTTGATAAACAAACCAAAGAATCGTTGATTCAGGCATTGCAAGTGTTTAATCACATGAAGTTTGATCCAAATGAGACTAAAAAGAATGCACGGCGATTTAGTCAGGCAAGTTTTAAAAACGCATTTTTAAAACTTGTACATCAGGTCATATAATATTATAATAGTGGAGTTGTTATGAAAATTGTTTTATTTGCCGGCGGAGTTGGCAGCAGATTGTGGCCGCTTTCCCGTAAGAACGCTCCGAAACAATTCGGAAAAATTATTGCAGATCGATCAATGCTGCAAATTGCCGTCCATAAATTATTCCCAGAATTTAAGTGGGAAGACGTCTTTATCTCAACCGGCAAAATATACGCGCGTCTTATTACTCAGCAACTTCCGCAACTTCCCGAAAAGAATGTGATTGTTGAGCCGGAAATGCGTGATGTCGGACCGGCAGTTGGGCTGGTCGTTGCACAAATGGCAAAAATGAATCCAGATGAGCCACTGGCACTTTTGTGGGGAAGCGATCATCTTGTCAAAAAAGAAGCGCTTTTTAGGCATATGCTTCGTGCTGCTGAGAAAATTGTTGTGAACGAGCCTGAAAAAATTGTTTTTATCGGTCAAAAGCCTCGTTTTGCCAACCAAAATTTGGGATACATTGAATTTGGTGAGGAGCTTGTAAAAGTAGACGATCTGCCAATTCATAAATTTACCGGTTTTCAATACCGTCCGCCTCTTAATAGAGCAACAGAATGGTTAACCGATGGCAAACACGCATGGAATTTGGGATATTTTGTGACAACACCGCGCTTTCTTTGGAAACTCTTTGAAGAGTTTTCACCTGAGCTTTATCAAAAACTAAAAAAGATTCAGGACGCTTTTGGCACAAACGAGTATGAAAAAGTGCTTGATGAAATCTATCCAACGCTGGAAAAAATTTCTTTTGATAATGCAATCCTGGAAAAGATGGATCCTCGCTCGGCATATGTTATCTCTGCCGATATCGGATGGAGTGATATCGGGGCATGGGAGGCATTGAAAGAAGCACTGAGTGACAAAGTAGATGCAAATGTCACAAAAGGAAAAATACTGCTTGAAGATTGCCGTGATTCAATTTTGCATAATGAAACAAAACAGCTCATTGTCGGGATTGATCTTGAAGGGCTTGTCGTTGTCAGTATGGATGACGTTATTTTAATTTGCCCGAAAGATTCAGTCCCTAAAATTAAAAAATTTGTGCAAAATCTCGACGGGACTTCGTATGAGCACCTTGCATAAACATGGCTCAAAAACATACATTTAAAAGCATTTGGTATTTTATTGTTAAAAGAATTATCGATGTTGTTTCCTCTGTTCTCCTCTTAATTCTTTTTTCACCGATTATTCTTTTGGTTGTAATTGCAATTAAAGTTGATTCGGAGGGACCGGTTCTTGCTGATACCCCACGGCGGGTTGGTAAAGATGACAACTATTTTTATCCCTATAAATTCCGTTCGATGATTGTAAATGCATATTATTTGTTAAAAACAGACCCCCAATTTAAGGAGGCTTACGAAGAACAGCAAAAAGGAGGAAATTATAAAGTCAAGAATGATCCAAGAATCACTCATATAGGTAAATTTATCCGCAAATATTCACTTGATGAAATCCCGCAGCTTGTGAATGTTTTGAAGGGAGAGATGAGCTTGGTCGGTCCACGTCCTTATTATCCTGAAGAATTAGAAAAACAGCAAAATATTTATCCTCAAACAAAAAAATTAGTGAAGGAAGTGCTCTCAGTCAAGCCGGGCATTACCGGTTATTGGCAGGTGAGTGGAAGAAGCGAAGTAAAGTTTGATAAAAGGATTCAGATGGATGCTGATTATGCAAGAAAAAAATCAGTTTTTCTGGATCTGTGGATTATCCTCATGACCCCCTGGGCCATGATTTCAGGCAAAGGCGCACTCTGACAACTCAAAATTTGCTAATATATAAGTGCCTTATGAAAGGTTTACTTGAGACTTTAGACACAAACGAAAGAGAAGACGAATTCTCTTTTAAAAACTTTTTTGTCCCGTTAACAACTACTAAGGCAATTATTTGGATAGTAATAATTGGTTTTATAGTTTTTTTCAATATACTCTTCAACGGTTTTGTGTGGGATGATTTTGGATATATTTTGGATAATCCCCAAGTACATATATTTAATCTTTCTACAATATTGGGTCAAAGTCTGTTTAATTACAAAACCGCAGATTATTACCGGCCATTACCTGCATTTTATTTTACGCTTACGTATCTAGCCTTTCATAATCTAGCATTTTTTTATCATTTTTTGCAGTTAGTGTTTCATATACTTAGTTCGTGTCTAGTATTTATTTTATTTAAGCATTTTCTTAAAAAAAGTACTGCTTTATTTTTGTCATTATTATTTCTCATTCATCCTATACAAGTTGAGTCTGTTGCCTATATTGCACAGACAGTAGTTCCCTTGGCTTTTATTTTTGGAGTCACTGCATTATTAATAAGTTTTGCAAACGTTTTAGATAAAAGGAAATTGTTCACCATAGTAACATTACTATTCCTTTCATTTTTAACTAAAGAAACAAGTGTTCTTTTTATCGGGATAGTTATACTGTATAGAATTTTATTCAAAACTGCATACTTTAAGGAGATATTGGTTGGAGTAATTGTACTTTTTATCTGTTATTTTATTTTACGGATTGGTATAGGACATGAATACTTTCCCCTTCTTCAAAATATTCCTGTTGCACAGATATCATTACAACAGCGATTATTAGTGCTTCCTGCTGTCTTATCTTATTATCTCATTTCTATTTTATTCCCCAATAAACTTGCTGTTGACCAACTTTGGATAGTGCAATCAGCGAAACAAATCAGCTTTTAAAGTTTACCTGTTCTTTCTATTATGGTTCATTGGAGGCTTAGTGTTTATTCTTCAATTATTCCCTTTGGATATGACTGTTGCTGATCGTTGGTTTTACAATCCTTTTGTTGGATTGCTTGGAATATTTGGTGTATTTGCGGAAGTAATTATTCAGAAAAGATTGAGATTACAAAGGTTATGTTTATTAATACTAATTATTGTGCTTTCACTTTTAGCTGTTCGGACGATGGTGCGTAATGCCAATTGGTATAATGAAATAAGCTTATTTACCCATGATAGTCAGATATCAGATAATGACCAATTGGAGACTTTCATAGGACTTGATTATATGAAACAACAAAATTATGCAGAGGTATATAAGTATTATACTAAATCAGTTGAACTATCGCCTAATGCAATAAATTTATTTGATCTTGGTTCGTACTATCAAGCATTTCAAAATCCTGCAAAAGCAAAATATTATTATTTAAAAGCATACGCATTAACATTACAACAGTCAAACAGAAGTAAAAGATTGTTATTGAGTGTAAAGATGGGAGAGTATTATATGTTATATGATAATCCCAAAAAAGCAATTGTATTTATTACATCCGCGCTTCATGAGTATCCGGATTCTATGCAATTGTGGGCGGAATTAGCTCTTGTTGAATACAAACAGAACAATCAAGATGCAGCACTTTCTGCTGCAGAAAAGGCTCAACAACTTAATGCAAATCAAAGTACCCAGAGTTTATATGAACAGATACTCAACAGACAACAAATTGATTATATGGACAATGGCACTCTTTCTCCATGGTTGGATCAATTGCTGTATCATTCATCTTCATTTATCCAAAATTAATACGGAAGATCGGCAAGTAATTTAAATAAACACATATTGACAGCCGGTTGTGGATCTTAGATACTTAAGTACAATATTTAAATGAAAATAACATCTCGTATTATTTTATTTATCTTCTTTTTTGCTTTTTTAGGATTATCCTTTGCAAAAATAGCTGAAGCTTCCACTCTCACGTTATCTGGTAAAGTATTAGACCAATCGAATGCCCCGATTGCTAACACTACTATAACAGTAACTGATTCATCTACAAATTCTACTGTTGGTACAACTACTGTCGATCCATCGACCGGTAGTTATTCTCTTACGGTTCCTCAAGGCACATACAACGTTACAGCTACTCCTCCATCTTCAAGTGGATTCCAAAGCATTACTTTTTCAAATCAATCTATGTCTTCTGATACCATTTTGGATTTTACTTTAGTACCTCAACTTTCAGTTGCAACCCTCAGTGGACACATAACAGACCCAACAGGAGCAGGGATTGGTGGATTAAGGTTACGTTTTTGTACGCCATCTAATTGTGGTATTAATGTTCCAACAGCCACAACAGATAGTACGGGGTTCTATTCTCTACAGATTTTATCAGGGACAGGATATACACTGCATATGCAAGGACTATATGGATTTGGTATCGTTTCTTCAGATGGAGCAATCAATATCCCCCAGGATACAACAGTTGATCTTCATATACCAACGACTCATGTGACTTTTCAGGTACAGGATTCCTCCCAAAATTCTGTGGCAGGTGTAAATATAGGTGGGAGATTAAGTAATTCGTCAAGTTTTTCTGTACAGACATCAACCGGTGCGATATCATTTAGTGTGGCTACAGATGGCAATTCGTTTGGTGTAGGTACCGATACTTCTGGGAAAGCAATTCTTACAACATTTCCCGTGCCATTAAGCTATACAGTCTCGCCTCCCAATAACACACTCTTAGGAACTTCCGGTTCACAATCCATTAGTCAAGATACTACCATACCGGTAACCCTGGCAGCAGCACCAGCTGAACATACCCTCAGTGGACACATAACGGACTCTACGGGAGCAGGTATAGGCGGATTGATTCTGCGATTTTGTACACCCACTGAATGTGATACCGCTGTTCCATCTGCTTCTACTGACAGCACTGGCTATTACTCTACACAACTATTATCACAGACAGGATACACGCTGCATATTCTAGGGCTCTATGGCTTTGGTATCACCTCCTCTGATGGAGCAATTAATATCCCCGGGGACACGACCGTTGATATGCAGGTTCCAACAACGCACGTTACATTCCAAGTACAGGATTCCTCTCAGAATCCCGTTGCTGGTGCAGGTATAGGTGTGAGATTAGAAGGAGGCTTTTCTATGCAGACATCAACCGGTGCGATATCATTTAGTGTGGCTACAGATGGAAACTCGGGTGGTACAAGCACTGACTCCACAGGGAAAGCAATTCTTACAACCTTTCCAGTACCATTAAGTTACAGCGTTACTCCTCCTAATAATACCTTATTGGGTACTTCAGGTACCCAATCAATTACTCAGGATATGACAATACCTATAACTTTAGCAAGCGCGCCAGTGCTACGTTCTATCAGCGGTCAGATAACAGATCCTACAGGAACGGGAATTAGTGGGTTAAGACTGCGTTTCTGTGCCACGGTTGCCATTTCTAGTTGTGTAACAACATCAACAGATGGGTCAGGATTTTACTCAGCACAGCTCCTCTCAGGCACAGGATATACATTACATACAGGGATATATGGGTTTGGGATTTCTTCCTCGAATAGCGCAATCAATATTGTCCAGGATACGATACTTGATTTACACGTACCAATGACTCATGTGACCTTTCAGGTGCAGGATTCTTCTCAAAATCCTGTTGCAGGTGTAGGAATAATTGGGAGATTAGGAGGAGGCTTTGCTATGCAGACATCAACCGGTGCGATATCATTTAGTGTGGATGTAGATGGCAATTCGTTTGGTGTAGGTACCGATTCTTCTGGGAAAGCGATCCTCATAACATTTCCCGGGTCGTTAAGCTATACGGTAATTCCTCCAAATAATACTTTGTTCCTGCCATTTTCATCGACTCTTAGTGTAACTCAAGATTTAACTCAGCTAATTTCCTTGCAATCATCGGACAATACTCTCTCAGGAAAAATTTATACTGACGATAATCAAAACGGCGTACAGGATACAGGAGAAGCAGGGTACCAAGGAGCAACAGTAACCTTAAGCACAGGACAAACGACTACAACTGATGCAAACGGTAACTATGCCTTTACTAATCTCCTACCCGGAACATATACAGAAACGCTAACAGTTCCAAATGGCTACTTTGCCTCGACAACCAATCCAGCAACAGTACCCATTAGTGCAAACACAACAGAAAACTTTGGTATATATTCTGCACCTGTCGTTGGAACAATCACCGCACCAAATGCTCCAGTCCAGGTCAATACAGCTGTTTCAGCAAGTGCACGATTTACTGATGGAGATACAACAGATACTCACACAGCTTCATGGAATTGGGGAGACGGGAGTTCTTCTACAATAGGATCGGTAACTGAGCCGAGTGGTGCAATTCCAGGATTGGCAACAGGAAGCCATACCTATACAGCAGCCGGTATCTATACCATAACAGTAACAGTTGTAGATAATGACGGAGCAACAGGAGCGGCGCAATATCAATATGTTACGGTTTATAATCCAACCAGTCAGGGGCTTTTCTCAGGAGGACAACATTACACGTCCCCTGCTGGAGCATATACACAAAATACAAATCTTACCGGGATTGTCAAGTTTGGTCTCTCGTATAAATATCAAGGCACCATGCCGGTTGGAGATAAACAATTCACCATGGACTTTGCAGCTGCGAACTTTACTTTTAATGCAACGAGTGTTACGTCATTGGTTACCACGAATAATATTGGAACGCTTCGGGGAACAGGGACAGTTAATGGATCTGGGACATATATGTATCTAGTAACAGGGGATGGCAATGCAAATACCATTCGTATCAAAATTACCAATCAATCAAACAACAGTGTCATTTATGATATGCAGCCTGGTGCATTCGATACAGCTGAGCCAACAACTTCGGTTACTGGAAATGTCATCGTCCACTAATTCTATTGAGTCACAATTATTTTTCCTTCTTGTTCATGATGGAGTTGATTATGGTAACCGTAGGTTCCGGGTTTGGTAAAAGTATACACAACAGAAGACCCGCTATTAAAGACACCAAAATTCAACTCTTTGTGTAATTGATTGGTTGGATAATTATCAGAATTCACTGTTTGCGCTTTACCGCTGATATTCTTCCATCTCACAGCAGATCCGACGTTGATTGTTACTTTTTTTGGAGAAAATTCATTTTTATCCAAGGTAACTGTTACTTCTTTGGGTAAGGGTTTTATTTTATTTACGGATGAATTACCTTTTTGATTCGTATGTTTGGTGGGTTTTTCAATAAATATTCCGACAAGCAGAATGAGAATTACTATTCCAATACCGAAAAGATATTTTTTATTCATCAAGCAGAGTATAACAAATTTCACAATTTGACAAAAGGTGAGCAACTTGGCTATGATATAAATATACGATGTCGGGTTTTGATAAAATTGAATTTAAAGATACAGCGGCTTCCGGGCAGAAACCTAAGGCAAATAATACGAGAGTAAAAAATACGCCTGATTTCGCAAATAGCCAAAGCGTACCAACAGTTATGCCGAAAAGAAAGCAAAAGACTAACGCTAATTTTAAGTTTAAGTTTTCCAAAAAACTTGCTATTATCCTGGGTGTCATTGTCCTTCTAATTGTGCTTATCAGTATTCCCGCGAGCGCAACATATAAATCCGGTATAAAAACCTACCGTGAAGCAAAACTTATCGCGACGGCAGCCAAACAGCAAAATGTCGCATTGGCTTCTGATGAAATTGCTAGGACACAAAAATTGCTTGATCAAACAAAAAAGAATTTTCATTTTCTTCTTCCATTGAAAATAGTCCCAATCGTTAATTGGTACTATGACGACGCAGATCATTTGCTCAATGCAGCATCTGATGGACTTGAAAGCGGACAGATTATTGCAACATCTCTCAAGCCTTATGCAGATATATTGGGACTTAAAGGTACACCGGGAGGTGCGCCGACATCGGCATCGGACAAGATTAAAACAGCTGTTCTTAGTTTAGGTAAAATTACTCCACAGATCGATAAGATTGAAGTGTCGCTTAACGCGATGAAGAAGGAAGTGGATCAAGTGGATCCGAATCATTATCCTACATTTCTTTTTGGAAAGACAATCAAAACCCAGCTGGCTAGCTTGAAGACATTCACTGATGATAGTGCCATTGGGATAACCGATGCGAAGCCCTTAATTAAGACACTTCCGAGCTTGCTTGGGGCAGATAAACCCAAACAATATCTGATGATCTTCCAAAATGATAAAGAGCTTCGGCCGACGGGCGGATTTATCACAGGTTATGCGGTTTTCAAAGTTGACCAGGGCTCGATTAGTCTACAAAGATCCGAGGATATTTATCCACTTGATGATTCCATACCGAACAAACCCAAAGCACCGGCAGCAATTTTGAAGTACTTCCCCGGGGTGTATCAATTGAATTTGCGGGATAGTAATATATCTCCAGACTTTATGGTATCGATGAAGACCTTCAAATCAATGTATCAACAATCTGATGGAGATCAAAATATTGATGGTATTATTGCGATTGATACCAATGTGCTTGTCTCAACGATTAAAATTTTGGACAATCAGGTACAGGCAGGCGGACAAACTTTTACCACAGATACCGATCCTCATTGTAACTGTCCGCAGGTAATCTATGCTTTGGAGAACAGTATTTCCCGTCCGGTCAACTATGTTAAGACAGCACGTAAGAGTTTGCTTGGAGATTTGCTCTCGGCAATCATGACAAAGGCATTGACCTCATCGCCGAAGAAATATTGGGGTCCATTATTCCAAACTATGATTACCAGCTCAAGTAGAAAGGATATCCTTTATGATTTGTATGATGATCAGGCGCAGCAGGGTATTGAAGCACTCAATGCTGCAGGTCAAGTGAAACCATTTGAGGGTGACTATCTCTACATTAATGAAACCAATTTCTCAGGTGCAAAGGTCAATATCTTTATGCAGGAGTCTGTGGATAATGCCTATAGTGTCACAGGTGATGGGACAATAACCAAAACCGTAACCATTCACTACAAAAATCCCTATCCGCCATCGGATTGTAGTTTGAAATCGGGAGGACTTTGTTTGAATGCAGAATACCGTGATTGGGTGCGTATCCTTGTGCCAAAAGGAAGTCAATTGACAAGCAGTACCGGTTCTCAAGTTAAGATGACTCAGTATGATGACTTGGGCAAGACATTTTTTGAAGGATTTGTTACTGTCCAGACGCAAGGATTTAATACCTTGACGCTCAACTATACATTGCCATTTAAATTGAAATCCGGTTCACCGCTTCCTGTGTTGATTCAAAAGCAGCCGGGTGCAACCAACAATCAATACAATATGATGGTTAACGGCAATACTGTCGACACATTTACCCTCACCACTGATAAGACAACGCAAGTCAAGTTTTAATAGTTAAATAATCTGCCTATGAGAAGTTATCGAACAGAAGGAATCATTATCAAACGGCGTAACTTCAATGAAGCTGATCGGATCATTACCGTAATGACCCGTGATTATGGCAAAATTCAGATAAAAGCTGCCGGTGTACGAAAAATCACCAGCAGACGATCTGCACATATCGAATTACTCAACCACACAGTTTTGCATCTCTATAGAGGTAATACGTTTTCTATCCTGACTGAAGCAAAGATGCTGACAGATTTTTCTGAGATTAAAGGAGATTTTGAGAAAGTCGGTTTGGCATATCATCTTTGTGAATTGGTGGATGGCTTATGTCCGGAAAATCAAGAGAACCGCAATGTCTTTTTTCTTTTGCAGAGAGCACTGGCGGATTTGTCACAACAAAGCGATGTTTATTTACCACGCTATGCGACCGCTGAGATTGATGATTATACACTCGGGACATATGGTCTTGGTGTGAGTGATGCACCTCGAGCAGTTGTTAATCAAAATGATATGTTGCAGCATTTTGAAGTGTCCTTACTTTCAGAATTGGGATATTGGGATAGACAGGACGCTTTTCAAAAAAGATTTGATACGCGTGAAATGATTGAGGATATTCTTGAAAGAAAGCTCAAAAGCCGCTCCATTTTCGCGAAATTGCAGTAATTAATCATTTCAAAAGCTTTATATGACTACCTCGTTGCTGTATGACTGTAAATCCTATCTTTTTGAGAGCTTTGACAGTAGCTTTACCTGAAATTTGAGGCAGTTTACTCATTTATTGTGTAACAGTTATCGGCACCATAAATTGATGCCTTGTATTGTGAGTCTCTTCTTGTATTTCTTTTTCATCCTCATCTTCAAGATATAAGGCAATAGCTTCTTTTATGTTTTCCATTGCCTCTTCAAAACTTTCACCTTGAGATGTGCATCCAGGCAAAGCAGGTATCCATACAGAAAATCCACCCTCATCTTCTTTTTGAAAAATTGCATTATATTCCAGAACTTTGTGTTTCATAAGATTATTTTAACATAAATGATTGTCTTCTGAAATAGTTTGACATATAATACGTTCATGGCTGAAAATGTAATGGATAAAATTGTCGCCCTTACCAAAAGACGAGGATTTATTTACCCCGGATCTGAAATATATGGAGGACTTGCCAATACCTACGATTATGGTCCGATGGGTGTTGAGCTTCTTCGGAATATCAAAAATCTTTGGTGGGATCATTTTGTCACAAAGCGAGATGATATTTATGGCTTGGAATCAAGCATACTCATGAATCCCAAAGTTTGGGAAGCAAGTGGACATACTGCGAGTTTTACTGATATTTTGATTGACTGTAAATATTGCAAGACACGGACTCGTGCAGATCATCTGATCGAAGATCACTTTGCTGCTAAAAATAAAGAAATAAAAGTCGAAGGATTATCTACTAAAGAACTTGATGAGATCATCCAAAAAGAAAAAATTCCTTGTCCAACATGTAGAAAATTTGCCTGGACGCCGACACGGAAGTTTAATCTTCTTTTTGAGACAAAAATCGGCATTGTTGAGGATAGCCAATCAAAAGTATATTTGCGAGGAGAAATAGCACAGGGAATGTTTGTGAATTTCAGGAATGTAGTTGATACTCAAAGTCCCAAATTGCCTTTTGGTCTCGCGCAATCAGGCGCAGCTTTCCGAAATGAAATAACATTGGGAAAGCTTATTTATCGTATGTTACAGTTCAATTTAGCAGAATTTGAATATTTTTTTGATCATGAAAAGACAAAATGGGAAGAACTATATGAATATTGGAAGAAAGAAATGAATCACTGGACAATTGATGTACTGGGTTTAAAAAAAGAGAATATCCGCTGGCGGCCACATACTGATGAAGAACGTTCCCATTATTCCACAAGAACTGAGGATATCGAGTATCAATTCCCTTGGGGATTTAAAGAGTTGTATGGACTTGCATATCGGACAGATTATGATTTGAAGAATCACACAGAAAAATCCGGAAAAGATTTACAATATCGTGATGCAGCCTCTGGTAAAAAGTTTATCCCTCATGTAATTGAGCCCACCTTTGGTATGGACCGTTCTGTTCTGTCAGTTCTTATTGATGCATATACGGAAGAAGAAGTTAATGGTAAGACACGTGTTGTTTTAAAACTTAAGCCTGCTCTTGCCCCTTACAAAGTAGCTGTATTTCCATTACTTGCAAATAAACCTGGTTTAGTAAAGAAAGCACAAGAGCTTTATAAAGAACTAAAAAAATCTATTAATGGAGCTGTTACTTTTGATGATCGGGGGAATATTGGCAAAAGATATTTGTCACAGGATGAGATTGGTACTCCGTGGTGTGTGACAGTGGATTTTGATACGTTAGATGATGATGCCGTTACTGTCAGAGATCGTGACACAACCAAACAAGAGCGGATTAAAATCACCGATTTAGTTACCTATTTCAACAAAAAGTTGGAATCTTGACAGTAATAACCCGTTAAGATATGCTATTAACATAAATATGTTTAAAAATCGCAGCACTCAGATCATCATCGGCGTTGTTGTAATTCTCATCGTTGGCGGCGGTGGTTATTTCTTCCTAGCAAGTAAAAATTCCCAATCCATATCGGACCAAACCGTTAATACCAACCTCGTCTCGACATTATCGCCAAGCGCAATTGGTCTTAAATTAGAAGCTTCACCTGATAAGAAAAAAGTGCGATTCACTATAGCAAATGCATCTAATATCAAGGCTATTGAATACGAGCTTACCTATGATGCGAATTCAACAGCGCAAGAACAAAGTGAAGGTGCACAAGCGCAGGTACAAAGAGGAATCACCGGTCAGGCAAATATTAGTTCAGATTCCGGTAACTATCAGTCAACTTGGCTTATTTTAGGTAGTCAGTCCGCCAATGTCGTCCGTTATGATACAGGTGTCAAATCTGTCAGCATAACGCTAAAAATTACTAAAGCAGATAATAAAGTATACCAGGTACAAGATAAACTTAGTTTATAGTAACCTCATCAGTTCTTACCTTTTTCTTACATTCCAAACGCTACATACTGTATTTCATCCATTGGTGACACACTAGACTGTCAACGCAGCCTGTTGACTTCTTTTTGTCAAAAGTCCAAAATAGGGAAAGGTAGTCAAAAGTAGGAAAAAGTAGGAAATATGTATGTTGTTAGGTCAGTATGAAAGTAAGATCGGAGAAAAACACCAATTGGGGTTGCCGAAAAGATTTAGAGATGTATTGGGTGAAAAATTAATCGTTACAAAGGGATTTGAGAATTGTTTACTCATCGTCTCTGAGGAAAATTGGAAAACATTGTTGGAAGGAACTGAGGGAAAGCCGTTTACCAGTAAATCGACACGAGAGCTGCAACGGTTCTTGCTTGGGAATGCATCATATGTTCAGTTGGATTCAAAAGGAAGATTTGTGGTTCCTGAGTATTTACGACTGTTTGCACACATTAACACGGAGGTAATTTTTGTAGGAATTCAACGATTTGTCGAGTTGTGGGACAAAAAGAGTTGGGAAGAGCATCAGAAAGAGTTGGCAAAGAATATTGAATCGATAGCGGAGAAATTAACCGAACAGGAATAAGAGAGTGCTTCTGCCCACAAAAAGACTGTAATGAATAATTATCATACAAGCGTACTTTTACAAGAAGCGATTGAACTACTACAGATAAAAGCCGGAGAACGATATATCGACGGGACGCTTGGTGCTGGAGGACACACAATCGAGATTTTGAAGCATGGAGGGAGAGTTTTAGGTTTGGATGTAGATCAAGATGCGCTGGAGTTTGTTAACGAAGAATTAAGAAGTAAGAATCAAGAATTAAGGGATAATTTGACTTTGGTAAAGGGGAATTTTAAGGACATTGACAAGATAGCAAAAGAGAATAAATCTGAGACAGTAGATGGAATTTTACTTGATCTTGGGGTTTCGAGTCATCATTTTGAAGCTCCCGAACGAGGCTTTAGTTTCCAACGCGAAGGACCGCTTGATATGAGGATGGATAAAGATTTGCACGTTAAAGCCGGTGATCTTGTCAATGTTTTAACAAAAAGCGAGCTGACTGATTTGTTTACCAAGTTAGGAGAAGAACGATTTACGAGATTAATAGTTTCACGCATTGTGGAAGCACGGAAAGTAAAGAGGATTGAGACGACAGCGGAACTTGCAAACATTATACGAAGAGCAGTGCCTTTCTCAAAAAAAGGAATTAATCCGGCGACGAAAGTTTTTCAGGCGCTGCGGATTGCAGTTAATGATGAGCTTAATAATTTGATTGAAGCATTGCCAAAAGCATTAACTCTCCTTGAAAGCGGAGGAAGGCTGGCTGTTATTTCGTTTCATTCGTTGGAAGACAGAATAGTGAAGCGGTCATTTTTGGAATTTGAAGAAAAAGGATTGGGTTCAATTATTACTAAAAAGCCACTTATTCCAACAGAAGAAGAGATTGCGGCAAATAGCCGCAGCAGAAGTTCAAAATTACGAGTTTTTGAAAAATTATGAAAAAACCAATTGTACTTATCACTTTTTTAGGAATTCTTGTTGTCGTGCTTCTTATCGCACGAATTACGCTCGTAAACAGCATTTCTACAACCGGCTTTAAATTGGTTGATCTGCAAAGCAAAATTAGTACATATAAAAAGGAAAATGAGCTCCTGAAAGTACAATACTTAGAAGCAGCATCCTATACAAGTATTTCTTCAAAAGCAAAAAAGCTAGGCTATATCACTGTTAAATCTCAAATCGATCTCGCCGCTCCGCTACCCATGGCTATGCGGTAGACTTATTCTTACATTTCCATACTTCTGAGAGGTTTGATACACTAAATATATGGGTTGGCGTTACAAGTTTGTTCTACTATTTTTTTTGTTTGTCATGGCGTTGGTTATTACGCGGTTATTTTATTGGCAAGTTGTAAGAGCCCAAGAACTCTCAGCACTTGGACAGGCGCAGTACGATGAGCAAGTTGTTTCTCCGGCTCAGCGTGGTGAGATAAAAACTTCAGATGGCTTCACTATTGCTGCCGATAAGTTGGCTTTCCTGGTGTATGCAAATCCAAAAGTTGTGAAGAACAAAGACAGTGAATCAGATGAACTTGGGAAAATGCTTGCTATAAAAAGCGCAACGATCAGTGCATTACTTTCAGAAAATAAATTTTGGGTACCCATTAAATCACATGTTGACAATACTATTAAATTAAAAATTGATTCACAACATTTACCCGGTGTTGGTTTTGAAGAACAAACAATGAGATTTTATCCAGAAGCTTCTATGGCAGCCAATCTTTTGGGTTTTGTCGGAAAAGACGAGAATGGCAATGACAAAGGATATTTCGGACTTGAAGGATACTACGATCGGCAGTTGAGCGGAAAGAATGGTATCTCAATAATCGTGCATGACGCAGCGGGACATCCAATTCTCGCGAAAATGAATGATAGCACAGTGAAAGTAGACGGGCGGGATTTGGTCCTCAACGTTGATCGACGGATACAATTCATGCTTGATGAGGAGCTCAAAAAAGGAATCGCGACGTATGGTGCCAAGAGCGGTATGGCAGCAGTGATGGATCCCAAAACCGGGGGGATTTTGGCAATGTCATCTTTCCCGACTTTTGATCCAGCAGGGTATCAAAACTTTTCCGAAAATCTCTACGCGAACCCTTTTATCACCAACACTTATGAGCCGGGGTCGACTTTTAAGCCAATTATTATGGCATCGGCAATGAATGAAGGACTGGTCAAACCAGACACAAAATGCACTGCATGCAGTGGTCCAGTGCAAATAGGCGATTATGCAATTCACACCTGGGATGATAAATATTACCCTAACTTATCAATGAATGATGTGATTGTTCATTCTGACAACACGGGAATGGTTTTTGTGGGAGAAAAATTAGGTTTGGACCGAATGATTGATTATCTCCAAAAGTTTGGTGTTGGTAACACTACGGGAATTGATCTGCAGGGAGAAGAGGCTCCCGAAATCCATCCCAAAGACCAATGGTATCCGATTGATTTGGCGACGGCGACATTTGGACAGGGAATTACCGTCACACCAATTGAACTTCTTGATGCCATCGCTGTTTTTGCGAATAATGGCAAACGTATGCAACCGCAAGTTGTCTCTGCTGTGCAAACGTCTGATGGACAGACAATAACTATCCCCCCAAAAGAAATTGACCAGCCGATTTCTGCCACAACTGCCCAAGTGATGACACAAATAATGGTAAATGCGGTGAACGATGGAGAATCGAAATTTTATCGTCTGAAAGGCTATGACATCGCCGGCAAAACAGGTACCGCGCAAATTCCTGTGGCAGGACACTATGATGCGACAAAAACGATAGCGTCTTTTGTGGGATTTGCGCCGGCAACTGATCCGAAATTTGTGATGCTGGTCGTTCTCAATGAACCATCATCTTCTATCTATGGAGCTGAAACAGCAGCACCAATTTTCTTTTCTGTGGCAAAAGATATTTTGTTATATTATGGCATACCGCCGAATGAGTAGTTTGATTAGAGAATTTTTACACCGTTTTGGGTTTTGGATTTGGGTTTGAGGGGCAATGGTTTTTTCTCGCCTTCAGCTGCCAATATCATCCCTTCTGAATCTTCGCCCATCATTTTGCGAGGAGCGAGATTGAAGACAAAAACAAATTGCTTGTCTTTTAGATCAGAAGGTTTATACCATTGTTTTATCCCCGATAAAATATTGCGAGTGCCTTCTTCGCCAAAGTCTACTGTGAGACGTAGGAGTTTGTCAGATCCTTCTTTTTCAACGCATTCGATGACAGTCCCGACGCGAAGGTCAAGTTTGGCAAAATCTTCGTATGTGATGATGGGTTTCATAATTGCAATTATAGCAGAATTTTATCTTCTATTTCGGTTTCCGTTTTTTCGATTGTGCCAGGGGGGAGTTCGAGGACTGTTTCATATTTAAAATTCCAGAGAAAGACACGGTTTGGCTGCAAATTTTCTTTCATCACTATGACTCGGTTTTTTTTGTCCAGAATTAATATATCAATGGGATAATGCATACCAAAAGTATGAATACCGAAATGAGTTTTCAAAAGCATTGCAGTTGGCGTTTTATATTTTAATAATCCAAGAGATTTATCAAGAAGAGAGTGAGGAATGATGAAATTATCAGCAAGGATTATTCTTCTCGTTTTATTGATAATTGTCATATCTTTTAGAAAGAGTATATCAAATTGTCAGAGGATTTACTCTTGAAAGTCTATTCAGTGCGCAAAAAAATTATCAATTATTTTTGATGTATAAAAGAATATGGATTCATCATTCTTTGAATTTACTTAATTCCTCTAACGTTTCTCTAAATTTTTGTAATCGTTCTCTCACTACTTTCCCTTTATCTTCGATTGGAGAAGATGGACTGGAAATAATTAACCTTTCTAATCTTGATTTTATTGCCATTCTCCCATAAAAAAATCTCCATCTTTGTAAATTAATTTGTGATGCAAACCAAACCATTTCATTAAAAGTCATTTTATATTTAGGAATTAAAATTCTTAATGAACTACCTCCATTTCCTCTTGCCATAAATGGCCATGGTTGAACATAGGCTTGTCCAAAAGCTGTAACAGTAATACCTCCTTGAGTAAAAAGCTCATCCTCTACTGATTCTACAAGTCTTATAATACTGTTAAAGTTATCTCCACTTGATATATAAGGGAAAGTACCTTCGTTATAATTTTTTTCTCCACGAGATTTGCCATTATGAACTTTAAAGAAGTGATCGACTGGTTTATCTACATTGTATTCCAAATCAGGAATGTCTTTGAAAATAATTGGAAACTCGGGTAGGACTTGTTCTGCAAGTTCCGACATCACTGATACAGATTGATAAATTGACATTATTGTTTTTGATTCATTCTTAACGAGTTCGTCTATAGAAATTTCTGGTTGAGGTAACCATTGTTGAGGACTAAATTCTTCGCCATTAATAATTTTTAGGGCATCAATTGTAATTGCAAGCTCTGATCTAAATGTGTTATTTGTTTTAAACTTATGAAAGCAGTTAGAAATTTCGTCCAGTTGAGAACCTTCTACTTCAATACGTTTACCTTTCAATTTTGCATATCCATCATTCCAAATTCTTCCCATAAAAACCTTTTGAGTACTGTTTTGTGGAATATGTGCTTTCGCTACCATTATTGAAGTAGGAGCAGCAGTTGGATAAAAGAGATCCTCAGGCAAACTGATAACTCCTAACAACGTGTGATTTTTAATAAGTCTTTTTCTCCAATCCTTATTGTCATCATCTGCAAATATACCTGCTTTTACTACTACTGCTAGTAATCCACCAGGTTCTAGCGTATCCAGTGCAGCATCTATAAAGTCTCTTTCAGGTTCACCCTCTTGTGAAAAAGGAGGGTTCAAAAATGCTCGAGTAAATTTACCTTTAACTTTATTTCTATTTTCAGGCAAAAAACAGTCACCATTTTCAATATGACTTTTTCCATCACCTCTGAAAAACATATTTAACGAAGATAGAGCCCAAACTGTAGGATTAGTATCAAAGCCATATAATGATTTCTTTACAAGATCAATTGAGTTGGAACCTTCTGCTTGAGTCATCATTTTATCAAAAGCGGATACAAGGAAACCTCCTGTTCCAGAGGCAATATCAATTATTTTATCGTTATAAGAAACATCAGTTAAATTTATACATAATTTTGTTATATGTCGCGGTGTGAATACTATTCCTAACGCATTATTATCATATCCGTATCGTAAAAAAGCTTCATAAAAAAGCCCAAGAAAATCAACATCTGTTTGTAATACTGATCGAATATTAAGTCGTCTTAATATTGTTGTAATTCTTTTAATTTTGGGTTTTAATCTATCGTAGTCGTTATCGGTTAAAAATAAGACATCTTTTAATCTTTTCTTTTTTTCTTCATCAATATCCATAGTTTGGTTTAACGCATTTTTAACTAATTCATTAATTGAATTAAGTGCTTCATCTTCATTCTCATTTATATTTCCTTGATACATTGCTAATACAATTGCACCTATAACTTTAGGCCTCATTGGTGCTTCGATTTTTGCAGATCTTAACAATGAACTTAATTCTATAGCAGCATCTATAAATTCGGGACTACTTGGAACTGATACTTTAGTAGTTGCATCATTCGCAGATAATGCTAATTCAACTTCTTTTCTTGAGGGTATTGTAGTTATTGCATGATTATTGGATGTTAAATCAATCCATTCCTTGCCTTTATTATATTTAACAATTACAGTAAAACCACTATCCTCTTCTCCTGCGGCTCCAACTGCGATTTTTATCGAGTACTTACCGGTCTTGTTTATAGTTTCAGCATATTCAATTGCTTCAGATATTGCCTGATCTATTTTTTTAGATTCATTTTTTGCTTCGATTATAACAGCCGGTTCTCCGTTAAGACAAAATAAAAAATCTGGTTTATTTAAACCTAAACCAATATCAGGGTAATAATTAATAATTTCTTGTTCTTCAAGGCAATCACCAGTAACATTAACATGATTAATATTCCACCCTCTTTTTATTCCTTGGTTTCTAATATAATATCGTGCTCTGCTCTCAGCTCTCGTTGAAGACATATCTTTAGTCTATCACAATTATTTTGGAAACTTCTCCTCTGTAACCGGATGTTCCGCATGCAAAGAATCAAAAGTTCATAAAAAACTAAGTGAGTGTTGAGGCTTTGCTGATTATTTTGTATACTATTCTATATGACTGGTCGGACTCATGATATGGCGGCTTTTACTGCGTTGACTGTTTTTGTTGTGACGCAGACAATTCCTCACGTTACCCTTGCAACCGGCATTACCGCGGTCGTTGCAAATCTTATTGGCGGTATAACTCCGGATATCGATCAGCCGACTGCACCATTCTGGCGAAATTTGCCGATTGGGAAGTATGTTGGAAAGACATTTGATAAATTTCTCGGCGGGCATCGTTTTCTCTCGCATTCTATCGTAGGAGCATTTCTTTTCGGCTTTGCATTTCATTATATTTTGCAGGTTCTCAAGCCAAGTTTTCCTCATTTGAATATGGATGTCATCTGGTGGGCTTTTATGATCGGGTACGCATCCCATTTGGTGATGGATACAATTACCACCGAAGGCGTGCCGTGGTTTTTGCCGATTCCTATTAAACTCGGCATCCCTCCGATTAAATCACTTCGTGTTTCGACAGGTGGGCTGATCGAACGGTTTGCCATTTTTCCAGGATTGATGCTTATTACTGTCTATTACATCTATGGCAATTATGACAAAGTGAAGCTTTTACTACATAGCTATTTGAAATAAGAATCTATTTGCGTATAATACACTACAGATGTGGCAGCGAACTAAAAATATCTACCATTTTCAACAGGCAATTATTGCCAATATCATCTACGGTTTCCCCTCACGCGGGATGAAAATAATCGGCGTAACAGGCACAGATGGCAAAACAACAACTGCCAATCTTATCTATCATATATTGCATGAAACAGGCGAGAAAGCTGCAATTATTTCTAGTGTCGGCGCTGTGATTGATGGAGAAAATTTTGATTTGTCATTTCATGTCACAACGCCAGATCGCTTTGCTGTACAATCCTATATCAAAAAAGCTAAAAAAGCAGGAGTAAAATATATCGTTCTAGAAGTAACTTCACACGCTCTTGATCAGCATCGTGTCCAGGGAATTCATATTGATGTGGGAGTTGTTACAAATATTACACGGGAACATTTGGATTATCATAAGACGTATGAGAAATATGTGAATGCAAAAGGAAAATTGTTGAAAAAAGCAAAAATTGCGGTTTTAAATAAAGATGATCATTCCTATCTCTTGCTCAAAAAGAAAGAATTGCGGAATTACCATAATAAAATCATTACCTATGGAATGAAAAAAGATTCTGAGATTAACCCACATGCTTTTCCCTTTCAAACAAAGCTTCTGGGGCAATTCAATAAATATAATTGTCTCGGCGCAATTACCGTTTTGCAGCAATTGCATATCCCCGATACTGTGATTCGAAAAGGTCTTTTGAGCTTCAAACCGCCTTTGGGTCGTCAAGAAATTGTATATGACAAAGGCTTTCTCGTAATTAATGATTTTGCGCATACACCTCATTCATTTTTTGTGATCCTTCCAGAAGCAAAACGTTTAGCGAGCAACCGGTTAATTCATGTTTTTGGTGCCGCGGCAAAACGGGATAAATTTAAACGTCCCGAAATGGGAAAAATTTCTGCTAAGTATTCAGATATTATTGTATTGACGAGTGAAGATCCACGGGATGAACCAATTGAGTCAATCAATAACGATATTTTGGCAGGAATTAAAGGATTTGAAGTTATTCCTGATAGCGATGAGCGTTTGACGTTCAAGTTTGAACAAGGGAAGAAATATGTTTATATAATCCCTAATCGGAAGGAAGCGATACGGTTCGCAATTAGTATCGCCAAAAAAGGAGATGTCGTATTGATGACGGGAAAAGGACATGAAAAATCAATTAATTATGGAAAAGGCGAAGAGCCTTGGGATGAGACAGCGACTGCCAAGCAGGCAGTCGAAATGAGAAATGAGAAATGAGAGATGAAAAATATCAGTTTGAAAGCTTTTTACCGTATAAATCTATTGCTCACGGGATTTCCTCAAAAGTAGCTGGGTCAATGAAGAGTCCGGATACTCTTGAAATTGATCGGGAGGCGCTTTCAAAGTTTGCTCAGATAAATGGCATCACAGACGGAATTGTCTGTATGAAGCAGATCCATAGCGGATCGGTTGCATTTATAGAAAATTTGGATCGATTGGTTATCCCAGCAACAGACGGTTTGATTGCCAATAACAAACGTATTCCACTTGCGGTCTTGACTGCGGACTGTTTGCCAATTTTGTTTTATGATCCAACAAAAGAAGCAATTGGTATTGCACACGCAGGATATAGAGGATTACTTAATGACATTATCGAAAATACGATACAGAGTTTTGTTTCTCATTTTAAAAGCGATCCAAAGGATATCGTTGTCGGAATTGGCCCAAGTATTGAAATGATGTGCTATGAAGTTGGAGTCGAGTTGATTGAAAAGTTTGAAAAAGTGTTTCCTGAGTTTGAAAATATATATGCTCAAAAAGATGGTAAATTTTATTTAAATCTACGCGGCATCGCTGGGCAAGGTCTGGCGAAAGAAGGTATACTAAAAGAGCATATGGAAGTTATGGATATTTGCACTAAGTGTGATCAGAATTTTTATTCGTACCGCAGAGGAGATAAGGATATGAGATTTGTGAGCATGATTAGTTTGATATGAAAAAGAAGATACACTTTGTCGGGATAAAAGGAACCAACATGACCCCGCTGGCACTCATCGCAAAAGAAGCCGGCTATGATGTGAGTGGCTCAGATGTGGAGCAGGAATTTATTACCGATGCTGCATTGAAAAAAGCAGGTATAGTTCCTCAGGTTGGTTTCTCTTCAGATCACATAACCGATCAGACATTTGTTATTACCACAGGTGCTCATGGTGGATATGATAACGTCGAAGTCCAGGCTGCCAAAACGAAAAATATTCCTTTTATGTCTGCAGGAGAAGCAACCGGCGAATTCATGAAAGGGAAGTTATTTAAAAAGAACTATGTAGGCATCTCAGTTGCAGGAACACATGGCAAAACAACAACGACTGCGATGATTGCGACTATGCTCACAGAAAATCGGCTTGACCCATCATATATTGTTGGTACAGGAGATGTAGGATCTTTGGGTTTGCCCGGACATTTTGGAAGCGGGCGATATTTTGTTGCGGAAGCTGATGAATATGCAACCGAACCAATTCATGACAAACGCGCTCGATTTCTCTGGCAACATCCACAGTTTACTATCTTTACCAATATCGAACACGACCATCCTGATATCTATCCGACGATCAATGCTGTTAGAGAAACTTTTCTTTCATTTGCCAAACAGCTGCCGGATAAAGGATTACTTATCGCCTGCGGGGATGATCCGCAAATAAAATTGCTCTTGAAAGAATATGAGGGGCGCTCGATTACTTACGGATTTAGCCTTGAAAACGATTATGTCCTGGATCGGGTAACGGTTTCGGGTGAACAGACTTTTTTTTGGGTAAAATCCCGCGGTGTGCCGTTGGGCGAATTTGTCCTCCGTGTTGTCGGAGAACACAATGCCCTTAATGCATTGGCAGCGATAATTATTGGTTTGGAGACTGGTTTATCAATCGATAAAATAAAAAAAGGATTGCTTGCGTATCGTGGATCTAAAAGGCGTCTTGAATTTATCGGTGACTTGCGAACGGGTGCAAAAGTCTATGATGATTATGCTCACCATCCCACAGAAATTAAAACAACTCTTGCAGCGCTTCGTAAGCAGTATCCTAAGAAAAGAATTATTTGTATTTTCCAACCTCATACGTATTCACGTACCAAACAGCTTTTTGCGCAGTTTACAACTGCTTTTGGTGGTGTTGACACAGTAGTTCTTACTGATATTTTTGCCTCAGCGCGTGAGAAAGAAGATCCAAGCGTTTCCTCGAAAAATCTGGCATTTGTACTCGGAAATCGTCACAAATCTGTTATGTATTTTCCAAAACTGAGCGATGTGGTACAATATATCAGCAAAAACAGGTTCAGAACGGATACAATCCTTGTGACTATGGGAGCTGGTGATGTCTACACGATTCATTCGGAATTGGCGTTTGTTTAGCTTTTTGAAAAATGGATAATAAGGCAGAAAAATTAGAAGAGATAATTAAGAGAAAGCTTAAGTTGCAAGAACCATTGTCTGAGCATACGTTATTAAAAATTCCGGTTCATGCTGAGTTTTACCTGGAAATAGATGCGCAGGATGTGTTAATTAAGACAGTAAACGCTGCACGGAGTTTGGGAATTCCAGTTTTTATACTGGGAAGCGGTGCGCGGATTGCGTCAGAAAAAGATATAAAAGGTTTGGTCATTAAAAATTTATGCAGACGGTTTGATAAAGCGAGTGTAAAAGGGACAATTAGAAAAAATGAAATTGGTGTTGAGAATATGCAAGTGTATGCGCAAGCCGGCGTCTTGATGAATCAGCTCGTGCGTTTTACGATTGAAGAAGGTTTATCAGGGTTGGAATATCAATTGGGATTGCCAGGGACTGTTGGTGGAGCTATTTATACCAATGCGAAATACAAGCCAAAATATCTGCCTGTTAATAAAGTATTGCAGACAGTGACCTTGCTTAGTGAAACCGGCGATGTGCAGACGTATAATGGAGAAGTGCCATATTTTGTCTATACTGACGAAGAATGGACTGAATCAAAAGACGTGATATTGTCGGCAGTATTTAAGTTAATGCCTTTAGATAAGAAGATACTTTGGGAAAGGGCGCAAGAGGCTGTAGAGTGGAGAAATCAAAACGGAAAAAAGTAAAAGTTTACAATTATGGAAAAGTTTGAAATCAAAGGTGGAAAGACATTGCAAGGAACTGTTAACGTATCTGGTGCTAAAAATGTGGCCTTGAAAGCGCTTATCGCAGCGTGTCTGACTGATGAAGAGATAGTTATTCACAATGTGCCACTTATTTCCGATTTTTTTACTATGGTGGATATGATCAAAGAATTGGGAGGCAAAGTCATCTTGACTGACCATACTATTACAATTCGCATCAAATCTTTTACCAAACATGAACTTTCTCTTGAAACAGCAGCAAAAATCCGGACATCATTTATGTTTCTCGCCCCTTTATTGCACCGAACAGGAAAAGCGATCATTCCCAATCCTGGTGGTTGCCGGCTTGGTGCGCGGCCAATTGACCGGTTGGTTGATGGACTCAATGAAATGGGAGCAAATATTACCTACAGCAGTGATGATGGCTATTTCTATGCAGAGGCGACAGGGTTGCACGGAACAGAATTCACCTTTCCCAAAAATACCCATACCGGTACGGAGACGTTGATTATTGCAGCGGTTTTGGCAAAAGGTAAAACTACACTTCATAATGCAGCACAAGAGCCGGAAATTGATGAGCTAATTGAATTACTTAACGCGATGGGTGCAGATATCAGGCGTACTGCGCCTCGGGTAATTGAAATTAAAGGCGTTTCAAAGTTGCACACAGCAACCTATACCATCAAGCCCGACCGGAATGAAGTGGTGACTTTTGCAATTGCTGCAATTGTGACCAAAGGTGATGTTTTGGTAAAAGGTGCGAAATCAGATGTACTCAAAGAATTTTTGGATTATCTTACCCAAGCCGGCGGAGGAATTGAAGAGACTTCTGAGGGAATACGATTTTTTGCAAAAAATGGATTAACCGCGGTTAATGTGAAGACGTGTCCGCACCCTGGTTTTATGACCGATTGGCAAGCTCCATGGGCTATTCTCATGACACAAGCTGAAGGTAAATCAACAATTCACGAAACTGTTTTTGAAGATAAATTTGGTTATATCGCAGATCTCAAAAAAATGGGAGCAAAAGTAACATTGTTTAACCCGGAAATTTCGAATAAAGAGAAAGTGTATAATTTCAATCTTGATGATGACCGTCCTGAATTTTTTCATGCAGTGCAGATAAGCGGACCGACAGCATTGCATAACGCCGTTGCGACAATGGTTGATTTACGCGCAGGTGCCGCAATCGTAATTGCAGCGCTCGCCGCGAAAGGAAAATCGACAATTTTTGGCATTGAAAAATTAGATAGAGGATATGAAGATTTTGAAAAGAGACTTACGAGTTTGGGAGCAGAAATTAAAAGAGTTGATGAGAAAGGATAGTCTAATTATGATAAATAAATATCGAAAATTAGGAGCAATTATTTTAGCCGCTGGAAAAGGAAAACGGATGAATACCAAAAATAAAAATAAGGTAACCTTTACGTTGGCCGACAAACCGTTGGTAAAGCATTCGGTAGATTTACTGGAAGATATGCATTTTCATTCGGTGGTCGTTGTGATCGGGTATGCAAAAGAATCGGTGAAAGAAGTTCTGAAAAACGATACGCATATTATTTTTGCAGAACAAACCAAGCGTCTCGGTACGGCGCATGCGGTGGCAACAGGCTTTCGTAAAATTTCGCAAGATGTAACTGATATTCTAGTCATTCAAGGTGATGATTCGGCTTTTTATACCCATGAGATTATTGCTCAGCTTGCTGCCAAACATATTGCGTCAAATGCTGCCATAACTTTTCTGACGGTAAAACTTGAAAATCCTTTTGCATTGGGCCGAGTTGTTCGTGACAACGAGGGAAAAGTAACTGCTATCGTTGAGGAAAAGGACGCAACTGAAGAACAGCGGGCGATTCAGGAAATTAATGCTGCCTGTTATTTCTTTTCGACTAAATTTTTGAACAAGTACCTCAAACAAATTAGGAAAAGTCCGGTGACTGGTGAGTATTATATTGTCAGTCTGATAGAGCTTGCTGCAAAAAATAAAGAAATTGTTGAAACGATGCAGGTTGAAATTCCGTGGCGAGGAGTCAATACACAAGAAGAGCTCAAAGAAGCAGAGCAGCTCTTTGCACAATTAAAAAAATAACATGGATCCGAAAGATATAATCATTGAACAAGTTAAAACATTTTCTCCGGAAGTTGCAGAGGCAATCAGTGTCTTCGTAACCCAACTTGGTGATAGCTATCAACCTTTTACCGATGATTCTTTGCGCGAAATAATTGCCTCACCTCAGAGCTATTTATTCGTTGCTATTCATGTCCCGACAAAAGAAGTTGCAGGGATGGTTATGGAAGCAGTCTATAGAATTCCGTACACGACAAAAGCTTATATTGATGATGTGTTTATTGATGAGAAATTTCGAGGTTTGGGAATTGCAACCAAACTCATGCAAAAAGCAGTTATACTCGCAAGAGAAAAGCATGCATCATATATTGATTGTACAGCAAAGCCAAGTAGAGTAGCAGGAAATAGTCTCTATGAAAAATTAGGTTTTAAAAAACGCGACACCAATGTCTACCGTCTCCGTTTTACTTATGAAGAAGTCTGACATCATCATTCTCTTTGATATCGATAATACTCTTTTTAACACCTTGCGGCTTAAAGAATCAGAGCTTAAGATTTTTGAGATATATGAAGAGGTAAAAGAGACCCTTGTTGAACTATCCACAGTTGCCAAACTCGGTATTTTATCACAGGGACAGATTGCTTTTCAGGAAAAAAAATTACGGGAAACCAACATCGCACAATACTTTTTTGAAGAACATAAGCACATTGTCGAATATAAAATTGATGTCATGAAGGAAGTATTTGAGCGGTATCACAATAAAGCAAAAGTATATTTTATTGACGACTGGATTGAAATGCTTCGCTTTGCCAAAAAGACTGATCCTTCTGTTGTTACTATCTGGATGAAGCGGGGAGAATATGCCCAGGTACAAGAAGAATCGAACGATTTTATCCCTGATGCTGTTGTTACAAATTTACGGGGAGTAATTCCACTAATTAATTGAAGAGACCAATTAAGCTACTCTATTTACATAAACGTGCCTATACACTTAACACCCCATAGCCTCTATAATTTAAATTTACCCGTATAGAACTAAAAATGTTTCAAATATAATTACTTGAACTATCTGTATAAACAGTATCATGATAAATTGGTTTTTAGTAAATTTTAGACTTTTTGTTAAAAAATTAGTAACTAATATTATCAAGATAGGAACAAATGGTAGCCAAATTCTACTTACTTCCGACCTACTACTGCCAGATAAATCAACGATTATTATTGTTGTCACGAATGAGATAAATAAAATATCAATTTTGCTAATAAGCTTTTTGAAAATATATTTTAGTTGCTGTTTTAACATTAGTACAAATATAATAGATATAGGAATCCCTACAAACATAAAGAAATCGTATAAATTAAAAAATATCCATAACAGATAAGAACGTGGAGCAATAATTCTCATAATTGTACTACTGACGGATAGTGTATTGTAACCGAAGAAGAAATATAGAAGAAAGGGGATCAGTATTATGCCAGATGTATATAAAAGCATGTGGTAAAAAAAAGTGTGCTTCCTGGTATGAAGGTACGTTATAAATGAAAAGAGGAAAAGCATAAAGCTAATAGGTAAGATTGATAAACTAAAAAAAGTTCCAATAGAAAGTGTTAACCCCGATAGAAAGAAAAGAATATAAGATTTTTTCTTTACAGCAATAACAAAAAGGCAAGTTGCTACTACGCTGAATATTGCATATAATGCATCCGGCAAAGGAATAAATAATGAAACACTTGGAACAACACCATAAAGTAAAGCGGCTCTTACTCCTGTACGTTCTCCTCCTAAAACATTTCCTAAAAAGTAAATAGGAAGCAAAGCAAGAAGAGAAAGTAGTGAAATAATAAAGCCTAAGGATAATGCTCCAAGTTTTTCATTCCATGTAAGTTGACTCCATACAACCTTCATATCTTCTCTTTTTGGTTGAATTGTATTTATTCTTTGCTTTAGCTCAGGAAAAGAGAGGAAAAATTGATTAACAGAATATGAAAATAAAGCAGTACCGGGAGGATGGTCTCTTGCGTGAGTCGGATATGACCTTAGATTCCTTTCATAGTTTTTTATAAACGAGCCTACATTCGTAATGTGAAGTGATATTGTATAGTTTCCGTTATAACCAGGATCAGCAATTCTGAAAAACATCACATTGAGGCTGCTTTTAGAATAATAGATGAGGCTTACTTGAAAAAGAAAAAAAAGTATTAGTAAACTACTTAATAAATATATTTTATATTTTTGGAGTGTATCTGTTTTGCATTTTTCCAAGTAATTTGCGAAAAAGAGTAATGAAGCTATAACTAATAGAGGAGCCCACAATTTGCCAAAAGTATTCGTAAACTGATATCCCCATTGCCATTCGGGGGGGGGTAAGGCGCTGGACCTCTCAAATATGGACTTATATTGAAGATGATATCAAGAAAGTAAAGGGTAGAAATTATTATTGTTGCAGTTATAATTTTTTGTCCATGGTATAATGCAACAATTCTTGACATAAGCTTATATTATTGAATAAATTAATTCAGCTTTACTTATAAATACTTAATTTTACTCACTCATGTTACGCAATCACGTAACTAATTTCAGTTTTTGTAATTCCAGCATACTTGCTCTGAGTGCTTGAACAGAGAGTTTTGTCTTAAAAGCAAAATGATTCAGTTTTGTTTTCTTTTTTAAAAACTCAAGC
>WNGL01001177.1_pt1 | contig 33321 bp, 27 predicted proteins | sample 5400591 | NCBI WGS metagenome assembly WNGL01 (sample SAMN13153377, study PRJNA577476) | soil metagenome | isolation source: 80 cm soil or saprolite under Garry oak tree replicate 1 | place: USA:California | collected 2016-06-15
GGCAAGCCCGACACTTTCCAAAGCCCGCTCTGGTATCAGCGCAAACCGGAAAAAAGAGCCACCACCAACGAATTGATCAACCAACTGCGTTACGAACTCTGGGCCCACTCGCTCAAAACCAATATTGCCGGCTTCTCACAAAAAATCGACCGCGACCAGAACGGCATAAAATGCGATCACCCTCTCGAATCCGCCATCTTTCTCAGCATCAAATGAAAAAAGAAGAACCAAACTCCAGTGCATCATCTCATCGGAAGCCTGGACGGCCTTGGAATTAATTTCGTAGGCGCGCTGGGCTATGATGAGATTCACCATTTCCTCGACCACTTTCACGTTGGACATTTCCAGATAGCCTTGCGCCAGGTCGCCAAAGCCGTTCTCGCCCGGGTTGCCCAACTCGGCGGTGCCGGAAGCGATGGTTTCGCGATACAAATTTCGGCCCAGGCTGTCGAGGCCGCCAGGATTGGCGAAGCGCACGATCTGGACCCGGAAATTCTGGGAACCGCTCGGGCTGGTCGTCGTCACCTCGCCCGTTGGCGCAATGCTGATGGCGGTGGTGCCCGCCGGGATCGGCTGGAAACCGCCTTGCAGCAGCAGGCCGTCGCTGGTGGTGATCCGCCCGTCAGACGAGGTCTTTAACGCGCCGTCGCGGGTGTAAGCGAGGGTGCCGTCGGGCATCTGGACTTCAAAAAATCCATCGCCTTGGATGGCGACGTCCAGCCGCTCGCCGGTCTGGGTCAGTTCGCCGGTGGTGAAAATCTTGGAAGTGGCCACTGGCCGGGAGCCGTGGCCGACCTGCAGGCCGGTGGGGACTTGGTTGCCGCCGCCCGCTTCGGCCCCGGGGGCGCGCGTGGTTTGGTAAATCAAGTCCTGGAATTCAATCTTGCTCTTCTTGAAGCCGGTGGTGTTGACGTTGGCCAGGTTATTGGCGATGACGTCGAGATTGAGCTGCTGGGATTCCATCCCGGCGGCGGAGGAGTAGAGAGCGCGTAACATAGTTTAGGGAGCCGGAGGCTGGGGCGACGCGCCGGGGCCTGGCCGCTCAATTGGTTTTCATCCGCCGACGCTGCCCAGGGCGGCGATGGCCTGGCCCATGCGTTCGTCCTGCGCCTGCAAGACGCGTTGATTGGCTTCGAACATCCGCATCGCGGTGATCAGATGCGCCATTTCTGCGATGGGCGACGAGTTGGCGCCTTCCAGATAGCCCTGCCGAAGCGCCGGATCGGTGACGGGCTTGATTTGCAGACTCGGGTTGTTGCCCAGAAAATAGCCGCCGCTGATGGGCGTCAGCCATTGCGGGTCGTTGAAGGCGACAATCTTCAGTTGGCCCTTAATTTCACTTCCTTGGCTGATCTCGCCGGTGGCGGAGATCGAAAGGGGGGCGGCGTCGTTGGGATCCAATTGGATGGGACCAGTTACGCCAAGCACGGCGTGGCCATCCTTGGTCACGAGCTGGCCCAGGGTGTTGAAGTGAAATTCGCCGTCGCGAGTAAAGCCGGGGGCGCCGTTGGGCAGTTGCACCTCGAAAAAGCCGGAGCCTTCGATGGCCAGATCGGTTTTGACGCCGGTATATTTCATCGGGCCGGTCTGGAAATTCGTGTGCGTTCCAGCCCGCGGCAGAACGAAGCGCGACGCGCCGGCGGGCATCGCGCCGGCCTGCACGGCATCGAAGGAAAGCTCTTGCCGTTTGAAACCGGGAATGGAGCTGGCGGCAATATTTTCGGCGATAACCTCCTGCCAGCGGCTATTGGCGTGGAGGGCCGCGGCGGCCTGGAAAATACTTACGTTCATCGTGAGCGTCCCTTCCACAATGGCGATGCCAGCGCGGGTTCTCCCCCGATTTCATTGAGGATTTAAGCCGCCCGAGAGAACTTGCCGCCCGCGCGTTGCGGGCCAAGAATTTTTTGCAGCGGCCAGATCGGGCAGGAATTTCAGCGTGACGCCGCCGCTGAATCGAATTCCCGCGTGGAGCGGGCGGCCGGCGAGCCGATCGCCGCGGGCAATTCTTTCAGTGTTTGCAGCTATCGCAAGTTCTGGGGCAGTACAGGAGCTCGCGGAGCTCGCCCCTCCGACGATGAGAGGTACGCTCGGTGAATCCCCATCCAGTATGTCGGCGAACTTACTGGATAGGCAATTCGAGGTTCAACCGCGCGCCCGCGCGGGAGATGGTGACGGGGACATTAGCGCCGACCGATTTGTTCTGGATCAGCCAGCCGATCAGTTCGCTTTCGGTTTGGCGCTTGGTTTGGCCATCCACACCTATGATGAGATCGTCTTTTTTGAACCCGGCACGTTTGCCGGCGGCATGTTGGCCGTACTCGCCGACGTAATGCACCAGCAGGGCGAGGTCGGAGTCAGCGACGCGGGCTTGGCGGCGCTCGGCGAGTGGCAACTCCTTCAGCACGAGGCCGCCGGTGACCATGCGGCGGAGGTCCCACGTGGTCGCGCGCCAGGAGATGTCACTGTGACGCCGCCAGTCGGCGGGAAGGGCCAGGCCGAGATGGCCCCGGCGGCGGCCGCGTTGGACGCGCGCGTGCAGGAGGGCGGGCGCGGGCGCGTGGTGCAAGACCCATTGCACGTCGGCGATGGACAGAAGCGGCTGGCCTTCGAGGGAGAGGATTTCATCGCCGGGCTTGAAGCCGGCGCGGGCGGCGGGGCTTTGTTTCGTGACGGCTTTGACTTTGGTTTTTGCGGTCGGATCGAGTTCCAGGCCAATCGCCATCGGCATCGGCCAGGGATAGATCACGTCGTCGGGCATCGGCTTGCCTTCGGAACGCCACCAGGACCGTTCGGCCTCGCCGACCTGATGGCAGTGCATGCAGCTCTGCACGACTTTGCCTTCGTAATCGAGTTTGGGCTGATACTTGCCGCGCAAGCGGGGATAATCGTCGGGCGTGTTGAAACGGACCGGGCGGCCCTGTTTGCCGGCTAAAGCGGCGCGGTTGGCCGGATAATTCCGGTGCAATTCGAGGGCTGCGCTGAGCGCGTCGCGAAAGCCCTCGAGCGAGATGTCGCGCGCGGCTTCCTTTTGATCCGAACGGGAGCCGAAGCGCCCGTAGATCGTCTTGTCCGCGTTCATGAAGAAGGCGGCGAAGGTGAGGTCGTAATCGAATTGGAAGAGGGTCAGGTCCATCGCGTTGGCCTGCACGAGGCGAACGCAGACGAATTGATCCAGCAAGTCCGCCACTTTGGGATCACGACGAACAACCTGATCGTCAAAGCCGCGGCAGCCTACTCACGGCACGCAGCGGAAGACGACGAGCATCGGTTTGCGCGTCTCGGCGGCGGCGGCGAGGGCCTTGGGGAAATCGTTGTAAATCCATCGTGCATCGGCCTGCACTTCGCGCCGGTCGGCGAGGACGCGCTCGCGGCGGTCTTCGGCGGCGGCCAGTGGGAGGGTAATGAGCAGGAGCCAGGCGCAAGCGATGAGGTTCGGTCGAATCATGCGTTGGATTCAGCGTGTTGGGGGGGCGGGAGTCAAGCGGGCTTTCGGAATTCCCAATCTCAGAATCGAATGAGCCGCGAGCATCTCGGGGCTGGCGTTACTTCGCCGGCATCGGCGCGACCTGTTTGGGCTTGGCGAGGAATTCGACGAAGCGGCTCGGATGCACGGCCAGTGTCACGCTGAGCGAACGGGCGTCGGGCGCGGGTATCAAGGCGAACACCCGATTCGTGTACCCGCGGTAGTACGGTAGCTCGTCGAATGGCACGGACCGGCCGCGGTCGTCTTGCACACGCACGAGGTCCAGGCGCTTGTCGTCCACTTCTTGCTTGACGGAAAGGGCGAATCTCATCTGCCCTTCGTGGTGGTACCAGCTATAAGGCTGCGGCAGTTGGGCGTCCGGGCCGGCCAGGAGGGCGACATCAACGGCAACGCCATTGATTTCGTGGGACTGGTTCAATGGCACGACCTCGTTTGACTCCGGCACAGAGATGTTTGGCAAGGCCAACAATTCGTTCGGCGCGAAGTCGTTGGTGCGGGAGAGTTCCACCCGGAGGTTCCAGGCCGGCTCGCTCGCCCAGAGCGCGCCAACCATGGAGGCGCTCAGCTGCGGCTCCGGTTCCGCTGTGACGCGGGAGACGAATTCTCTGGGCCGCCAGCGATTGCCAGTGGGATCGGAGAGTTGCAACCACCTGACCTGCCAAGGGGCAACGGCTTTTCCTGTCTGGCGAATGGCAAAGGTGGCCCGCGTGCCGGGCAGACCATTCCAGGAAGAGGTCCTAACTGCCGGGATATCCTGCTGCGGCGCTCCGGCCTCGAAGGCAGTGAGAGTGACGACCAGGTCGCCGTTGGTGCGCACCGCAGGTATCGGTTCGGGCGACCATAATGGATAAGAACCGCGCGCTGGATTGGGGATGACCATTTCAGCGGCCTGGACCCAAATGGAATCAGGGGTGCAATAAAAGAAACGCAGGGTCAAATGGCGGGAGCGATGCGGGAAGGCATAAAGCCGCCAGGCGCGCAATTGGTCTCCTGGGGAACCCGCGGTTGACGCGGCAAAGAATCCATCGAAGGTCGAGCCGTCGTCGTCGGCGACCTGGATGCGGTTGATGGCGATGGTGGATTGACCGTTTCGAGCCTCGTGCAGCGTGTGGAGGAAAAGATTGGTGGCTCCGTCGAAAGCGGGGAGAGCGAATCCCCCGGACCATCTGCCCAGTCGGAGTTGGTTGACGAAGGAGTCAGGCAGGACGGCTCGCAGCCGACTGTCAACTCGGCTGCCCTTGCTGAAGTAGGGATGGTCGATGCGCGCGCCAAGCTCGACGTGGGTCAGCATGAGAGTGGATCCATCGGCGAGGATTTGGTGGCGGCTGAATTTCTTGGAGGTCGTTGGCGCCAGGATCATGGCCGTGCCGGCGGCGACGAGCAATGCCGCGACGCCGACGGCGGCGGTTTTCAGTTTGGTCCAGGCCATATGCGATGGAGAATGTTCTTAACGAGGGCGGAGTAGTCACTTTGAGACGGGCGGCAGCTCGGACCGGGTGTCCGCAAAGGGCTCCAAGGTCTTGCTCGACCAACCGCCGGGTGCGATGAGGTAGGCGACGGTCCGCGACTTTGACGGTGACACCACGTCGGGCAGAGTCACCACCAACAAGTCATGCGCCGTCATCCGGTAGCTTCCGCGGACTGTCTTCCCGCCGCTGGTCAGGCGAGCGGAATGATGTCGGTCAAGCGTGACGACGTCGTCAGTGCCTGACACTGTCCAGCGCCCGAAAGCCGCGCGCTGGGAGTCCGTGACGCATCCAACCGCGATGAGCCATCCGAGAATCGAACAATTGCGGATAATGGCGTTCATGGCCCGAACCGTGGACTCGCGCGCAGGCGGGCGCACTCGGCCAGCGGCCTTCCGTTCTACACCACCCAGACCATACAATTGGCTGGTTACTCCAGTCAATTCGGAAGGTCGGTTCGGCGTCAGTCAGGGCGCAAAGTGGGTTTTAATCGGCCCGGTTGGAGCTAAACCAAAGCTGGGCTGCACCCGGGCCGTGACGCGGCTGGCCGCATTGTAGAGAGTTAGTTGATGCACAACGCTAAGCCCTTCCAGGCATGGGAGATAGCAAATTTCTCCCCGCTCGTTCCTCGCGGGGAGTGGGAGTAGATTCACCCTCGCGGCATCGCTTAATTCAGTGGCAGTGGGGCCAGGCTTCCTTGCCTTAGTGGTCATGACCACTGAGCGGCGGCAAATTTTGGTGAATTGCCAGATGCAATGAGGTATCCTGGCGGCATGGCCAACTTGATTCTTCGCCCTGATTGGCACATTCCAGAGCGGCTGGTCACGCCGGAAAAATGCTTTTTGAACCGGCGCGATTTTCTGCGGCAGATGGGATTCGCAGGCGGTGGCTTGCTCGCCGCGCCGATGGCCGGCTGCTCGAAGTCGGGTTCTGCGAGAGCGGGGAATGGTGGGCCGGCCGCGACGAAAAATCCGGCGGCGCGCAACCCGGAGTTCAATCCCGGATGGCGCCTGACGAACGAGAAGGCGGCCGGCAGCTACAATAATTTCTACGAGTTCACGACTGACAAGGACCGGGTGCGCGTGCTGGCCGCTCAATTGGAAACGGCGCCGTGGCCGATCGAGATCGGCGGCCTGGTGGAGAAACCGATGAAACTCGACGCTCAGGAACTGGCGGAACTGTTCCCGCTGGAGGAGCGGGTTTATCGCTTCCGCTGCGTCGAGGCCTGGGCGATGATCGTGGCGTGGACCGGTTTTCCGTTGAACAAGTTGATCGAGAAAGTTTCGCCCCAATCGGAAGCCAGGTTCGTTCGCTTTGAAACGTTCAACCGCCCCGACCAGGCGCCGGGCATGCGGCGGATGACGAGTGCTCCCTGGCCTTATTTTGAAGGGCTGCGGCTGGACGAGGCGATGAATCCGCTGACGCTGTTGGCGACCGGGATTTATGGGAAGCCGCTTCCGAAGCAACACGGAGCGCCGGTCCGCATCGTGACGCCGTGGAAGTACGGCTACAAGAGCATTAAGTCGATCGTCAAAATCGAGTTCGTGCGGAGTCAGCCCTCCAGTTTTTGGGAAACGCTCGCGCCCGACGAATACCCGTTTGAATCCAACGTGAACCCGAAAGTGCCGCATCCGCGCTGGTCGCAAGCGACCGAGGGAATGATCGACACCGGCGACCGCGTGCGGACCCGGCCGTTCAACGGTTACGGCCCGTACGTGGCGAAGCTCTACGAAAGAATATGATTGCGCCGGAGGCGGGCGCCGTTCTTTACTCGCCTTGCACCCAACTTCTAAAATGCCCGTGCCTGTCATCAGCGTCGCGCAGATGCGCGAGTGGGAAAAAGCCACTTGGGCGTCCGGGCAAAGCGAAGAGGCGGTGATGCGCCTCGCGGGGCAAGCGGTCGCCCGGCGCGCCGAGCAACTGACCCAGCCGGGCGATTTCATTCTGGTGTTGTCGGGCAAGGGCCATAATGGCGACGACGCGCGGTTGGCGGCGGAGTCTATTTCCGGGCGCGAGGCGCGAGTGTTGCGGGTGCTCGACCCGGAAGCGATCGGCGCGGAATTGGCCCCGCTGCTGGCGCGCCGCCCGGCGCTGATCATCGATGGGTTGTTTGGCATCGGTCTGAACCGGCCGCTGGCCGCGGCGTGGATCAAATTGATCCAAAAGGTCAACCAGTCGGGGACGCCGATCCTGGCGGTGGATACGCCGTCGGGCTTGAACGCCGATACCGGGATGCCCCTCGACGACGCGGTGCGGGCGACGGTAACGGTGACGCTGGGGGCGGTGAAACAAGGATTCCTGAAGTCCAACGCGTGGCCGTTCGTGGGGCGGTTGGAGGTGGCGCCGGACATTGGGTTGATTCCGTACCCGTTCACGACGGAGATCAACATGGTCGCGCCGGGAGATTTCACGGGTTTTCCGCCGCCGCGTCCGCCGGCGGGCCACAAGGGGACGTTCGGTCATTTGGTCATCATCGCCGGCAGCCAGGGTTATCACGGCGCGGCGGTGTTGGCGGCGCGGGGGGCGCAGCGGGCGCAACCGGGATTGATCACGTTGTTGACGGCGCCAAAGGTGTATGAGCCGGTCGCGCGGCAATTGCAAGCGGTGATGGTCAAACCGTGGTCCGATGAGGTGGAGTTGCCCGAGACGTGCACCGCGCTGGTGGCGGGTCCGGGCTTGGCCGCGCCCGACGTGCCGAAGTACGTGAAGCATTTCACCACGCATCTGTGGGAGGAATCGGCGCGGGCGTTGATTATCGACGCGAGCGCACTGGCCTGGCTGGCGCCGGGGGCTTGCCCGGCGAAGGCGCTGCGAGTGATCACGCCGCACCCGGGCGAGGCGGCGCGCTTGCTGCAAACGACCAGCGCGGGAGTTCAGGGGGACCGGCCGAAGGCCTTGCGAGATCTCTCCAAAAGGCTGGGCGGGTGCTGGGTCGTTTTGAAGGGCCACCAGACGTTGATCGGGCGGAGGAAGGAGGCGTTGTTCGTGAATTGCTCGGGCAATCCGCACCTGGCGCAGGGCGGCAGCGGCGATTTGCTGGCCGGTTTCCTGGGCGGTTTGCTGGCGCAGCCGGCGTTGCGAGCCGAGACGGGCAAGACCATCCGCTACGCGGTCTGGCAACACGGCGCGGCGGCGGATGCGCTGCAGGCCAAAAAACCGAACTGGACAGTGGAAGAGCTGGCCGATGAGCTGGGCAACGCGCGGTGAAGCGGAGGCAGCAGACGGGGGCACAGGCCGGAGGCCAGCGCCATGTCGCCGAGGTTACAGCGGCGGGAAAGGTGCACTCGTTAAAGCCCCAAACTCAACAGATCCTGCGCTGGCAATCCGGCTCGAAGCCAGTCTATCGCGCCGATGAATTGGCGGCCGAGGAGCCGCTGGAGATTCGGATTGACACACGCTCCGTCAGCGTGACGATGCGCACGCCCGGACACGATGAGGAGCTTGCCGCCGGTTTTTTGCTGACCGAAGGGCTGGTTAAAAGCCGGGCGGACATCGCCCGGATCGCGTTGCACCCGCGCAACGAAGCGGGCAACGTCATCAACGTTTTTCTATCGCCCAAGGTCACGGTGGACTTCGCGCAGCTCACGCGGCACGTGTTTGCCTCGTCGAGCTGCGGATTGTGCGGCAAGGCGACGATCAAAGCGGTGCACCGGCACTTCAAGCCGGTCAAGGCGAAGATCGCGGTGAAGGCCAGAACGCTGGCGAGCTTACCGGAGCAATTGCGCCGGTCCCAGGAAACCTTCGAGCGCACGGGCGGCCTGCACGCGGCGGCGATCTTCACGGCGCAAGGCAGGCTCATCGTGCTGCGCGAGGACGTGGGCCGGCACAACGCGGTGGATAAGGCGCTCGGACATGGACTGCTCGAAGGCTTGCTGCCCTTCGACCGGCATATCCTGATGGTCAGCGGCCGCGCCTCCTTCGAGATCATGCAAAAGGCGCTGGCCGCGCGCATCCCGGTTGTGGCGGCGGTTTCCGCGCCATCGAGCCTGGCGGCGCGGTTCGGCGCGGAGAGCGGGCAGACGCTGGTGGGTTTCCTGCGCGGCGAGCGGATGAACGTCTATTCGCGGGCGGAACGGGTTCGTTTTTGAGACGGGCGATTGACACCAGCTTAGAATGCCGCCCGAATCTTGCGAGTTGAGGAGGCGGCGCAGGGCTGCTAAAGTAGCCGGAGCGTTGCACGCATGAAGCAAGACCTGCAAATGAAGCCGAACCCGCCACCCGCCGGTCTGGCCGCGCAATCTGGGCCGGAACCGGTGCGAAGATCGCTGTTGGTTATTATCGCGGCGATCTTGCTCAGTGTTTGCGTGTGGGCTGGATTATCGGTTTGGAAGCGAGGACGCCCGGAACGGTCGCGGCCCGACGAGACGGTTGCGCCTCAAGAAACGACTGCCGCGAAGGGGAAGGCGGCGGTCCAGATTCCCGAACCGGTTGCGCCGGAAGCGCCGGCCTCCGTGCCCGAAACCAAGGCGCGCCTGGTGGTCGAACCGGCGCCGGTCCTCACCGCTCCGCCGCCCGCCCTGGCACCGGCGCCGAAAGTCTCCCGCCCTGAGCCGTCAGTTTACACCCGGCAATTGGTGGCGGCGCTGACGAATCTTGATTTCAAAGCCGGGCCGCTCACGCCGGAGAAAGCGGCCGAGTGGCGCCAGGCCCTGCAACAACTCACGCAGCAGGGCGCGGCGGCCGTGCCGGCGATCCGCGAGTTCCTCGAACGCAATCGGGACATTGATTTTACGGCCGCCAATGCGGGAAACGCGCTCGGCGAGCCTTCGTTGCGGTTCGCATTGTTCGATGCGTTGCAACAGATCGGAGGTCCCGAGGCGCAGGCGCTCGCCGCGCAAACCTTGCAGACCACCGCGGACCCGCGGGAAATCGCGCTGCTGGCAAAGAATTTGGAGCAACAGGCGCCGGACCAATATCGTCAAGCGGCCGTGGATGCGGCGCGCGCGGCGCTGGCGATGGCGGCGGAGGGAAAACTGGGCGGTCGCGACGTCGGCCCGTTGTTCGGGGTGTTGCAACAATATGGCGGGGCGGACGTGCTGCCGGACCTGGAGCGAGCGACGGGCCAGTGGCGATATTATGCCGCGATCGCCCTGGCGGGTCTGCCGGACGGCGCCGGCGTGCCTTCGCTGATCCAGATGGTCGAGGACCCAAACGGCGCGGCCAAAGGCGGACGCCAGGCGGCGTTGCAGATGCTGGCCGAGGTGTCGCCGCAATATCCGGCGGCCAGCGCGGCCTTGCTCGAGCAGGCCAAGTTGAACCAAATCCCGAACGCGACCTGGATCAATATCTCCGAAGTCCTGGCCGGCCACAGTTACCAGATTGGCGGCCCGGAGACTGACAGCGGGGGGACCGGGAGTGGTTCCAACTTCAAATCGTATCACCTGGAGTTTGGGAACCAGAACTTTTTCAGCAGTCCGAATTCGACGGTGTTGAACACCGACCAGATCAATCAACGCGTGTCGTTGATCGACCAGTTGCTGGCGGTGAACTCGAATGCGACGGCGGCGGAGCTGCTACAAAGGTCCCGCGCTTCGCTGGTGGCGCTGCTGCCGAAGTAATGGGACTGGTCGGGACCTTACTGGTTGACTTTATTTGGCGCTGGCAGGGTGGAGTCAGGAATTGGTACGAACGCTGTAGCCGCCGAGCCGCCAGGTAACGAGGCGGAATGGGTTTGATGGGAAAATCCGCCTCGTTACCTCGACGGCTACAACTTCCTGAATGGGTCGTGCTGGGAGAATTTTCTTGTTCCCTTACCGAGGCGAATGATAGTCTCCGGCCATTCATGGCGACCATTCCTTTGGAAGACAATTTCAGCGACATCCTCGGAAAAGCCCAGCGCGGGCTGAATTTGCGCGATGAACAACTGGCGAAGCGGGCCGGCGTTTCCCTCAGCGACCTGGGCCGCGCGCAATCAGGCGAATGCGACGAGCAGGTCATCCGCAAGCTGGCGAGCGTGCTCAATCTTCGGGCCGCGGCCCTCATCGAAAGCGCGAACCGGGCGTGGGCGCCCGACCCGGTCGCCGTGCCCGACCTGGCGCAATTCAACACCGCTTACGGGGACATGACGGTGAATTGCTATCTGGCCTGGGACACCAAGACCCGGGAAGCGGTGGTGTTCGACACGGGCGCTGATTGCGGGCCGGTCCTCCAATTCGTGAAAGCCAACCAGCTCGCGTCGAAATTGATCTTGCTCACGCACACGCACCCCGACCATATCGCGGACCTGGCGCGATTGAAGCGCGAAACGGGCGCGCCGGCCCACGTCTGCCAGCTCGAAGCGATCGAAGGCGCCGAACCCTTTTCCGAAGGTCAGTCCTTCAGTGTCGGCGCCTTGCGAATCGGGACGCGCCTGACCTCCGGCCACTCCGCGGGCGGCATCACCTACGTCATCACCGGATTGGCCCGGCCAGTGGCCGTGGTGGGCGATTCCATCTTCGCCGGTTCCATGGGCGGCGGCGCGGTTTCGTACACGGATGCCATCAATAACAATCGCACAAAAGTCCTCTCGCTGCCGAACGAGACTGTCCTGTGTCCCGGCCACGGCCCGCTGACCACCCTGGGCGAGGAAAAAGTGCACAACCCGTTTTTTCCCGATTTGCAAAAGAATTAACCTCAACCAGAAAGAACAAAGCTATGACTGAAAGGATCGGTGTCGTTGGTGTCGGCCGGATGGGTGCGAACATGGCGCGGCGGCTTAAAGATTGCAATTTTCCGATCAGCGCCGTCTTCGACGCGCGTTCGCAAATCGCCGCCGACTTGGCGAAGGAACTGGGGTGCGAGGCCGCGAAGGCGTTGTCGCGCGTCACCGCGTCGTCGGACGTCGTCATCACCGTGGTGACGGATGACGCGGCGATGCGGAAAATTTACGGGGACAAGCGAGACAACCTGTTGAAGAACGGGGCGGGCAAACTGTTCATCAACTGCGCGACGATTTCCCCGAAGGTCCATCTGGAAGTCCAGAAGCTGGCGGCGCGGGCCAAGGCCGAATCGCTCGAAGCCTGCATGGCATCGAGCATCACGCAGGCGCGCGAAGGCACGCTCTACCTGATGTGCGGCGGCGAAGCAGGCGCCTTCAACCGGGCCAAGCCGATTCTGGAAAAGCTCGGCTCCTCCGTCCGCTTCGTCGGCCCGGCGGGACGGGCGGCGATCGTCAAGGCGCTCGTCAACATGGTGATGAACATCAACACGGCCGGACTCGCCGAAGGACTGGCCCTGGGCGCGGCCTGCCAGCTCGACCTGGGGATGTTGCGCGAAGTTTTTTCGCAGACCGGCGCCAATTCGCGCGTGCTGCAAACCGACGGCGAGGACATGCAGAACCGCGAGCATTCCTGCTTCTTTTCCGCCGCGCACGCCGCGAAGGATTCCGGCATTGCGCTGGATCTGGCGAAGGAAAAGGGGCTGGACCTGCCGCTGGCGGCCGCGACCAAAAAGCAATATGACCGGATGGTGAAGGAGGGTTTGGGCGAACTCGACAAATCCGGCATCGCCGAACTGACGTTCAAAGGACGGCACCGGGCGAAGAAAAAGTAAACCCTTCCCGCGCTCGGCACGGGGCCGTGGATAATTGAAACCGAGCCACGGATGCAACACGGAGTGAACACGGATTTCTTTCGAGCGGGAGGACGAGCGTCCCCGCGAGCCCCATTTTCCGCCAGGCTAAATGGGACGCTCGCCCTCCCGTTATCCGCGTTCAATCCGTGCCTGTCGGTAAGGCGAGGCTCCTGCCGAGCCGTGACTCAATCCGTGGCTGATCCGCGTTGATTCGTGGCCGCAGAATTTGAGCGAACTATTGTGAGACTTTCAAAGTTAGGAACCATGAGCGTGTCAATCGGAAGGTTGGAACGCCTTGCCATGATCGCGACCGCCTGCGGAATCGGCCTGTTCGCGCCGACCGGCCGGGCGGACCCGATGCCGTTGATCCATGCCCATGCGCACAACGATTATGAGCATGCGCGGCCTTTGTTCGACGCGCTCGATCGGGGATTCTGCAGCGTCGAGGCGGACATTTACCTGGTCGATGGCCAACTGCTGGTGGCGCACGATCGCGCGCAAGTTTCGCCGACGCGCACGCTTCAAACGCTCTACCTTGATCCGCTGCGCGAACGGGTGCGCAAAAACGGCGGGAAGGTCTATCCCAACGGCCCGGAGTGCACCCTCCTCATCGACATCAAGTCCGAGGGTGACCAAGTGTATCCGGTGCTGCGCGAAGTGCTCAAGGGTTATGCCGAGATGCTTACCGTCTTCCGGCCCCAGCGAACCGAGCCGAAAGCAATCACCGTGATTCTCTCCGGCAGTCGTCCCACCGCGATGCTGGCCAACGAACCGCTTCGCTACGCTGCGATCGACGGCCGATTGCCTGATCTCGATGAAAACCCATCCCGGCATTTGGTGCCGCTGATCAGCGATGACTGGAGCCGGTTATTTCAATGGCGCGGCGCCGGCCCATTGCCGGCGGAGGAAAAGCAGAAGCTGCGGGAATTCGTGAAGCAAGCCCACCAGCAGGACCGCCGGATTCGTTTCTGGGGGGCGCCAGACAATGCTCAAGCCTGGCTGGAACTTGATCGCGCGGGAGTGGATTTGCTCAACACCGACGACCTCGCCGGTGTGCAAAAGTTTTTCGCCGGCCAAAAAACTGGAACGAATTAACTGCCCTCGGCTTTCGAAGCAACTGGCCCGTTGAGAGACCCCACTTCCCGTAGCCGCCGAGGTAACGAGGCGGACTTTGCCATCAAACCCTTTCCGCCTCGTTACGTCAGCCACGGCGGTCGCACCGATTGCTGAATCCACGCTGAGTACCTCGGCGCTCGGCGCTCGGCGCCCCGTTTTGACACCGTTGTTATCCGGCGCTAGGTTTTGCTTGTGAGTGACGAGCTGTTCCCATCAGGGCCTTGGACCGGCTTCTATCAGTATGGCCCGCGCGACAAGCGCCGGATGGACCTTTCCCTTGCCTTCAACAACGGCCGGATGACCGGCGACGGTGGCGACGATGTGGGGCGCTTCACCATCAAAGGGCGCTACGACTCCAGCTCGCGCGAATGTTTCTGGATGAAAACCTATCCGGCGTCGCACATGGTTTTTTATTGGGGCTACCGCGAGGGCAAGGGCATTTGGGGCCGCTGGGAAATCGCCATGGACTGTCACGGGGGTTTTCACATCTGGCCGCGGAAGCAAAGCGAAGAAGCGGAGCGAAGCAAAGTAACCGAGCAGCAAGAGGTGTCCGAGGTCATCGCCGCGCCGACTCTGGCGCCGAGGGAACCGAAAATTCCGATACCCTCTGCCTCAGTTCTTGCCGCGTTCGGCGAGCCGGGTGGACGCGCGCAGGCGGCGCGGTTTCGTGGACTTACCTTTCGTCTGCGCTCAGGTAGTCCAGGGCGTTGTCGTGGGGTTCGTAGCCGACCAATTCACGCGCGTTGCTGATGTCCCAGAAACGCCCGGTGTTGTTCGACACGCCGAAGAAGATCGCGAAGGGAACATCCGCGCGGAGCGACTTGACCAGCAATTGGGTGAGGTCGCGCGGGCTGCACCATTCGCGCTGGACGGCGCCCTGCTTGCGGAGCAATTCGCTGTCATACCCCTGGAACCAGCAGAGGCGGATGACGATCATGGACAGGCCGTGCTTGTCGGAGTAGTGGCGGGCGAGGGCTTCGCCGAAGACTTTCGTGCAGGCATAGACCGTCCACGGCCGCACCGGCATGTCGGGCGTCACCCACTGGCCCTTGGGGTAATACAGGATCGTCTGGCCAGTGCTGGTGAAAATGACTTTGCGCAGGCCGGCCTGACGCGCGGCTTCGAAGGCGTTATACACCCCCGCCAGGTTCATCGGCAGCAGCTTGGTGTCGAAGTCATCCTCGTCTGAAATCGCGGCCAGATGGATCATGGCCTTGACGCCGTCGCAAGCCTCGCGCACCGCGTGAAGATCGCGAATGTCGGCCTGAATGAATTCGTCGTCACCGGTGAGCTGGATCGATTTCAGCGGGCTGGCGTCGAGCAACCGCAGCGCGAAGTGCTCCCGCAGCAGCGGAACAATCTGCGTTCCAACGCGCCCGCCTGGGCCGGTGATCAGAATGCGATCTCTCATCCGGTCATGCCGTAAGAGCCGCGCCCTGGACTCTCCATTCGTGAAAAGCCAATTCACCCTGCGCGCGAGAAGCGGAGCGAGTCGGGTTTCTGCCGCTAACGGTTTCGCCTAGGCCGGCCATAATGCGCGGTAGCAGAGCGCTCCGAGAATTCCTCCGATGACCGGCCCGACGACGGGCACCCAGGCGTAGGTCCAATCCGAGCCGCCCTTGCCGGCAATCGGCAACAGGCAATGCGCGAGTCGCGGCCCCAAATCGCGGGCCGGATTGATCGCGTAGCCCGTCGGCCCGCCCAGCGACACGCCAATCGAGAGCACCAACAAACCGACCAGCAGCGGCCCCAATCCGGTGTCGAAGCCGTGACCGGGCGTGAGGTTTTTTGGAGAAAGGACCGCCAGCACGCCCAGAACCAGAACGAACGTGCCGATGATTTCCGACAGAAGGTTGGCGGCGGGTTGGCGGATGGCAGGCGCCGTGCAAAACACACTCAGTTTGCTGGCGGCATCGGTCGTTTCGCGCCAATGCGGCAGATACGCCAGCCAAACCACCACCGCGCCCAGAACGGCGCCCAGCATCTGCGCGCCGATATAACCAGGCACGTCGCTCCAGGGAAAATGACCGATCGCGGCCATCCCGAGTGTGACGGCCGGATTGAGGTGCCCGCCACTGATCCAACCAACGGAATAAACCGCCAGCGCCACGGCCATGCCCCAGCCGGTGGCGACGACGATCCAGCCGGAGTTCTGGCCTTTGGATTTGCTCAGGACGACGTTCGCGACCACGCCGTCGCCTAGGGTGACCAGCAGCATCGTCCCGATCAGTTCCGCGGCAAGTTTGGTCATGACATTCGAGCGGCCAGGAAAATTCGCACGAGAGTTATCAGAAGTCGGCCAACCCTGTCGATTGGATTTTATTTTATCAGCGCGCCGGAAAAAATGAGGATAAACAATGGCTTGCCCCTTCCCGGAGCGTTGGAAACCAAAGGCAGGCCTGGAAAACTTTTCTCCCATTAAGCGCCGATACCCGACCCAACCGCGGTTCCGTTCGATGTGGCGGAAGTGGCTAGAAGTGGCTGCGTGGACGCTTGCCTTCCTGCTCAGCGCCGGGGGAAATTTGATAACTCCCTCTCGCTCAACGACCCTCCGAATACCGTCCGTCCGAGCATAGACCGCAATCTAGAATCAGCGATTGAAGTCCCTCGCCATCAGCACCTTGCAACTAAAATCTCACCGTCAGAAGCTTTATAACTCCCTCTGGCTCAACGACCCGGTTGGGCCACTCACGGCAAACCGTCCCGTAGCGACACCGGAAACTAGGGGCAATGCCCCTGTACGTGTTTAGCGGGATGGATAGGGGTAGGGAGAGCGTGTTCGCGCTCCCCCTCCCTCCGAACCGGACAGGCGGGTCTCCCGCATCCGGCTCTCCGGTCAGTGGGTGCTTAGTTGTAAGATTGTCACCGTAAACTCATGGGCGGCTTCCAAAGTCTGCAACCCTTGAGCCACAACCCTTGAGCCGCAAACCAGCGGTTCGGCCAGCTTTGTTGGGCCGTACCCTTCCCGCTCCCGCGCTGGCCTTGGCGCTTCAAGAGCACCCGCCGCAACCGGCGCCGCACGTAGCCGTCCACGTTCACAAACGTGGTCGGTTTGCTGTGCTGGAAGTAGGCATACCATCCGGTCAACGTTCGGTTGACCTCACGGATGATTTGCCGCAACGCCCGTCCATCCAGCCGCGAAGTCTTCGCTCGTACCCGTTCCTTCAACTTGGCCAGGCTCTTGGCGCGCGGCCATCTCTGGCCCCGTTCAAAGTGGTAGCCCAGAAAGTCGAAGCCTCCGGGTTGCGTCGCGTCCACGACGCGGGTCTTGGTTGGGTGCAGTTGCAGCCCCGCCGCTTCGCTCCACGCACGCACCGCCGCCAGGGCGGCTTGCGCCTGGGCCTCGTTGGCGCAGAGGATGACGAAGTCGTCGGCGTACCGGACCATCGCCCAGCCCGCCTTTTCCATTTGGTGGTCCAGCGGACTGAGGTAGAGGTTCGCCAACAGGGGACTGATGACCGCTCCTTGTGGGGTGCCGCGTTCGGTCGATTGCCAACCCTTGAGTTCTTCGAGCACGCCGGCGCAAAGAAAACTTTCCACCAGCGCCACCACCCGCCCGTCGGCGATCCGCTCTTTGACCCGCGCCATCAGCCGGTCGTGCGGAATGGTGTCGAAGTAGCTTTTCAGGTCGGCATCGACCACCCAGGTGTGGCCGCTCTGGAGGAGCGTGTCCACGCGGCGCAGCGCGTCTTTGGCCCCGCGCCCCGGTCGGAAGCCGTAACTGTGCTCGGCGAATTCCGTCTCGAAGATCGGTTCCAGGACGTGCCGCAAGGCGGCTTGCACAATGCGGTCGCGCACCGCCGGAATGCCCAGCGGTCGCTTTTCTTGGCTGCCGGGCTTGGGTATCCAAGCCCGTCGGGCCGGGTGTGGGCGGTAGGCGTTCTCTCGCAACTGCTCGTGCAGCCGGGCCAACTCGGCTTCGGCGTTCCGGGCGAAATGCGCGAGGGTCTGTCCGTCGGCACCCGCGCTGCCCCGGTTCTGCCAGACCTCGGTAAAGGCACTGTGCAGATTGGCGGGGGCGTAGGTCTTGTCCATCAGACTGAACCAGACTCTGGATTTCCTCGTGAATCGAGCGGTTCCGTTGCGGCCCTGGTAAGATCGCAACGTTCTTAAGTATCGTGTTGCCAAAGATTTACACCTTAACTAAGGGCCATTCGGGACTGACCCCTTTCAGCCCTTTGAGTCAGTCGCAATATCGCCTGAGCCAGGCGCAATACCTGCGTTGCGCGGCGAGCGCAAGATGCTTGCGCCGGATGGCTTCCGCAAGCTGGCGCACTGCTTCATCGGTGTTCATGCAGCCATTTTAATACACGAACCGCCAGTTGTACATTAATTGTTAGGCCGCACTGTCCAATGGACGAGCTAGATGTAATAATGGAAAAGTACAAGGACCGTCCTTTACGAAAGCATTTCGAGAGCCTTGAGGACATCAGCCGTTTCGCCGTCCAGTTCTATAGGGATGTCGCGGAGATTTACGACTGCTTATCCAGAGTAAAGAATAGGGAGAGGAACCCATCTGGCTACGACCTTGACGACGCTCCAATAATCGGTCTGTTAGTACGAATTTGGAAATTGTTGAAGGAATCAATTCGGTATTACACCGAGAATAACGCTGAATTCGTGGCGATCTTTCAGCGGACGTTGCTTGAAACGGCTGTCACAGCAACGTATCTGCTGAAGCACGACGCCGCTGTTCTGAACGATTATAGAAAGTGCTCCTACAAGGACCGGCTTCGAATCCTACGAGGCGTCAAAAATGGCTTTGCATTTTCCAAGACTAAGGCGGGGCAGCGCCTCCGGCGCTCGGTAGAAGCAAAAATGAGTCTAGAAGGTTTTTCAGAGAACGATTTCTCCGAACAGAAAAACAACAGATGGAAGCTTCAGGGAAAAAGTTTCTTTGACATCTTCAAAGAGCTTTATCCCGAGCAAATGTATAGCTGCAGTTTTGGGATGATGTCTGAGTCGGTGCATTGTTCCTGGAACGATTCGATGGATTGGTGTCTTCAGCGGAATGACGATGGTAGCTTTTCAATCTACCCCTTCTTCCATCCAGCCGATATCCGGTGCATCACCCCGCTGCTACTTTTCTGCAATGAGCCCTACGCGCTATGGCTCAAACGCATTGGAGCAGATGCTAGGTCTTTCACGGTGTTTCTCGATTGGATTGCCGCCCAGAATGTGAACCTTTATCTCGAGTTCGACAGGCTCTATGGAGATATGGAACCTGCCTAACATGCGCTGCAGCGAACGGCCCCGAAAACGGGTCGCCCACGCTTTTTAACTTAAAGGGGCCAGTGCCGTCCAGGACAACCAAGAGGAGATATCAGCGCGGCTCTCCGACCGTATTATCTCCCGCCAACCGAGTTGGAGCCTGTTTTACAATTCGCAGGGGCCTGTTTTCGGGCAAAAGGCCGGATGGCAGGCGCGACTGCTTCCGGCTCTGTAAGCCAATGATCGCTTATTCTGGCGTTTCCTGTGTCAATCGCCTTAGCTTGCCGCTTATTTTTGCCGATTTTATCAGCGCGAGGAATTAAGGAGGGCCAGGCCAGCGCGCGCCCGACGTGCTCTCACTGCGCCGTCCAGCCGCCGTCGATCAAAATGTCCGCGCCGGTGATGAACCCGGCTTCCTCCGAGCAGAGATACAAGGCCAATTGGCCAACTTCTTCCACTTTGCCCCAACGCCCCAAAGGAATCCGGGAGATGAACTGCTGGTTGGCCTCGGGGTTTTGGATGATGGGGGTGTTCATCTCGGTGGCGATCGGACCGGGGCTGATACCGTTCACGGTTATTCGTTCCGGGGCCAGTTCCAACGCCAACGCCCGCGTGAAGCCGAGCAAGCCGCTCTTGCTCGCCGCGTAAGCCGAACGGCCGGGCAACGCGACGTGGCTCATAATGGAGGTCAGATTGAGGATGCGCCCGTAGCCTTGTCCTTTCATGTGCGGCACGAACGAGCGGCACACCAGGAACGCGCCCGTGAGATTGGTGTCGAGCACGGCGCGCCATTCGGCCAGCGTGAAGTCGATCACCGGTTTGCGGATATTGATCCCGGCGTTGTTGATCAGGATTTGGACGTGGCCGAATCCGTCGATGACTTCCTTTTCCAATCGCCTGACCTCTTCTTCCTTCGTCACATCGGTCTGGAAAATCTTCGCCTCCGCGCCCAGGGCATGCGCGGCCTCGGCCGTGGCTTTCAATTGCTGCCTGTCACGTGAAACCAGCGCGAGCCGCGCGCCCGCCCCGCCCAGCGCGAGCGCCATCGCCCGGCCGAGACCTTTGCTCGCCCCCGTGATGACCGCCACTTTCCCCGCTAGTTTTTTGTCACTCATGCGAATCGGCATTCTTTATTCCCGGAAGTCATTGACCACGCAAGCGGAAAGGGGGCCGGAACCTGCGCTCCCGTGTCTCATTGAGACGCCCCTTCGTCCGGGTCCTCCGCCGAAGGCTGGGCGCTTGGCAGGCGCATCTTTTTGATGCCGCCGACGTAGGGATAACGATCGAACTCATCGCCGCCGCCGCTGGCGCGCGGGTCTTTGGTCTCGGTCATCCAACGGTCAAGTTCGGCGCGCAATGTTGCCAGCCGGTCGGCATATTGCGGCTGGCCGGCCACGTTGCTCATTTGGTTTGGATCATTGAGCAGGTCGTAAAGCTCTTCCTCCGGACGTTTGGCGAAGCAAAGCTCGAACAACTTTGCCATCGCCGGCTCGGCGCGGCGGGCGAGAATCAAATCCTTGGTTGGCGAATTATCGCAATCGCCGAACGGACCAACCGACTTCGACATTTCCGGATCTCCCGCGGGCCATCGGTCCGGTCGGAGATTGCGGACGTAGAGAAATTCCCTGGTCCGGACGGCGCGCGCCGGATAACCGAGGTCGCCCTTGCGCGCGTTGGCATGGCGTTCTCGTTCCAGGAAGACCATCGAGTTCGAGGCGGAGGCGGCTTGGCCGGTGAGCAGACCGAGGAAGCTGTGGCCGGTCATCTCGGGCGCGGGCCTCAGAGCGGCCGCTTCGAGGAACGTCGGCGCCAGGTCGGTCAAATTGATGAAATCGTCCCGCGTCGCGCCGCCGCTGACTTTGGCCGGCCAGCGGACGATCAACGGCTCGCGCGTGCCAGAGTCGTAGAGGTTGGCATTGCCGCGCGGGAAGGGCCATCCGCTGTCGCCGGTGATGACGACCAGCGTGTTGTCCAATCGGCCCGCGGCTTCCAGGACCTTGAACATCTGGCCGACCTCGCGATCGAAGCGCTGGATCGCCATGTAGTAATCGAGGATGTCGCTGCGGACTTCGGGAGTGTCGGGCAGGCAGGCGGGCACGACCACTTGGTCGGGCCTCATGCCGGACCGGATGGCGAAACCCTTGTCGTAAGGACGGTGCGGGTCATGGCTGCCGAACCAAAAGCAGAACGGCTTGCCGACAGGCACCGATTTGAAGAATTCCGGGAAAGTGCGGAAGGCCGGTCCCGCGGGATTGCGCGCCCGTCCGCCCGCCTTGAAATCGCCCGGCCCCCAGCCTTTGCGCATCATTCCCACCGTATAGCCCGCGCTCTCCAGCAACTCCGGATAGACGGGGAACGTTTTGGCCAGGGGACCGTACAGGTTCGCGCCCTGTTCGAGCCGGTGTGGCGCCTGGCCGGTGAGAATCGCGGCGCGCGACGCCGATCCGGAAGGGGAGGCGCAGAAGGCATGGGTAAAGAGGACGCCTTCGCGGGCGGCACGATCGAGGTTCGGCGTGCGGACGACCTTGTCGCCATACACGCCAGCGTGTGGCCAGGACCAATTGTCGGCCAGACAGAGCAGAATGCTGGGAGGCTGGGCCGCTCGCAGCGCGCCTTCCGCGGCGCCCGCGGGCGAAACGAGCCAGAGCAGCGCCAGTGAGAAGCCGAGCGCTGCGCAACGGTGGCCGGGAAGAGGGAACTTTTGCATGTCGCTGGACTTATAGAACAATCGCCCGCCGAAAGGCACGAAACATTTTCAGGCGCGGGCCGGAAGGGGAGTGATTGGAAGTGGGTGCGAGGCTGCCGGCTAAAGCCGGCGTTCCGGCCGCAATGGAACGCCGGCTTTAGCCGGCAGCCTCGCTCTGCGCACCCACATTTAATCTCACCCGGACCGAAGCATGGGTGGCCGATGGGCCTACGGGCGATCGGCAGCTGGCTCGACAATCCTTTCACGTCATGGCACCTTGGCGCTGTGTCGCTGAGCAAACTGGAAAAACTGCGCGAGTTGCTGCGCTCCTACGGCTCCTGTCTGGTGGCTTATTCGGGCGGCGTAGATTCCGTTTTCCTGGCGCGCGTGGCGCGCGAGGCGCTGGGAGAGCGGGCGCTGGCGGCCATTGCCGATTCGCCAAGCCTGCCACGCAGGGAATTGGAAGAGGCGCTGGCAATCGCGCGGCAGTTGGACATCCCGGTGCGCGTCGTCCGGACGGCGGAGTTTGAGAATCCGAACTATCTGGCGAATCCGGGCAACCGTTGTTATTTTTGCAAACACGAACTGTTCACCGAGCTCGCGCCACTGGCGCGAGCGGAAAAGCTGGCGGTCATTGCTTACGGTGAGAACGCCAGCGACGCCGGCGACGACCGGCCCGGCCAGCGGGCGGCGGCGGAGTTTGAAGTGCGCGCGCCGCTCAAGGAAGCCGGGCTAACGAAGGCCGAGATTCGAGCGTTTTCCGCCCAGCTCGGTTTGCCGACGGCGGACAAACCGCAGATGGCTTGCTTGAGCTCGCGCATCCCGCACGGCGAACCGGTGACGACGGAGAAACTGAAAATGATTGAGGCCGCGGAAAACCTTCTCCGCGACCTCGGTTTTTATGACGTGCGGGTGCGGCTGCACGAATTGCGCGGCCCGGTTCAGTTCCCTGTGATCGGATCGGGTCTGACGCCACGACCGGAGGCCGGAGTCCGTGAATCGGACTCCGGCACGGTCCGTTACCTCGCTCGGATTGAAGTGGGAGCGACCGAGGTGCCGAGGCTGCTGGCGGACGAGTTGCGTCGGCGCGTCACCGAAGGATTAACAAAAATCGGCTGCGCACATGTGACGATGGACTTGCAGGGATATCGGGGCGCCAACCGAGTCGAAGTGAGGGTAGACAGCGGTCTTGCTGGCGATCGAAAGTGATGAAGTCTGCACCGTGAAGAACCCGACCAATGTCTTGCACAGGTTCCGAGGTATGAGGTTTCGGGATAATAACTGTTCGGCCCCTCGCCCCTGGGCATCAGGTCCTTGATTGGACCGCGTGGGAAACGGTCCTGAAACTTTTCATGATAAACGGTTTATACACTTAGGGCGATCAACATTATGCCACAGTTCGCTTACAAGGCCCGGCGGCGATCGGGCGAGGTCGTTCAAGGAATCTTGGACGTGCCGGACCGGACCGCCGCGCTCGTCCAGATCGAGCGGCTCGGATTGTTCCCGGTCATGGTCGATGGCTCGCGCGGGGCCGCGGCCGCCGCCAGCGACGCCGCGGCGGAAAAACCCAAATTCGCGCTTCTGCCGGCGGTTCTCCTAAAAAAGCGCCAGCGCAAACCCAAACTACAGGAGCTGGCGACTTTCACCCAGCAGCTTGCGAACCTGCTCAAGTGCGGCATGCCGCTGACCGTGGCCTTGCAGAGCATGACTCACCTGGAATCGAAGGGAATCCCGTCGGACGTGACTAAGCAGCTCAAGCAGGACGTCATGGAAGGCAAGGGCCTCTCCGACGCCATGAGCAAACAGCCGGGCATTTACTCCGATTTGTACGTGAACATGGTGCGCGCGGGCGAACAAAGCGGCGCCCTGGTCGAAGTGCTCAAACGGCTCGCGGAGCACTTTGAAAAATTTGCCGAAGTTCAATCAAAATTCGTCGCCGCGCTGATCTATCCGGCGATCGTGGCGACGGTGGGCGTGGTGATCATCATTTTTTTCATGACGTTCATGCTCCCGAAATTCATGACGATCTTCGAGGGCCTGCACGTGCAACTGCCGCTGGCAACGCGGATGCTAATGAACATCAGCCATTTCTTCGGCGACTTGAAATCCTGGGCGGTCATGGGCGGCGTCGCCGTGGTCGCTTCAATCATCTGGATGCGCTTCAAGGCCTCGCCGGAAGGCAAGCTCCGGATCGACCGTTTCAAGATGAACGCTCCGATCCTGGGCCGGGCCGTCAAGCTGAACTTGTTTGGCCAGTTCGCCCGGACCCTTTCGACGCTGCTCGTCAACGGCGTGCCGGTGTTGACGGCCTTGAAGATCACCGAGGAGATCATGCCCAACCGGGTGGTGAAGGAGGCGATCGCCCGGACGCGCGAGGAAGTGACCGACGGCAAGACTATCGCCCAACCCCTGGCTCACAGCCGGCTCTTCCCGCAATTGATGATCGACCTCTTGAAGATCGGCGAGGAAACCGGCGACGTGCCGGGCGCCCTGCAGAATATCGCCGAAACTTATGAGAGCGAATTGAGCATCCAGTTGCGCGTGATGACGAACCTCATCGAGCCGGCGATGATCATTGTCATGGCGATCGGCGTTGGATTCCTGCTCTTCAGCGTGTTGTCGGCGATGTTCGCGATTACTTCCAGTATCAATCGGTCATGAAATCCCGGCCCGGAATTCGGAAGAAGCATCGGCTGCCAAGGGACCGAGGGACGGCCGACGGCGCAGCAGACCTCCCTTTCCGCAGCGCCCGCGCGTTCACCTTGATCGAAATCATGGTGGTAGTGGCGATCATTGCCATCGTGATGACGATCGGAATTCCGTTCATGAAGTACACCTTTGTGGGCGGCGAAGGAATCGACAAAGCGGTCAGAGATGTCAAGGAAGCCTGCAGCCACGCCCGCGCAAACGCGATTCTGAACGGCGTGGAAACCGATCTGGTGATCCGTCCATTTGACAAGCGCTTGGAAGTGGTGCCCGGCGGCAGTCTCCGGGTTCCGGAGAACGACCGGCTTTCCAGTCCCAGCGTCTCCGGCGAAGAATGGCGGATGTCGGAACCGGCGGCGCCTGGCGGTGCCGCGGTCTTCACCGTCAAGCTTTCCGATAAAGTCATGATCCAGGGGCTGGGGGTCAACGGTGAGGATTGGACCGAGGATGAAGTGGCGCGCGTCCGATTTTATCCCAACGGAACCAGCGATGAAATGTCGCTGGTCCTGATCTCCGACAAGATGGAACAGCGCAACGTCTGGCTCGAAGTGGTCACCGGCCTGGCGGACGTGGAAACGGATCCCCGCAACTTCAAAGCGAGATAAGCCCATGCGGTTACCGATCGCAAATTGCCAACGTCGCCGGAAGGCAGGGCAGGGGACTGCCCAAGTCGATGAGCATCCAAAACTTCCATTCCATCGGGAGGAACGCGCCAGTGCGTTCACGTTGCTGGAAGTGATCGTGGCTTCGGCGATTTTTTTCATGGTCGCCTTTGCTATCATGGAAATGGTGATGACGAGCCTCGCCGCCGCCCGCGCGATCCAGGAACGAACGCCGGACGCGGGCATCCTCGCGGCGTCGCTGACGTTGACCAATCAGTTGGTCGAGGGAGCCGATTCGGGCGATTTTGAAGACCTCTATCCCGGTTTGTATCCCGGTTACAGTTGGACCCGCGAAGTGAACGAGGTGGGCAGCAACGGTTTGTTTCAGGTGGACTTTACCATTTACCAAACCTCAGCGAAAAAGCGCGGGGCCTCGGAAATCCGGATGAGCATTCTCCTGTTTCGTCCCGGATCCAAGCCGGGCAGCGCGACTAAGGGCCGGCTATGAAACTGCTTGCTCCATCTCGCGGCGCCAGTCCGGCGTCAGAGCATGTCCGGAAAATGGGTCGCACCGGCGAGTCGCCCGCGCCGGTCGGCGACTCGAGGAGCGGAAGGGCGAGGCCGCAGCTCCGTAGGAGCGACCTATTCGTAGCAAACGGATCCCACCCAGCCAAAAGCCCCGTCGGGGCGGCATCTTCGGCCTCGATGCCGCTCCTACGGAGCTTTGGTGTCTTGCCATTCGCTATCTATAAATATGCCGCCCCGTTGGGGCTGGGAAAGTTGCCCCTCGCCCTTAATTCAATGGCAGCGGGCCAGTGGCTCGGACTACCCGAAAACGATTTTCCAGACTGGCTCTTAGCGACGCGCCGGCCAAAGGCTCAGCGTCGCGGCCGGCGCGCTGGCGACCGCGCCTTCACCCTCCTGGAAATCATGCTGGCTATCATGATTTTTATGATGGTCTTGACGGCGATCTACGCGACGTGGCTGGCGATTTTGAAAGGCTCCCGCGCGGGGTTGAAGGCCGCCGCGGAGGTGCAGCGTTCGCGGATCGCCATGCGCGCCCTCGAAGATGCCTTTCTCACGGTGCAAATGTACACCGAGAACATGAAGTGGTACGCCTTTGAAACGGACACCAAAGGCGACTTGGCGGCCGTCAGCCTCGTGTCGCGGCTGCCCGCCTCTTTTCCCGGCGTGGGCCGCTATGGCGATCAGATTGTGCGGCGCGTGAGTTTCGCGAGCCAGCCCGGAACCAACGGCGGCAGCGATCTGGTGATGGCCCAGGCGCCCATGCTCCAAGTGCGCGATGACAGCGCGCCCCCCTATTCGCTCGTGCTGGCGCGCGACGTGACCCTGTTCTCGCTCGAATTCTATGATGTGCAGAAAAACGAGTGGAACGATGAGTGGCGCTACACGAATACGCTGCCCAAACTGGTCCGCGTTTCGCTCGGCCTGGGCGGCACCGCCTCAAAGCCTCACGATGTGGTCAGCCGCATCATCGCGCTGCCGGCCGCGCCGGTCTTCGGCGTGCAATCGGGGCCGGGGTTCGGAACGCCTGGGCCAGGGCCTGCCGCGCCGGGCACTCCCGGATATACTCCCGGGCAACCCGTCCCAGGTCAGCCGCCGCCGGCCCGGCCCGGGTTCGGCCAACCGGGCTTTCCAGCGCAACCAATACGATGAACGTGCAACTGCAATATCGTCCATCCTCGCAGGGCATCGCCCTGATCATGGTGCTGATAATGCTCGTCGTGCTGGGGATCCTTGCCGGTGGCTTTGCGTATTCGATGAAGGTGGAAACCAAGCTCGCCCGCAATGCCGCGGACGACGCCGAGATGGAATGGCTTGGCCGCTCGGGGATCGAGCTGGCCCGTTATGTCCTGGCGCAAGGCGGGCTGGGGCCGGCGGGCCAGGTCGACGACCGGAATTCAAAATGGGCCGGCGGTCCCGGCGATACCAATGATCCGCTGGCCAATATCCCGCTTAAAGACTATCCGTTGGGCAACGGAACGGTTTCGCTGGACATCCAGGACCTGGATCGAAAGTTCAACATCAACGTGGCCGATGAAGTCATTCTGCGCCAGGCCTTGACCTTGATCGGCGTGGATGCGGCCAGCTTCCCGTCCATTGTCGGTTCAATCCTCGACTGGCGCGATCCGGCCAAGAACACCCACATGGGCGGCACGCCCAGCGATTATTACCAGGGCCTGACTCCACCCTATTACGCCAAGAACGGGCCGCTCGATGATCTGTCAGAATTGTTGCTCGTCAAGGGCGTCACGCCCGCAATCTATTGGGGGTCCGCTGCCGGCGCTCATGTCGGGCGACTGCACCGGCAGCAAAGCCCCACGCAAAGCCATTTCGAAGAGCCGACCTACGAGACCGGCCTGGTGGATTTGTTCACCCCTACATCGAGCCGGTTAGTGAATATGAACACAGCGTCGAACAAAGTGTTCCAGATTTTTCCGATGATCGACGAAAACGTGGCGCAGGCCATTATCACCGCGCGGGCCGGCCCCGATGGGGTGGAAGGGACCGAAGACGACACGCCGTTTCGCAGCGTCGGCGAACTGGCCCGGGTGCCAGGGATGAATCCGGCCGCCATCGCGCAGTTCAGCCGCTATTTCACCGTTCGCAGCCTGATGTTTGAAGTGCACGTGGAGGCCCAAATCGGCCAGCATCGGAGGGAATATGTGGGCCTGGTGCGACGCGCCGGCCCGCGCGATGTGGTGCTTATGAACCTCTATTGGAAGTAAGCCGCCCCATTGCGAAAAATCATTTTCGTCACCGGCACCGACACGGGAGTCGGCAAAACCTTGCTCACCGGCCTGCTGCTCTGCCACTTGCGCCGGCGGGGCGTGAACGCCCTCGCGATGAAGCCGTTTTGTTCTGGCGGGCGGAACGACATCGAGCTGATTCAGGCCCTGCAAAACCATGCCCTGCCGGACGAGGAGGTCAACCCCTTTTACTTTCCAGAGCCGCTGGCTCCGCTGGTGGCGGCCAGAAAACATCGGCGAAGAATTTCGTTGAGTCAGGTTCTGCGCTCGATCGAACGCGTTGAAACGCAATGTGAACGGCTGATTATTGAGGGTTCGGGCGGCGTTTCGGTTCCCTTGGGCGAAGGCTTCAGCGTGTCGGATTTGATTGCCAAGCTGCACTGTGAGATCGTCGTCGTGGCGCGCAATAGAGTGGGCACAATCAATCACACGCTTCTCGCGGTGAAAATGTTGCAACAGCTTACGAATCAACGCATTAAGATTATTCTGATGGAGCAGAAAACGCGAGATCGCTCCGCTTCTTCCAACGCCCGGATCCTCGGCGAGCTGCTCGACCCGCTCCCCGTTCTGAGTCTGCGTTTTCTGGGTGAAAACGCCGCGCTCCCGAAGGGGGTTGAAAAAAATCAGGAAAAGATTAAAAAAGTGCTTGCGCGGCTCTGCAGTTAGGATAATCTCGGCCCCGTTCGTTTGAACGCGGGCGGAAACGGTCGCAAAAAAGCGGCCATCGAAGCCCAAAAAAGTGTGTTGACAGCCCAATCGGCTGGAAGATAAATTCAACACGCATTAGCGAAGGTCTGAGAGGCCGAGTCAGTGGGATGAAATCGGCGCTCAGGTCTTTTGTCCCCAATGCGGGGAAACGATCTGGGCGTCAGGCCCAAAGTTTTTCGGACGGTTGACCGTCCGCTGCTCATTGAAAATTGAATTGTGCGATAAGTTGGAGCCCCTTCAGGACCACCCGGTTAGTTGGGTGGGTTCTGGAGAGTTTTAAGATTGTAAATCGTCCGGTTCACCACCGGATAGAATTCAAGCTAACGTTTTTAACGGAGAGTTTGATTCTGGCTCAGAACGAACGCTGGCGGCGTGGATAAGACATGCAAGTCGAACGCTGATTGCGGGGTAGCAATATTCCGCGGTCGGAGTGGCGCAAGGGTGCGTAACACGTGGGTAATTTGCCGCGAAGCCTGGGATAACTTGCTGAAAGGCGAGCTAATACCGGATGTGACGTTGGGAAGGCATCTTCCGAACTTTAAAGCTGGGGACCGCAAGGCCTGGCGCTTCACGATAAGCCCGCGGCCTATCAGCTAGTTGGTGAGGTAACGGCCCACCAAGGCTAAGACGGGTAGCTGGTCTGAGAGGACGACCAGTCACACTGGAACTGAGACACGGTCCAGACACCTACGGGTGGCAGCAGTCGAGAATTTTTCTCAATGGGCGCAAGCCTGAAGGAGCGACGCCGCGTGGGGGATGAAGGGCTTCGGCCCGTAAACCCCTGTCATTTGCGAACAAACCCCGCGATTTAAAAGATGGCGGGCTGATAGTAGCGAAAGAGGAAGGGACGGCTAACTCTGTGCCAGCAGCCGCGGTAATACAGAGGTCCCGAGCGTTGTTCGGATTTACTGGGCGTAAAGGGTGCGTAGGTGGTTGGGTAAGTCTGATGTGAAATCTCCGAGCTCAACTCGGAAACGGCATTGGATACTATTCGGCTAGAGGGTTGGAGGGGGGACTGGAATTCTCGGTGTAGCAGTGAAATGCGTAGATATCGAGAGGAACACCAGTGGCGAAGGCGAGTCCCTGGACAACTCCTGACACTGAGGCACGAAAGCTAGGGGAGCAAACAGGATTAGATACCCTGGTAGTCCTAGCCGTAAACGGTGCACGTTTGCTGTAAAAGGAATCGACCCCTTTTGTGGCGTAGCCAACGCGATAAACGTGCCGCCTGGGAAGTACGGTCGCAAGATTAAAACTCAAAGAAATTGACGGGGGCCTGCACAAGCGGTGGAGTATGTGGCTCAATTCGATGCAACGCGAAGAACCTTACCTGGCCTTGACATGCAAGTAGTAGAAGGATGAAAGTTCGACGAGGTAGCAATACCAGCTTGCACAGGTGCTGCATGGCTGTCGTCAGCTCGTGTCGTGAGATGTTGGGTTAAGTCCCGCAACGAGCGCAACCCCTATGTTCTGTTGCCACTCGGACGAGAGTTCGAAGCACTCCGGACAGACTGCCTCGCTTAAACGAGGAGGAAGGTGGGGATGACGTCAAGTCAGTATGGCCCTTACGGCCAGGGCTGCACACGTACTACAATGCCCGGCACAAAGGGAAGCAAGACTGCAAAGTGGAGCAAATCCCCAAAAACCGGGCCCAGTTCAGATTGTCGTCTGCAACTCGACGGCATGAAGTTGGAATCGCTAGTAATGGCGCATCAGCTACGGCGCCGTGAATACGTTCCCAGGCCTTGTACACACCGCCCGTCACATCATGAAAGCCGGTTGTACCCGAAGTCCATGTGTTAACCGCAAGGCGACAGTGGCCGAAGGTATGGCTGGTGATTGGGATGAAGTCGTAACAAGGTAGCCGTAGGGGAACCTGCGGCTGGATCACCTCCTTTCTAAGGAGAAGCATGCGTGTGGGGTGAAAACCACATGGCTAGGTCGGTCGGCTCGCAAGGGCCGATTCGGGCTCGGCTTATCGCGCAGTTCAGTTTTCAGCGGGCGCTGTTCTTTAACAAGCGGCCGACAAGTGCTGCCTCCCGTTTGGCCGCGGGCCAGGAGGGGGCTGTAGCTCAGTTGGTAGAGCGGTAGCTTTGCAAGCTATAGGTCGGGAGTTCGAATCTCCTCAGCTCCACCAGATTTGGGTCCGAGGGGCCGGCCCTCGAATCCTCCGCCGGGCCTGTAGCTCAGTTGGTTAGAGCATGCGCTTGATAAGCGCAGGGTCACTGGTTCAACTCCAGTCAGGCCCACCACTGGCGGCGTGATTTTCGGCCGCGCCCGGGCCGGGGCCAAAGGGCCCCGGCCGGCCGCGGCGATGTTCTTTGAAAACTATACATAGATAATTATTAGGGCAAATTACAATTCGCTGAGTTCCATTGAGTCATCAATGGTTAACTTTGTGATCAAGCTACTAAGGGCTTATGGTGAATGCCTTGGTGCCAAGAGGCGATGAAGGACGTAGTAAGTTGCGATAAGCCACGGGGAGCCGCAAGCAGGCTTTGATCCGTGGATCTCCGAATGGGACAACCCAGCCACTTTAACCGGTGGCTATCGACCGGATGAATTCATAGTCCGGCGAGGCAAGACGGGGCGAAGTGAAACATCTCAGTAACCCCAGGAAAAGAAAACGAAGCGATTCCGTCAGTAGTGGCGAGCGAAAGCGGAACAGTCTAAACCGGGAAGACTTGTCTTCCCGGGGTTGCGGGACCTCAACACGAGAGGCCGACGACGAGCTTAACACTTTGGAAAGAGTGGCCAGAGACCGTGACAGCCGGGTGAGCGAAGTCCGAAGCCCTCCAGGGGCATCCCAAGTAATGCGGTGCAAGTGAAACTCTGCATGAATCCGTCCGGACCACCGGATAAGACTAAATACTCCTTGGCAACCGATAGTGAACCAGTACCGCGAGGGAAAGGTGAAAAGAACCCCGGCTAGGGGAGTGAAATAGTACCTGAAACCATGAGCCTACAATGTGTCGGAGCCCAGCCCATTCTGAACCCGGACCCGCGCCGCCCGCGCGGCGGCGGGCTGCGGATTTAGAATGGGCTGGGTGACGGCTTGCCTTTTGCATAATGAGTCTGCGAGTTATTGTCAGTGGCCAGCCTAAGGTCTTCTGGACCGGAGGCGAAGGGAAACCGAGTACGAAGCGTGCGCCTAGTCGCTGGCAATAGACCCGAAGCGGAGGTGATCTACTCTTGAGCAGGTTGAAGTTGTGGTAACACACAATGAAGGACCGAACTCGTGGATGTTGAAAAATCCTGAGATGACTTGAGAGTAGGAGCGAAAGACTAATCAAACCCCGTGATAGCTGGTTCTCTCCGAAATCGCTTGAGGGCGAGTGTCGGGTAAGTACTCCGAGGAGGTAGAGCACTGAATGGCTTAGGGGCCCCACCAGGCTGCCAAAACCAATCAAACTCCGAATTCCCCGGATCCCATTAACCCGGCAATCAGGCTGCGAGGGATAAGCTTCGTAGCCGAGAGGGCAACAGCCCAGACCGACAGCTAAGGTGCCTAAATACGATTAAGTGGAAAGGATGTGACGTTGCTTAGACAGTGAGGATGTTGGCTTAGAGGCAGCCATCATTTAAACAGTGCGTAATAGCTGACTCATCGAGCGAGAGCGTAATCAACGCAGTGAAGCCTTACTGAAAAGGACGGTGGAGCGTTGACTAGTGAGAATGCAGACATGAGTAGCGATAAACTAGATGAGAATTCTAGTCGCCGTAAACCCAAGGTTTCCTGGGCCAGGTTCGTCCTCCCAGGGTTAGCCGGGAGCTAAGACGAGGCCGTAAGGCGTAGTCGATGCACAGCAGGTTAAATATTCCTGCGCCGGCCAGGGTTAAGTTCAGGAATGACACACAGAGAAAAGTGACTATGTCATCGAAAGACGGAGCTTAGGCCTCTGGCCGAAGCGTATCACCGGACGATGTGTCGAGAAAAGCTCCTGCTCGTTCCCCCGGCCGCCCGTACCGCAAACCGACACAGGTGGGTGAGTCGAATAGACTAAGGCGCGCGAGAGAAACCTCTCTAAGGAACTCGGCAAAATAGCCCCGTAACTTCGGGAGAAGGGGTGCCCCGCCCTTTCCAGGCCCGGGAGGGACGCGCCGCCGCGGCGCGGGCTTTTCGGGCGGGGAAAGGGCGGGGTCTCAGTAAATTGGGTTTAGCGACTGTTTAACAAAAACACAGCACTCTGCCAAGTCGTGAAGACGACGTATAGGGTGTGACACGTGACCAATGCGGAAAGATCAAGGCATTTTGTTAGCCGCAAGGCGAAGCTCGGTGCTTAAGTCCCCGTGAATGTCGGCCGTAACTATAACGGTCCTAAGGTAGCGAAATTCCTTGTCGGGTAAGTTCCGACCTGCACGAATCGTGTAACGACTGAACCGCTGTCTCGGAGAGGATCTCGGCGAAATTGTAACGGCGGTGAAGATGCCGCCTGCCCGCAGTAGGACGGAAAGACCCTATGCACCTTTACTGTAAGCTGGTATTGTGTTCTGGTTATTGATACGTAGCGTAGGTGGGAGACTTTGAAGCCGCGGCTTCGGTTGCGGCGGAGTCGAAATGTGAAACACCACTTTTTAATAATTAGGATTCTAACCTCGGCCTGTGAGCCAGGCGAGGGACAGTGCCTGCGGGTCAGTTTGACTGGGGCGGTTTCCTCCCAAATGGTAACGGAGGAGCGCGAAGGTACTCTCAGCATGGTTGGCAACTATGCGTCGAGCGTATGGGTAGAAGAGTGCTTAACTGCGAGACCAACAAGTCGAGCAGGTACGAAAGTAGGCCCAAATGATCCGATGGTTTAAAGTGGAATTGCCATCGCTCAACGGACAAAAGGTACGCTAGGGATAACAGGCTGATCGATTCCAAGAGTTCATATCGACGAATCGGTTTGGCACCTCGATGTCGGCTCATCGCATCCTGGGGCTGGAGAAGGTCCCAAGGGTCCGGCTGTTCGCCGGTTAAAGCGGTACGCGAGCTGGGTTCAGAACGTCGTGAGACAGTTCGGTCCTTATCCACTGTGGG
>WNGL01003794.1_pt1 | contig 33314 bp, 28 predicted proteins | sample 5400591 | NCBI WGS metagenome assembly WNGL01 (sample SAMN13153377, study PRJNA577476) | soil metagenome | isolation source: 80 cm soil or saprolite under Garry oak tree replicate 1 | place: USA:California | collected 2016-06-15
CGCCGTCGCTGACCAACTGGTGGGGCGCGACCATCGTAACCTACGGCGGTGGCCGGAGCCACTGATTCCAGGTGATGATAGGTGATGATGTATCCGCGCCCGGACACCACCCGGACCAACAGCACTCCCCACGTATGCGTAAAAGCCAGGAATAATGTCGTAGGTTCCCAAGCGCCCGATCTCCGTCGCGCACTGGACCGCGGGAAAACGTGTCTTGCCGAAACCCGGCAATTCGGATTCAATCAACTGGTTTCCAAAAGAAGCCAGCCGTGTGAAAATTGACCAATACTTGCCGTGGACATTGGCGATTTCCGTATGTGCCTTAGCCGTTGCATCAGTCCAAAACTCGCGGGGGCAGAACGGATCCGAACTCGTCTTCGCCTCTGATAGAACAGGACGATTCCAGCTCTGGAAAGTGCAAACCGACCCGCTCGGGACGCCCGTTCAGTTGACCACAGTCGGCTCGGGTAGCCAAGAAAGTCGCAATCCTTCCTGGGCGCAGGAGGGCAAAATCGCCTACCAGTTTGGAGCCAGCGGCGTGCGCGGAATTCACATGATCAACCCCGATGGAAGTGGTGACGTTGAAGTAACCACAAATATTTCCGACGAAGTGGATGCGGCTTGGTCGCCTGACGGCCAGTTCATTGCCTATTCTTTTCTCACCGGAGGAAACTACGATATTTGGATTCACAAGGTCGGGGAGTGGGACAATGATGCTGACGCAGGCTCACGCCGATTCTGGGCAGTTGGCCGTGCAAAGAAACCGTGGATGTCTCGCTTCTGCGATCCTCGTTGCATTCAATGGCAAAAGGCAGTGCATTCATAATCTCTGGCAGAACAAGACGAGGAATACTGTGAGAATGTTCATTACATCTTTGTAAGGTCCGATCTTGAATTTAGTGACTGACCAAGGACTGGACTGGGCAGTGTTTAAGGAATTGCAGCTTCGCAACTGCTTCGTCCGCACCGAACTGCTCGAAGAGATTTCTCTTCAAAATAGCCCCCGCGTTCTGCGGAATTTTCGGTTTGGTTGTAGAATTGCCAGGCTGTATCCTTTGGGTTGTCCAAGAGCATTCTAATCACACTAAGACAACCGCAAATCGTCATGAAAAAGGCGAATCGAATCCTGTCCGCAGTTTCGGGTTTGGCACTCACGGTGACCGCGAGCCTGGCCCAAGATTGGCCCCAGTGGCGCGGAGCCAATCGGGATGGAAAATCAGCCGGGTTCACTGCGCCCAAGACCTGGCCCAAAGAATTGACCCAAAAATGGAAGGTGACCGTTGGCGAAGGCGTCGCCACTCCGTGCCTGGTGGGTGACAAGCTCTATGTGTTCGCTCGGCAGGAAGGAGGCGAGATTACGCGCTGCCTTGACGCAGGCACCGGGAAGGAATTGTGGCAGGATAAATACGACGCTATGGGTGCAACCGGACCGGCCTCGGGATTCTCTGGACCAAGAGCTTCGCCCACGGTTGCGGAGGGAAAAATCGTGACTCTCGGCGTGCGTGGGGTTCTTTCTTGTCTCGACGCCGCCAGCGGCAAAGTGGTTTGGCGCAAAAATGATTTTAACGGCGCGTATCCTCGTTTCTTTGCGTCGTCGTCTCCGGTGGTGGCTGATGGTCTGTGCGTAGCGCAACTGGGCGGGCCGGATAAAGGCGGCGTAGTGGCCTGCGAACTTTCGAGCGGTAAAGAGAAGTGGAATTGGACCGGCGACCCAGCGGCCTACGCCTCACCGCTGCTGATGAGCGTGGACGGCACCAAACTCATCGTGGCCCAGACCGAGACCAAAATGGTGGCTCTAACTCAGGCGGATGGAAAGCTGGTCTGGGAAACGCCGTTCGCCGTCCAGGGACGGGGCTATAACGCCGCAACGCCCATCGCGGATGGACAAATCCTCATCTACGCAGGCTCGGGACGCGGGACTACCGCTGTGAAACTTGAGAAGAAGGGCGACGCGTTTGCCGCCCGGGAACTTTGGAAGAACTCGGATAACTCGGTCATGTTCAACACGCCGCTGTTGAAAAACGGGCTGCTCTTTGGGTTCAGCGCGGGCAACGACTTCTTTTGCATCAATGCGCAGGACGGGAAAACCGCCTGGACGGCACCATCCGTAGCGGCATCCACCGACTCGACCGCAGAGGGAGCGGGTGGTGGGCGCAAGGGGCGGGGCGGGAGAGGCGGATTCGGTTCGATTGTTGACGCGGGATCGGTCCTGCTTGCCTTGACGCCTGCTTCCGAACTGATCGCCTTTGAGCCGAACGACAAGAGTTATCACGAACTGGCGCGGATAAAAGTGGCGGATACACCCACGCACGCCTATCCGGTCGTTTCGGGGAATCGTGTGTTTATCAAAGACCAGGAGGCGGTTACGCTTTGGACCGTCCAGTAATCGGAGAGAGGGCGTGAAGTCAGGAAGCACGGCTGCTGGAGATTCCCGAGTTTATTCAGGATGGATCATTTTATTGGGGTGCCGCATCAAACGGCAGATCGAAATACCCAAACACCGCCTTTGTGCGGTCGTAAATTCGCTCTTCAAACATCTCTGCTCGCTCGCACATTGAATTCATGGGCATAAAATCACGTTTTAGGAAGTTGAGAATTTCCAGCGGATCATACGTGATGGCGACTTCATCCCGGCCGTCCACTTGCATGGAGGTGATCGACGGCAGACAGCACAGAACCATATTCCTCAGCACGTCCGTTTCAAGTTCGCAGAAGTAAAGCCAGTAAGGCCAGGCGTCGTGAAAGGCTGCGTAGAAGCGCCGGATCTCAGGAATGGCGTGTATCTCTCGGGAATCGTCGTCGTAACCGTCGACGCAGAAAACGAAACGGTCCATCATTTCCCGCAGGCGCCGGCCAGTGGGCAGTTTGTCCGGGGCATGCAGGCTTAGAAAGTGGTTGAAATCGCCGCGCTCCACTTTTGTCCGGCTGAACTGGTAGAATATCAGATCACTCTCCGTCATAACCGGCCAAATTCTTCAAAATGGAATCCGACTGCGACCGCATTTCTGTTCAGCCCCGGTTTGCCGCACTCATTGAATTTTGATCACCGTGACCGAGATGCTGGATTTGGTGACACCGGTTCCAACACCCGATATCAATTCGACGGCGGTCGTTTCACCAGTCAATTGAAATTTCAGCATGTCGCCCGCGGTCACAGGGGCCATAAAAGTTCTGGAAATTTGCAGCGACGCGGAAGACGTAGGGATGCTCACCGCTGACTGGCTCCCTGCGACTTCTGTGCCGTTTATTGTCGCGCGTGTGGAAACCGCAGCGCGATGTGTTAAGACATTGGAGCACGTCAGCGACGACGTAGCGGTTACCCACATCGCGCACGCGCTCGAACGTTGAGCGAGTCCGAGAATGCGTCACTCAAGGCGTTGGCCCAGCAAACCGCTCGCGAGGCATTAGGCTCTGAAGCGGAACAACCCGCCGGACGAAAGCGCCAACTTTAGGCGGCGTCAATTTGGGCCTACCTACCCCCGAAGAGGTTCTTCGCCTCCGAGCCAGCGTGGGGAGTCAGTCTGCCCAGAGGCGTCCCTCAGTTAAACGTACGGACAAACCTCCTGCAGTGCCCACCGGTTTGGCTTGGAAACCGAGCGCCAAACAGAGAAAGTTTCCGGAATTCAATGCAAAAACCGTCGGCCAACTTAGAACGCGTGCTTCTGACCTTCGTCGGAAGTCACGACCCTTGGCGGGGAGGAACGTACTCCAGCGGCGATGGCCCGATTCTTTCTCTGTTACGAGCTGAACAGTTCGACTCCCTCCACCTGTTTTACAATAACGATGAGTATCTGCGCCGCGCCAGCGACCTCCGCACCGAGGCACTCCATCGCCGGCCCTCCACCGATGTCGCTTATGAAGAAGTCAAAGCTGCAGATCCCACGAATTACGATTTGCTCTATGAATTGATGCATAACCGGTGCATTGAACTGACCGAGAAGTATGGGAAAACCGCTCAATTCACCGTCGCGACCTCCTCTGGCACTCCGCAGATGCAGACCTGCTGGCTCCTCCTCGTTCTCGGCGCCTCACAAACTCCGGCCCGGCGACTCTCCAGTTCGAGAAATCAAGCCCTCCCTCGAACGCTTTCCCAAGATCGTCTCCCCGGCCAGGCTCCAACGAGAACTTTCCGCGGCTAAGCACCAGGTCGAAATCCTCACCCGGGAACGCGAGGCCGCCGCCCGCGAGGTCGCGCCAGGACTCGTCGGACAGCACCCAAGCTTTCGGCAGGCCGTCAAGCTCGCCAAACAGTTCGCAGCGTTCGATGTCCCCGCCTTGATCACAGGCGAAACGGGCACCGGGAAAGAGGAGTTCGCCAAATTGATCCACTTTTCCAGCACGCGTGCGGAGAACCCCTTCTTTCCCGTGAACTGCGCGGGCATCTCCGAACAACTCGCCGAGAGCGAGCTGTTCGGCCACGTCGTCGGGGCGTTCACCGGCGCCACGAAGCCGAGGAAAGGTTTTTTTGAGCTGGCGGGTGCTGGCAGCGTTTTCCTCGATGAAATCGGCGAATTGCCCCTCTCCACCCAGGCCAAACTTCTCCGTGTCTTGCAGGACGGCTCCTTTATGCCGGTCGGTTCGGAAGTGCCTCGAAAATCCGAGGCCAGAGTGATCGCGGCCACCAACCGCAACCTTGAGGACATGGTCGCCGAAGGGAAATTTCGCGAAGACCTGCTTTACCGCTTGAACACCGCTGAGATTCATCTGCCGCCCTTGCGTGACCGGAAAGAGGACGTCCCCTTGCTTGCTCAACAATTCCTCGCGGATTTCTGCCGCGTCCACGGTAAGTCGCTGGCCTTCGATCCAAAAGTATTGGCGCTCCTCCAAGAGTACGAATGGGCTGGCAACGTTCGGCTCCTGAAACACGTCGTCCAACGGGTGGCTATCGCGTGCCCGGATGGCACCATCACCACCAGCGCCCTGACCCTGGCAAAACCTAAATCGCGGAAGGCGGGGCCTTCCACGACGCCACTGGTCAGCATCGGCGATACACCCCTAAATCTTCCGCAAATCATTGAAGATTGGGAGAAAGATATGATGGAGCAGGCGATCCACCGGTTTCAAGATAACCGGTCAGCCGCCGCCCGCCACCTCGGCTTCGAGGCCGCCACCTTCCGGAAAAAATGCAGGAAATATTTTGGCCGAAAAACGTAACGATCGTTACGCCTCGGCGCACAAATCAAGCCGGCACATGCAATCTTCCCTTCTAAATGCCAACAAAACAAGCATCGGAATTGCCTGGTTGCTGAACTGCTTTATGGCCTTCGCGAGAGCAGAACCTCAACGTCATGGCGCGTAAGGCTACAAAATTAGAGCAATTGGTCGGAACGCAGGGTTTCCAGCGTTGGATCCACGCAGCCCGCATAACACAACGGCTGGATGCGCTGTACTACCATCCTGGCTTCGATGAAATTGCGGACTTGGCGAACGACCGACCTGGCGAAACGAGAGCCCTAAGAGAAATCTGCCAAGAGGTTTTATACGCGACGCGACATGACGCCGGGGCGCTGCCTGCACCTGCTCCAGAAACGCCACCGCCTTACATTACCGCGGCGTCTTTTTACTCAGGCCAATTCGTGGAGGTGAAATCCGCTCCACGCTATTCGAACGACAACAGACACCCCGCTCTATCCGTGAACCAGGAGGCCATTCTGGTGTGCCTGACCTCGGACGCCTCCCAGTTGGCCGCATTTTACTCCCCAGCGATCCATGGTGGGCCAATCGCGATTGGCTCTACGATCCGCGCGTTAGTTCCCCACCCGACAGTTGACGCCGCATTCCTTGCCTACGAACTGAACCAGCCCTACGTAGTCCTCCAAGTGCTTCGCTTGCCTTCCGGCAGCACAATCCCGCTGATCAACCTTCAAGACTTTTTGGATATCCAGGTGTCGGTCCCGCCAAAAGCTCAACAAGAAAAGATTTCCAGTTCCCTCCGCGTTCGGGCGAGCCTCCTCGAAGCACCGACAACTGACGCAGCGCCAGAATTAGGTGGCCCGGCAGGAGCCACCTTCATACAAGTCATTGACAACATCGAAAGCCAGATTGCCCAGTTTTCAGCAGGTGGCGATGGCGGGGCCCGCTTCCTTGAGTGGCAAGGGGATGAACGGCAACCCTCAGCTCTGGTCCGCGCTCTGCCGAGGTCTCAGCAACCTCTGCTTTCCAAAAAGTTCATGCCAACGGAGGAGTTCCTTGATTGGCTAATCGAAGGAAACGAGCCTTTCTGCATTTTTAACGCCATTCACAACCCACGCCCCTTGGATTTTCTGCTTTGTCGCCAGTTGAAACTCCTCCCTCCGTTAGAAGAACGGAAACTCGCCGCGATATTCTCGTTGCTGGCCGCATGGAAAACAGCACCCGGCCCGGCTCTAAAATTTCAAGAACTCGTCAAAACCAACCGCCCCATACAACGCGCCTTCAGCGACGAAAACGAGGCACTTGACGCAATCAGGGAATTCTGCCGGCCAGTCCTGGCTTTGCGACTGAACCGCATGGGACGCCGATATGGCGTCTTCATCGTCGTCGGCCCACGGCAATGGCCTGATACCATTGGTTCCTACGAGACACTACGCACCCAAGGCGTCATCTGGGCTAGTTATCTCAGACAGCAGCTTCAGCTCCTGCCGGAGCTCCAAAAGCATGGGGCTGAACAGACTGTCACCAATTTAGTCCACCGCCTGAACCATCCGTTGCAGAAAATTGATACCGCCGTTGCACTCCTCAAAAATTGGGCTGACGGCTCCGGCGTTGGGCACCAGTTGGTGGATGAACACCCGGTTAATCATTACCTCCAGCGGCTCCGAGACGCGCAGAACGAATTAGTGAATCTTTCAGGAAAAATTCGTGCGATGGCCAGAGCGGAGTCGTGCGGCAACCCGGAGTACCTGCCGCTGAAAGAACTCATTGCTGATCTGACAAAGTGCGTTAAGAACTATCTCCACGGAAAGAACTGTCGAATTGCCTACACCGTTGATCAATCCGCCGAAGGGCTCGTGTACGCCGACGTTGAATTGCTGTGCGAAGCAATGCTGAACGTCCTCGAGAATTCCTTGCGAGAGATGGAGGGAGGCGATCCTCGTCTCGAAATACGAATCCAGGCGCAGGTGCCCCGAATAGGCTTCGTCACCATTGAAGTTCACGACAACGGACTGCCCCAGGATACCGACCTGATCGCCGATCCCTTCGGCTGGGGCACAACGACGCACTTCAAGTCTGGAAGGGGGAGCGGGTACGGACTGCCGTTCGTAAAACAAGTCTTTTTGTCCGTTCTCGGGGATTGCGGTCTCGAAAAAAACGGACATGGGCCAGGTTGCAGGTTTTGGGGAACCCTCCAATACAAAATGAAAGGTTGATAATGAAATTGTCAGAAGTTCGATTTGCTCTGGTTGAGGACCGGGAGGACATGGTGGAAGACATTCTTGCCATCGCAAAGCTGGCCGGATTAAGCCGCGGACATCACATCGGAACATACCAAGACGTTGAGTCCGCCCGGGTAGGCCTCACCGAGAAGTGGCAGGAAATTGACTTGTTGCTACTCGACCTGAATATTCCACAGCACGCCAAAGACTCGCTTCCAGAAAAGCGTCACGGCGCAGGTATCCTGGACTTCATTCGCAACGACCTCAATACCAGAGGAAACCACAAGATCAGCGTCATAATTGTTTCAGGCGAGGTCGACCCTACCTATGAAAGCGAGCTATGGCTGGGAAATTACAAATCCATCGTCGTGGGCCTTGCCCAAAAAGGACAACTCACAACAACGTGGCCCGAAATTCTCAAACGCTACTGCGAGGACCCATACACTGCGCAGATCCGGGGTTGCTGGCCGGCAGCAGAGCCCGCATTTCAAACCAGCGTAGATGAAAATGAAACCGCAGCGAAGAGGCTACTGAACTGCCAAACCCTCGCATGCCTGATGCTCAGGAATATCGCCCAATGCGAACGAAACCTTGCGGATCAGAACAGCATAACAGGCCTGCAGCTTAAGGATCTCTTGAACGATTATCTGGTCAGAAATTTTCATCCCCCGAATCCCGCTAAACCCAACGCGGTGTACCCGATCCTAAAGCAGCTAAAAGGGCCGGCTGATTCTTGGGTATTGCGCGGTTACCTTGTCGAGTACCTATGGACAATTAACAACTTCAGAAATGGATTCGTCCACCTCTCAGATACAGGGCCTTTTCACAACGGAGGTGGCAACTACGGCCTTTGGACCGACAGCACCGACGAAATTAGCCGCTTGGAGCAAGGTCACCGGATGTGCCAAGTCGTCGTGCTGATGATCAAAGATTTGCTCGATTGGTACCTCCCCTGGCACCGCAAGGTCTATTTACCTTGGGTGAAGACAAAGGTCGCCACGAAATGAACCTGGAACCCCAAATCCTGCACCTGCTCCATTCCCGCCCGGCCGGGCTGACCATCGGCGAGTTGGAAGCCGCCATGCGCCAGCAGAGCCATGTGCCGAATCCAGGCAGCCTCGAATGTATCCTGCGCCTCTCTGCGAAGTTCTCCTGCAAAGCGGACCGCTGGCTCCGAAAGGCAGATTCCAAAGCTGAAGCCGTCATCGCTGCCTTCGAGCGCCACGTCCAGACCACGGGCCGGCACCTGTTCAAAGCCGAGACCGCCCTCGCCGGCCTCCCCGTCGAGTCAAAACCCACTGAAGAGGAGTTGGTATCAATCCTGAGCGAAACCAAATCCTTCGAGGCTCTCAGAAACGGAATGATCCAGTACAAAACCTGATTTATGGCAAAGAAAGAAAAAGCACCAAAACCCAAAGCCGGACCGCCCGCGCCTCTCGCCGAGGCCGTCTCGCGCTTGCTCGTCGAAAAACTCCAGTTCTCCGCCCCCCAAGAGGCGAAGCTCGATGGAGCCGAAGGTCTGGTGGTGCTGGAGGGCAACCGTCCGGCCATCTTTGTTTCTTTGATACCCGAGGGCGATCCCATCACGCCTGAAAAGCAAAACCTCGCGGAACTCGCGGCCTCGCAATTGCCCCAAGGGACCGCCGACTTTGTCTGGGCCACGAACACCGCCGACCTCAACGACGGATATTTCTTTAGCTGGCTCGATGAGCGGCAGGTCAGCGGCCTTCCCAACCGGGCCAAATGGCAGGAGATCATTGCCAAAAACAAGGCCGGCCCCGCCAAGGCTGCCGTCTCCGCCTCCGATTACAAAGTGTTGCAGCGGGAGTTTGATGACCTCCACGAATACATCTACGCGGCGCGGGAGAATGTAAATGGCAAAAACGACATCACCTACGAGCTGTGCAAATGCATCTTCCTGAAAATGCACCTGGAGCAGCACCCGGATTACAAAGTGCCGCAGTTGGACACCCTACTCGAAGACGTGCTCAACCCCGATCGCATCGCCAAAAAGCGCGACGCCTCCGTTCAGGAAATCAAAACCGCTTTCCAGGCTGTCAGAGACCTGGACGAATACAACCTGACCGGTGAAGACGGCCATTCGTTCCGCATCTGGGATCCCGCCGATGCCATCCGGTTGAACAAACCAGACAGTTTCGTGCATATCTTCGGAATGCTCGGCAACCATACGCTGAGCAATCTCGATGATGACATCCTCGGTCGCGCCTTTGACGTAATGCTCCGCGCCAAATTCGAGAGCAAGGGTGGCGTCGGCATCTACCTCACCCCCCAGCAGGTCCGGGATGCCATGGTCGAGACCGTCTTTTTCGACATCCTCAAAGAAGACCCTGGGCTGCTCACCCGCCGCGACCCAAAAACCGGCCGGCCTGTATTCCGAATGACCGACCTCTGTTCCGGCTCTGGCGGCTTCCTGGTCACCGCTATGCGCGAGGTCCGCCGCCGCGTCAATGCCCTGATGGGCCTGACCGATAAACAGAAAAAGACCCTCCTCCGCGACCTCTACGAACACTGTTTTATCGGCATGGATAACGCCCCGGGCATGGTCCTCATGGCCCGCATCAACATGGCCCTTCATGGTGATCCCAAGTCGCGCATCTTTCAGGTGAGCAATTCCCTCACCGAGGAAATCTTTGCGCCCGAATCACTGGACCTCATCTTGACCAACCCGCCCTTCAAGAAAGGCGGCATCCGCCTCGATTCCAATCACGGCAGCGACATTTTGAAAATGTTCACGTCTGACATTGTCGCGGGCCGCTGTGGGATGCGTGGCGACAAGCTCGCGTTGGGCGCTAAACCGGACAAAAGCGGCAAGTGGAACCCCGTGAAAAGTGTTGACCCCGCCGTCCTCTTTATTGATCGCTGCCTCCAGTTGCTTAAGCCAGGGGGGCGCCTGGTCATCGTCGTTCCCGATGGCATCCTCTGCAATTCCGGCGACCGTTACGTCCGCGAATACCTCATGGGAGTTAAAAACGAGGAAACTGGCAAATTTGTTGGCGGCAAAGCCGTCGTGAAAGCAGTGGTCAGCCTTCCTCCAGTCACGTTCCGCCTCTCGGGCGCGGGCGCGAAGACCAGCTTCCTCTACCTGCAAAAGAAACGGCCCGGCGACGAACAAGGCCCCATTTACATGGCCGTCGCTAACAAGGTCGGATTCGACATCAAAGCCAACAAGGAAACCCTCATGGAATGCGGCAAGCCGATCCCAAACGACCTCGTGAAGATTGTCGAAGGCTACCGCGAAGGCCCAAAACTCGAAGTCGCTAACCCTTGACGACACCCCTCCAACGCCCGGAAAGCTTGGCCGGCCTCAGCGAGTACCTGAACCATCTCGCATGGCAAGGCCATGCGCCCCTCGCGCCCCCACGATGCGCGTGGCTCGCATCCGTCGGCGTCGGTCACGTGTCGAAAGGTAATCTCCACGCAACCGAAGATTGGGTCGTCAGCGGCCTCTCGGCCCACTCACCCAAAGAACTGGCCCGTCGCGTTGCCTTTCGCGACCCCGCTTATCGGTTGCATCTCGATTTCATCCTCGTACGCGTACTCTCCCGCATGGCGAGGGACGGCCGCACCGCCAAAATCGGCGACTATCTCTCCACCAAGCTTTCCCATCTCGCCCCACGCCTTGCTTGGTTGCTCAGCCTCGTTCCCGATCATCCGGGCGATGCGCATTGGGCCGATCTCGAAAACAAATGGCTCCATCCTGCCTTGCAGAACTGCTTCAGTTTCTGGGACACGGACCTTTTTGCCGACGTGCTGGGAGGACATGAACAACTCTTTCCCCTGATCCTCGACATCTACGGCCCGGCGGGAACCAACCCCACCTATGCCTGCGCGGCCAGCCTCCACCTGAACCACCAGCAGATCGTTCTGCTGGCTGAGCTAATCCCAGCCGCTAACGAGAGAGAAGCCGTCGCCTTTGCCGACAAGGAACTTAAAGCCTTGCAGGACCTGGCCTCACACTTTCACCTGCCCATTCGCCTTTGGAAAAAAACGGCGGAGACCCGTGCTTGCGCCGCCCTGGTAAGCCCGCTCCGCCTCATCGCCTCTTTGTCAAAAGATGTGGCTGGCTCGCAGGTCCCTGCTCCCGTTAGCCTTCCCGCCTCCCTGAAAGAGAGTTCCCTCATTTCCGACCACGCTGCCGCAGCCGGCGCCTCCCTGCGCTGCGCCGCCTTCGAAGACGCGCGCGCTGGCGCTTTTCCGGGATTCGACCTGAATTCCCCCAGCCTCACCGAACGCCTCCGGTTTCGCAGCGCCGCGGAAAAGGCTGACTTCGGTTGGACTTTCGATCACCCCCTTTTTGGTCTCATCCTTCAGTTTTTTCTGATCGAAGCCTTCGGGCGCGAGTTGCAGGATGACTGCATCAACATCTTTTACATCGGCGGCTCCGAAAACCCCGAAAGCGTTGACGTGTACTTTCGCCCCGAATCTCGCGAAACACGGTTCCTGCGGCTCGGCCAATTCGAGGACACCATGGTCGCCTTGGCCCGCGCGCTCAACATCTTTACCGTCCCCTCGCCGGTCAATTCCGGCCCTTCCGGCCCTTGGACGCGGGCCCTCCTGTTGCTGTTGCAGGGCCGTCTCCTGCTCGCCCGTTCAGGGGAGTACATGATCAGCGACGAGCTTTTTGATATTCTGCACGGAAAAGACTTCATGAAAGATGTCCTCCGCGAAGGCAACCCCATTCGCGACCGCATCGTTGCCCGGCTCAAGGGTATTTACGATGAGCACGCCCGTCTCGAAGAACCCAATGTCATCCCCGCCGATGAACTCAGTCGTTAAAGTCCATCTTACCAAATTGTTTCTATGGGTGCAGCCGGCCCGGTTCCAGGCCTGGCCGGAGCTTCTCCTCCGTCTCGACCCCGACGCCACCTACCCCTCTACCCCGGCCATTGCCAAGGCCGCTTTCGGCTTCGAAGCTAACCAGGCCGGCGACGTAAAGTTCGATGAAGTGGTCTTCAACCTCCACGGCTGGGCCAAAAACCGCTCCGGCGAGCCCATCCTCCGAGGGGTCGGATTGCTCGAAAAGTGTAACGAAGGTTACGCTCTCTCCGAGTCAGGCCGCACGCTTGCCGAGTTATATCGTTCAAATCCAGCGACTTCCGAATGGAAGCGCTACTTGGCTGCCCTTCTGCTAAACAGGGAACCGCGAACGCGAGTCATCATGCAACTGCTTGTTCAACCAGACGCCGTCCTTCGATTTGCCAAACCTCATTGGTTCGGAGGTCGCTACAAAGAGGCGACCCTCGAATCCTCCGGCGTCATTCTCCAGCCGTTCCCCCCAAGATCGGTAAAACAGTCTCAACTGCACGACCTCATCCGAAGTCGAGCTCGCTGGTCTCTCGGTGAGTGGCGCAACGAAACTGAAATCCAGAACGCCAGCGAGGTCGTCTTCCTCGGCCCCGGAAGCGGCGACTTTTCACTGAACGACATCGGCCTGGCATTGCGCGGCTCCCTCGAACTCTTCCTCAGTCTCGGCCTGATCTCCGAAGCCGGAGGCGAAGTCACTTGGCAGGCAGCCACTGCGGCCCAAGTGCTTCCCTCGGACTTGCTCGCGGATTTGGGCGCTCCCAGCCCGCCCAAAGAAAGCCCTGAGCAGATGGTCCTCGGTTACATCCAGGAACTCACCGGTGACAACGGGTTCCTCGTCTTCTCGGATCTGCGTCAGCGGGCCGTATCCGATGGCATCCCCGACCCGGACAAACTCGTGGACGAGATGATCCACCATGGCGCGATTGCTCTTGTCGCCCACGATTATGGTCAGCCGCTTCATGGCGAAGGTTTGCTCGGCGATCCTCGCAAACAACTGGTCAAGTTCGCCGTCCACCAAAACGCCGTCGCCACCTAACACTTCTTGCCATGCGTAACCCGTGGATGCCCCAAGGCGTTTCGATTTTTGACCCGGAGACCATGCTGCCGGTCATCGGGCAGAAGGATGTCTTTCAAAAGCTGCTCAAATACAAAAAAGACATCCTCGACAACTCCCACCAGCTCGCTGGTTTCTTCCTGTTGGTCGGCGGTTGGGGCCTCGGCAAAAGCCGGGTCGGCCACGAGGTCTGCCGCCACGCCATAGACCCGGATGCGGACTGGATTGTCGAGGGCCGCGGCCAAAGGCTGCTGGAGCCAGGGCTGAGAGAGGGAATCCTTCCACTCTTCATTTGTTACAACCAGGTCACCGATGACAAAGCCCTGAAAGAACATCTTTCCATCGAGAGCTGGATTCCCGCTTGTGCCTGCAAGGCCCTGTCTTTCTTGGTTCATCCGCCCAGCGCCAGCACCGGCCACACTAGCCGTCGCAACCAGGCCCGCATTTTCGACCGCCTCATCCAGGTGCTGAACACCAAGGGTTTTGAAGGCGTAAGGGCCGATCTGGCGAAAGCCCTCGAATCCAAAGACCCCGCCAAAGCCGCTGACCAGGCCCTAAAGATTCTCCAGAAAGTCGGCGTCAAGCAGCTTCTGGTCGTCATTGATGAACTGGAGGACGTTACCGATGTGCAGCGTGATGGATTGCTCGAAGACGAACGCGTCGGGATCGAGAAAGAACTGCTCACGCTCGTTGCCCGCGTCATCAAACGCGAAGATACCCGGCTCGACTTCCCTCAAATCAACTTCCTGCTCTTGACTGCCAAGTCGGTCAGCAATTTCCTGGGCGGCATCAAAGCCCTCGAACGTCGGACCGAGTATGTCGAATTGCAGTCCAACGCCTTCCACGATGTCGAGGATTATTGGAAATACGTCGAGGCCAATCGCGCCGAAATCTGGGCCTCAATGAAGGATTATCCCGACGGACTGAAAGAAGCCGCCTTCTTCGCCGCCAATCGGAATTTCGGATGGTTCAATGTCATCATGCACTATTGCCATATGAACCACCGTGGCAACGCGCTCCCGGTTCCCAAGCTTCTCAAGCAATTCGCCGAACAGGATTCCCGGGCCTCACGCAGCGTCTTTGATGTCCGCGCTACTAACCCCGTCATGATTCCGGCCGATGCCGACAAGCCGCGCATGTTGGAAATAATCTACGGCCAGTTGCCGCAGCGCATTGGTCACGAAGGCATCACCGCGGGCGATGCCGATCGTTTGTTCCATAAGCTCTTCGCCGGCACCGGCCTGCCCCTTTTCGCGCCCGTCCTCGAAGTGGATGCCCCCCGCGATCAGTTGCCCAAGTGGCTGCGCGACGAGGGTTTTCGCTGGGCCGAAGCCGGCACCGAATTCATTTTGCCCGGCCAGGCTCGCGTGGACCTCGATGTCGTCCTCGGCAGCCTCGCCTCCTACTCCATCAAACTCGGCAAAGCGGACCAGCAACACTTCCTGATTTTCGAGGACCTCGCTGAATTCACCGAGCAACTGCGCGGCCTGACCCCGTATGACCAGGAGGCCACCGTCTTCGCCCCGCCCCTCCATCGCTTCTTCATGCAGGCCCCCTTCCGAGTCAAGGAAGCCCACCAGGAACGGCGCTATCTCGCCCCGTCTTTCTCCTTCCTCCTGCGTTTCAATCTCCTCAATAAACGCGGCCAGGTGGAAAGCGGTTTCTTAAGGGACCCCAAAAAAGACAGCATTCTTCACCAGCGCTTTAATGACCTCAAGGTCAAGCCCGACCAATACATCAGAGCGTTGCTTCTGGGTCTCGCCCAAGCGTGGGAGGGCGACCAGGCAGTCGAGACGCACGACCTCGCCGACCTCGAAATTCCCGCCCTCGGATTTTTCTCCAAGCAAACCCCTCTGTCCATCGGCGCCCGGAGCCGCGTGAGTTTTCTCCATGTCGGACCGGCCGAGGACGACCTCAAGCGCCTCCATGAGGATCTGCGCAAACTCGCCCCTCGCCCCGATCGGCCCACCCATCCCGTGGTTCTCGTCGTCGAAAACGCTCCCGACCGCGAACAGACCCTTTCGGCGATCGCCCTGAAAGCCGCGCCCGCCCTCGCGCCATTCGTCATCGTCCGCAATTTCTCCAGCACCCAGTCGGAAATTCTCGTTCGACTCGGCTTGCTGAGCAATACCTCCGGCCTTTCCCTCGCCGACCCCAGGACGAACCAGTTCATCGGCGGTATCTCCGTTTCTCGCGAGCACCTGAGCCGTGCGCTCAAAGACAGTCCCGGCTGCTGGCTCGAGCGGCTGCGCGAAAGTGGGCTGATTTTAAACCCCATTTTCTTCCGGAAAGTCACCACCGCCTCGGATTGGGCCATCCTCGCCCGCGGCCACAGCCTGATGCTGCAAGGTAAAAAGAATTTCAACCAACTGTTGCGCGACGGCGACGATACCTTCACCGACGACGAGCGTGATGTCTTCCGCAAGCGTGTCCCCGAACAGGTCACCCCCCCCGCTCGTTACGCCGGCGAGGACCCGCTGCCCATCTTCCGCGAGGACGGCGGCGAATTCCGCGCGGACGTTCCCCGCCAATTGGTCCGCGTGTTGACCGCCTTCGGCAGCGTCGCCCGCACGCCTCAGCAGTTGGAACCGCTTTTCCTCTACTCCACCAGCGAACCCGCGCCGCAGGAAATCCTGCGCCAGCTCTGCGCCTTCCTCGAAAATGCCGGCCTCCTCGACCTCGAAGCCGGCGGCAAATACCGGCGCGTCAGCGCCACTTCCGTCAGGGACGGGCTCCAACGCTGCGAGGATTGGCTTCATGGAACCAGCGAAAAGGATTTGCCCGCCTGCCTCAATCGCATCCGCAGCGTCCACGAAAAAGACGCCGACGACAACCTCGCGCTCTGGACCAAGAGGGCGGGTGACGCGCTGAAAACTGCCCGACAGCTTGTCGAGAAAGTCTCTCTCGCCTTCCTTGATGAAACTCCGGGCGAACTGAGCACACTTCGCCCTGACACCGTCACGCAAACCGATAAGCCCCGATTCTTTCTCGCGTTTCGCGAGGCCGTCGCCGCCCTGCACGAAGCTCGCCTCACCACCGGCCGCATTTATGAACCGAGCCAGTTCGCCGACTTGCTGCGAAATTATTCCCGCGAGCTGCTTCTGGATTACGAAACCAACCACAATCGGGCCGAATTCCCGCTCTGGAAACGCGCCGGCATCCTCACCGGCTTTTACGGCGAACTGAACCAGCTCAAAACTCAGTTGCTCGACCGGATCAAAGCCCATCACCGCGCCGGGCACGAGGATCTGCCGGACGGCCCGGATGGCAAAAAGGTCTTTCCCACCCAGGTCTTAACTCTGCCTCTCAAGATTTGGCAGCAGGAACTCGAGTTTCCTAACGACAACCCGCAACGAACGATTCGCCTCGGCCAAACGACTCTGGGTATCAATTCGCTCGGGTTCCAGATTGCCGCCGGTAACTACCACAAAGCCTGGCAGCGCCTCTGCGAAATTGAAGCGGAACTCACGCAGCCGGACAAACTCGTCGCCCGTTACTTCGACTGTCTGAAAAAATGGCACGCCCTGCAAAAGGAGTACACCGACTTGCGCCGGATGACCGACCAATGGTCGGGCTTCTTTGAGGGCGTTGACCCGTCCACCCGGGCGCGCTTCAACGCGGATAAATGGGCTAAGGGAATAGACAATCTCGGCCACATGTTCACCGGCGCCGTCCGCCACGGCGTTGACGAGGAAGAACCCATGGTCTCTTGCTTCAAGCTCATTGATTCCCTGGAGCGTGACCTGAATCAAATACTGGGAATCCCGCACACTTTCCGCACGATCCTTGAGAACCTGAACCAGGGCATCCTGACCACTTTGGCCGAGGAGTTCAAGGCCTCTCACCAGGACGTCATCGGTGCCTGGGCCAGAATTCGCGGGTCCCGGAACGAACCTCTCGAAAGCTGGCCTTCAACCATTGGGCCAACTTACCACGCCACGCGCCAGACCTTCGATGACTTGGTCGCCCGGGCCGAGGCTGAAGGGAAAGCCTGTTTTAAGGATGTGGCTGAATTGAAATGGGAGGATTACCTGGATCTTTGCCGCATGGATGCGAAAGGCAAAGAGATTCCCTGGGATCAAGAGCCTTACTCAACCTACGTCCCCGCCTTGCAACGCAAACGCCTGGTCCGTCTGAAGCTCGCCTGATCGAGAACCGCCAAACCATGAAATCACTGAATCCCATGCGGGCCGCGGCTCTCGAATCGGAACGCCAGTCCGGCGAGCTATGCCGGCTCGCTGATCTCGGGGTGGAGCTTTCCTGGTTCGATGAAGAGGGCGCCAAAACTTCTTCTGTCCCCCTGGTGACGACGGGCCTGAACCTACTCACCGGCCAAAACCATTGGCGTGCCATCACCCATGCCCGGATGCAAGCCGGACTAGGAACCCTCGTGATCCCGGGGTTCAAGCCCGGTGACTACGCCCTTGTCACCGGCGCACCCACGGCTTTGGAGGCTGTCCCCGCAAACGCCCAAATCATCCCCTGGGAGGACCTCCAGTTCCGGGTTCCGGCCAGCGTCGCGTTTCGCACTAAACTTCACGCCTCCAAATGGGCCGTCCTCGAAGGCATCGGCGCACTGCTCCTGTCCTATCGCCCGACCAACGCCCGTGGCTGCGTGGTCTTTTGTGGCGCATCCGTCGCCAGTCGTCGGCCCGGCGCCGATTCCGGCGACCAGGCCCGCCTGCTCCAAATTCTCCTCGATCTCACCGCCGCGACCCGGGCCGACGCAAACTCAAACGGCAGCCAACCGGCCTCGCCCGCCGCCACTGGCCCTTCGTTGACCGCCCCCGAATTCCTCTCCGCTTTCCCGGAAATCGCCCCCCATGCTCTGCTGCTCCTGCTTGGCGGTTGGGACCCCCAGCAGCCCAATAGCTTCCCAGGATTTGGCCGCTCGCTCTTCGGCTTCGAGCCGGATGCCGATTTCCAAGCCGCTGCTGCGCGCGTCCAGGGAACTCCCGACGAATTCGAATCCGCCCTCAGGCGCGCTGGCTGGGGACCCTTCATTCGCAAGCTTCAGGAACGATTGCACGAACTCCGGGAGGAAAGTCATGTCTGAGCCAGTCGCAAAGGCCAACCCCATCGCGCAGGAGCTGACCGCTCAAATCCAGGTCGGCCTCTATGGCACCGTCGGCCATCTCGCCCGCCAATTGCGCCTGATTGACAAAATAGCGCCCCGCTTGAAGGAGAACGGCATCATCCGTCAGCCCAACGTGGACCGCCTCCGTCGCCGCCGGGCCGCTGGGTTCGCCGCTACTCATACCTCCACCGAGGCTTTCGGTGGCCTGCTCTTTGCCGTCGGTGTGCTGAAGCACGAGCTCACCACCGAAGATTCCACCCTCAGCCACGCTGGCCAGGACAGCCGGGTCACTGTCGGCGACATGACCCACCTCGAAGCCGACCGCCGGTTGGCCTGGAAACAATACGACCTGATGTACGACGTGCTCCAGGCCACCTTCGAATCCGACAATGGGCTGCCCGACTACCTGATCCTTGGCGTGCCCTTGCTCTTTGGCCGCGAAATCTACGCGCTCGGATTTGATGATGAGGTTCTCCGCGCCGAAATCGAAAAACTCAAGAATCGTGCGGAGCAATTCTGGGAGGCGAACCGTCCCCGCTGTTTTCCGTTCGACCCCAAAGGTCCACGAGTAGCCACAGTCCACCCCGGCCGCCCCAGCCAGATCCTGCGCGAACTCATGCAAGCCAAACCTGGCCACGCCGTCTCGCCCGATCGCCTAGGCCCGGAACTGACCGCCCTGCTTGAGAAAAACAATAAGGCCCTCCTCTCGGCTAACATCAACCGGGTAATGCTGGGCCTGCTGGCCCCCGGCTTTCGCACTGCCGCCTGGTCGAGCGCGGATTCCCTCGATTCGCGGGCCTTTCCGCGCAGTCTCATCAGCGAAGGGATGCTCAGCTTCTGCTACCAGGCCGGCCTGCGCGGCGGAATCACCCAGGTCGAGACGTTGGGCGGGCCGGACCGATGGACACCCGAAGCGGTGGACGACCTGGCCGCCAGTCTCATGGCACTAACGGTTTTCGATCACCGCTCAGCGGAGCCGTTGCCACTGTGGTACGCGCGGGAATCCCTCGCCCCCATCCGCAAAAAGTTCCAGGGCAAGAACTGGCTGGACGTTTACAAGAGCATGGTCAAGAAAGCCATGCGCGGCGAACAGGTCGAAACCGCGTGGCTCAGAGGATGGGAGCAGGCAGACTGAGAATCGCATGAAACTCGCAGCAAAGCGCGAATCAAACAGAACCAACAATGCTGGCTCCGCCGGAAAAGCAGGATGCCTTGCGGCCGCCAAGGCGTCGGCTCGAGATGTCCCGCGGGCTGGCAGGATCTCCGGCTGGGTGGAAAAGGAGTTCTTAACCTCCGCGAGACTCGACTGCGACTATTATCGGCAGGATGCGCTGAAGGCACTGTCCATCCTGCATCAACAGGAGCGTTGGAAATGTCAGCCGGTCAAAAAGGTTTGCTCGGCCATTTTCAATTTTGGAGCGTACGCCCAATATAACATTGTTGAGTTTTTGCCGAAACAGGATGATCGCGTGCCTTTTGTAACGGTTTCCGAAATCAACCAACCCTTTGTTGATGAATCCCATTTGCGGTACGTAAGCCCAGAGGTCCACGGGCATTTAAAGAAGTCGCAATGCTCACCGCAGGACGTTCTTCTGAGCATCGCTGGAACGATTGGTTTGGTGGGAATCGTGCCGAAACACTTGTCCCCACTTAACTCGAATCAGGACCTTGCTAAACTTCGCTTCTTGTCAGAGATCGTTGACCCCTACTTCGCCGTTGCCTTCCTTATTTCTCACTACGGGCAAATCCAGCTTTCTCGCGAGGCTGCGGGGGCAGTTCTAAAGCATCTTTATCTCTACAACATTGGCACAATACAGATCACCGTTGCAGCTCGCGAAATCCAGGAAGCCATCGGCAGCTTGATTAGGAAGGCCGAGCGGCTCAAAGAACTCGCTGAGACCTCCCACCTCGCCGCCAATAGACTTCTTGAAGAGTTCCTTACGTGGCCTATTAGCCTCCCAGAGGAAAACGCCGGTTTTGTCGCCTTGGGAGATTCTACGGCAGCAAGACTCGACGCCAAGTTCTACCTGCCAGCATACCTACAAATCATTCGCCACGTCCGACAACTACCAAGCGGCTGGCAGCCCCTGAGCCAGGTCTTGGACGGGGTTTATAACGGGGCTGAAGTGCGTGAGTTCGTTGAGGTCGGTCGCCCTTATCTTTGTGTGAAGAACATAGATCGCGGAGAACTCGATGTTCGGGGAGCACCGCGCATTCTTGCTGAAACCGTCATTCCGGAGAAAGCTCTCATCAAAGCTGGGGACGTGCTGGTTGTCCGCACCGGGAGCCTGGGTCAGGCCGCCTTTGTTCGCTCCATTGACGAGCAGATGGGGGCGGCCATCAGCTCCCACTTCATCCGATTGGTGGTACGGGATCTCAGCGACGGACCGATTATCGCCGCCTTCCTGAATTCCGGGATCGGCAGGTTGTTGCAAGACCAAATCGCTTACGGAGCTGTACAGCCGCAGATCTCCCAAGATGAAGTCGGCGCAATTCCTGTGCCCAAATGGCCCCAGAACCTGAAGGGCACGGTGAGTGAAGCCCATTCGAGATGGCGCGATTATCTTGACGAATCCGAGACGCTTGTGACCAAGGCCACAAACGCAGTTGAGTCATTAATTGCTGGTACCTTAAATGAGAGGGAGTTGTTGGCCGGGGTCGCCGGTATCGAACCCTGGTTAGAGGCGCACCCCAGCCCCTACGCATCCAAATGAACCCCCAGGAACTGCTGCTCAGTCACCAATTAAACGTTGCCCGGTACTGGCAAGAAAAGACCGGAGTGACGATAGAAGATGCTGGCGCGTCGGCAACAACTCTCGCGGCCCAGCCTCGGAGCCTCCCTTCCAAATGGCAGCTTACCGCTGGACTCGAACTTCACGCTTGGCAGCAGGAATCCCTTGACAAATGGTTCAAAGCCGGCAAACGCGGCGTGGCAAAGGTCGTAACGGGTGCAGGAAAGACCATCTTCGCTCTGGCTGTAGCCCAGCGGCTCCAAACCACCGAGCAGCCGGAATTACGAGTGGCCATTATCGTGCCAACCATCGTGCTGATGGACCAATGGTACGACGCCATCCGCAAATTTAGCAATCTTCCCGCTGACGCCATCCGCCGGGTTGGAGGGGGTCACACCGAGGATTTCTCTGGCGACGGCCGCATACTCATCTGCGTGCTCGCTTCTGCCTACAAACTGTTGTCCGAAAAGGCTCGAAACATCGATTCCGCCAATCGCCTGCTGCTGATCGTTGACGAGTGCCACCGAGCCGGCGCCGAGCAGATGTCCAACATTTTCCGCACCCCTCGCGCTTATTCGCTCGGCCTCTCGGCCACCCCCGAAAGAGATGAAGCGCCCGAGGCCGACGAGGAAGACTCGCCGGGAGAACCCGTCGAGGATCAGCTTTTTGAGGATAGCCTGCTCGGGAAAGAACTCGGCCCAATCATTTTCGAACTGACTTTCGCCCAGGCTATCGAGCGCGGGATCATGCCCCGGTTCGAGCTTCGCCACTATGGTCTGCCGCTGAATGCCACCGAGCGCCCGGCTTACGACCGGATCTCACGCGACATCACCGACCTACGCAAACAACTGCAAGGCTACAACGCCACCACCCGATCACTCGGCGGCGGAGCCTTGGTGGGATGGGCCAGAAAAGCCTCTAAAGGCAAGTCCGCTATCTCCGGTCCTGCCGCCGAATACGTCCAGCTCACTGGCCGGCGCAAGCTGCTGGTCTATCGCGCCAAGGCCCGCGAGGCCGCTGTGCTAAAATTGATTCGCCGGGAATTTGCTGAAAACCCCGACGCCCGTCTCATCCTCTTCCACGAATCCATTGCCGAAGTCATGCGCCTCTTTGAAACGCTGCGTCTGGCGGGCCTTCCCGCTGTCCCCGCATCGAAGGCTTCGATGTCCCGGCTGCCGATGTCGGCATCATCGTCGCCTCATCCTCCTCGGTCCGGCAGCGCATCCAAACCCTGGGCCGCATCCTCCGCAAGCATCGCGGCGCCTCGGGTGAGGAGAAGCACGCCGTGCTCCATGTGCTCTACATGGCCCAAACCGTGGACGAGTTGATCTACGAAAAGAACGATTGGAGTTCTCTCATAGGCGCTGACCGCAACGTCTTCTTCCAATGGGACCCCGAATTAAGCGACGAAGTCATTCCCAAAGATGGCCCCCCACGCTTGCCGCCTTTGTCCGAGACGCAGGTGGATTGGTCGAGGCTCAAACCAGGCGATGTTTATCCCGGCGCTTACGACGGCTTTGAATACTCCTGCGACTCGATGGGCAATATTCTCAACCACGCGCGCCGTGCCGCCCTAAATCCGCAGGATGTTGGCGCGATGGTCAAGGCTGTCACCGGCCGCTTCGGTCGCTTCAAAGTCACTCCACGGAAACTCGCCGTGCTCGTTCGCAGCACGGAGGACAATGAAAACTGGACGACGAAATTCGCCGGCTTCGTCCCCGAGTTTTTTGACTTCGGCAACGCCCCCAAAGGGACGGAAGCCGAACCCACCGAGGTTTCAAATCTGCAACCCGGGGATCCCTATTCCGGCGAGCCTGGCCGGGGCGAGGAGTTCCGGCTGAAACAACGCGCGAAGGGCGCGGTAATTGCCATGAAAGTGCGCGGCGGCGAGGTTTTCGCCCGGACGACCGAGCACGCGCGCGATCGCAAATCCGGCGAGGATGCTGAACGCATCGTCCAGGCCGCCCAACAGGCTTCTCTTCGTGAGGGTCAATGGGTCCCCCGCTTCCGCATCAACGACCAAAACCACGCGGTCTATTCGTCAACCGGCCATACGCGCTTTCTCTGCGCGCTCGAAAGGGGCCTCGAATTCCCGGAGGGCTGAATCGCGCAACCATGACTTCAGGCACGATTAAAGGAACCGCAGTTACGCGAGCAAGATGCCCGCGAAACACCGGAACGAGCAAAAAGGCCGTAAACACGGGCCAAACGGCAAACGCAAGCCCATTGGCCTGGGTCCTGCATTTGATCCTCTGAATTCATGAGCGATTTCAAATTCAGTCCCACGATAGCTCGAAAGTGGACCGGCCGCTATCGCCGGCCTGCGGGTGGGGAATCCGCCTATCATGTAGATGTAGGCGGCGGCATCGAAATCCGCTGGAACGACGGCGAATTCAAAAGCGAGTGCGCCGTCATCCCCTCGCCTGCCGTCAACGCTATGGCCAAGGCGATCAATGACGCCAAACGGGCTCACGCCGGCCATCCGGGCGGCTCTTTCGTCATCAATGAATTCGGCCAGGTAATCTCCCCTATTCAAAACAGCCGCCTTCGCATCCTCGTTGGTGAAGCCGCCGGCATTCTCTGGTTCGGCGATCCTCGAACGGATGGCGCACGCCTTACGCTGAATGTCTCGGACGGCCTGCGCTGTGGGGACGAATGGAAACTGCCTTACCTCGGCCTGCAATATCAACTCTCCGCTGGAAGTGAGATTTACTTCTGGCGCGAAGGTGACGAAGGGGGCGGCCGGGAAAACCCGCCTCACCAGGACCACGAGTTGATCGAGTGCCTGCGCGAGATTCGCCCCAACGGAGCGGTGCGATTCATCGTCAATCATTACGGCTTGGTCCTAACCAAGAAACCCATTGGCCGTGACCAATGGCAGGCCGTATTTGTCGGTAAACTAAACCCCGAAAAATGGTTCAAAAAGGAGAACTGAAAATGCCCACGAAATACGAAGGAAACTGTCCTGGCGTCGTAAATAACGATGCCAAATACCACGTCAAACAGAGCCGAGGCAAGTACGTGGTCGAGTTACCATTCCGGACAGCCCAAGGGGAAAAGTGGTACATGACCACCACGCAGCACGATGACCTAGTTGAGAAGGTCAACGCTGTGAAAACCGCGACAAACGGTACACTCGGCGGCGTTTTCTACATAAACGAGTATCGCCAAGTCCTTGTTCCAGCGGGAACCCCCCCGGAGTACTACTACGCGGGCGATTACCATCAGGATTTGGAATTCGATTTCGAAGGCCACCGTATCAGCGGGAAGCCCTGTGACCTTGAAGGTGGACCACTCGCTCCAGGTTGCGTCTGGGCCGGGCCGCATGTTGGCATCCCGTACAAGCTTAATGCCGGCGGTCGGGACATTTCGTATGAAAAAGCAGTTCGCCCGAACGTGACACGCGAAGAAAGACTCAGCGCGTACGTCGGTCCTGAAAAAGCCGCGCAAGTGGCAGCGAAGATCGCCGCGATTGCTGGGTTCGCGGGCGGGCGGTTCTACATCAACGAATATCGCCAGCTATTCAAGCCTCGCGGCAACCCCGTCGAATACATCTACGTCGGCGCTTTAGGCCCTGACGATCCCTGGTTCCCCCGCCCGCACTCGGGCCATCCATAAATGCCGTAATTCATGAATACCGAAAACCACATTGGGAAACTCATCGGCAACACCGGAAAGCCCTCGGAACTCAAAGTTGCCCTCCGCCATCCGTTCGCCGCCCGTCGTGGCGAATTTGTTCGCGTTCCACACAAGGAATCAAAAGGCTCTCCCAGCACCGATTGTCTTGGCCGCATCGTTGGCATCTCGCGCCAAAACATACTTTTCTCCGAGGCCCTCGGGGAAGGAATCAGCGAGATCAACGTTCTCCCTGGCGAAGGGCAGACCGGCGAAACCCTGTACGGAACCATCGAGTTGATTGGCTTCAAAGACGGCCGCAGCGGGGAAATCCGCTTGCCCCGCCGCCCGCTCGACCCCGGCGCTAAAGTTTACGGCGTTGACTACGATTTTCTGCGCAACTTCTATGAATTCTCCGAGGAAACCTCCATCCACATCGGCAACCTGGTCGGCTATGAGCGCGGACCCGAAGCGGTTCCAATTTACCTTGATGTTAATACCCTTGCCACCGAACACCTGGCCGTGCTCGCCATGACCGGCGCTGGCAAATCCTACACCGTTGGCCGCATCATCGAGCGCCTCGTCGGGCTCCTGAACGGCACCGTGGTCGTCTTCGATACTCACGGTGAGTATGGCCGCGCTTTCGCGAAGGGTGAATTGCAGACCAACCCCGGCATCAATGACACCGAAGATCTCCGGGACAAAGACCTCCTGCCTCGAATCATCACTAACCTGAAATCCCTTCAATCCCGCGGCGGCGGTGTCCTCGTGCTCACCCCGCAAGTGGACAAATTTGACAATAAGTACTCCGGCAAAAACCAGCATCTCGCGTTGCAGCTCGACAATTTCGAGCTCGACGATTTGGCGGAGATTCTTCCCGGTTTGCCGGAGGCCCAACAACGCGTCTTGGACGTGGCCATTCGGCAATGGCGAAATGAATGTGAGGCCCCGCGCGACATCCAACTCTTGATTGAACTGCTAACGACCCGCCTGGAGGAGCTGCGCCAGATGGAGGGGATTTCCGAATCCGAACAGAAAGCTCTCGGCAGTCGCAGTGCCGGTATCGCTGCACTCCGCCTTCGTCGCGTCATCAACGAGTCCCAATCCTTTTACACCGCTGCCGCCGGAAACCCGACCGACCTCCGAACCATCCTTGGCCGACGCGGCGAAGCGGTTGGCCGCCTCGTGATCGTGGACCTCCAGGGGCTCTCGGACGACTCGCGCCAGATCATTGTCGGCCTGATTTCCTCAGAGATTTTGCGCCTTGCCTCCGCCAACGCTGAACCCATCCGGCCCGCTTTCCTGGTCTATGAGGAGGGCCATAACTTCGCTCCGACCGGCGGCACATCCATCAGCCGGAACATCATCAAACGGATCGCCGCCGAAGGCCGTAAATTCGGCGTTGGCTTCGCCATCATCAGCCAGCGTCCCAGCAAGCTGGACCCCGATGTCACCAGCCAGTGCAACACGATCATCGCGATGCGCATCAAGAACCCGGACGACCAGCGCTTCATCGCCAAGTCCTCCGATATGTTCAGCCAGTCGGATATTGATGAATTGCCCTCACTCTCGACAGGTGAGGCATTGATTTGCGGCCGTTCCATCCCCGCTCCTTTGCTGGTCAAAGTGGGCATCAAGGCCTTGCGGCACGGCGGCGAATCTCCGCGTATTCTCGATGAATGGTCTCCTGGCAGCATCAACGGATAGCCAATCTGGATACTCTTTGGCGCAGCTTGACGCCCGGATAAACACGGAGTTCCGGGCAATGACCTTTTTGCGTCGCGAATTCCCCATGCTCACCGATGGCCGCGTGTCCGACGTAGGGCTGGCCATTCACTCGCTCGGATTGAACTACTTGGCGGCCTTTGGCCGGGAACTGGGTTGCCCGGCGGTAACCGAGTTCCCCCTGGTCTCCGAAGACTCCGTCCCGCTCGGCCGCCAGCCGGATTTTACGGGCCTCGAAGTTCGTCCGGACGTGGTCTGGTTTAATCGCCAGTCGCGAGCGCCAGTTCTGCTGGCCGAGTTCGAGCGCTATGACGAGGTGCCAGCTAAACGCAGGCTCATCCTCGAGAAAGCCGAGAACCTGGTGCTCGCCCACCATCTCAGCCCGGGCCAGGAACGGATTCTCCTGCTCGCTCTCTGGACGTTTACCGGCGCACGGGTGAGCGGCCTCGCCGAGATTTCCACCCACGTTCGCTCCGGCTTTCGCCGCAGCGGCAGTACGCCCATCAATGGCTTATCGGGAGACGTTCGATTCCTTGTCGCCACCTTTCTCTTCGCCCGCCACGGACCGTCCCTGACGCTCAAGGAGATTCAGGTATGAGGATCGTGGACCTCGCAGCTGGCGTCATTCTCGGGGCCAAATATCAACTGCTCCAGTTGGTTGGCCGCGGCGGTTATGCCGAAGTTTGGAAAGCCTCCCGCGTCGAGGATCGCTGCGATGTCGCCCTCAAGATATATCGCGACACCGAGCGCGGCGATAAGGCCTTGTTGCGGGAGGCGCAATTGGCCCAGGGTTTCCAACATGAGAACGTCGTTCGGGTTTACGGCGCCGGCCCCATCGAGGGCCTGTTTTGCATGGAGATGGAGTTCCTCGATGGATGGACACTCAGCGACCGTATCAGCGCCAGCGGCGGCCACCCCTTGCCGGCCCTCGATGAAGTCTTGGATTGGATGGAGCAGGTCGCCAGCGGCCTCGGCTACCTCCACGGTCGCGATCATTCCGTTACCCACCGCGATTTGAAGCTCGAAAACCTCATTCTGACCCGCGATTCCAAAGTCAAAATCCTCGACTTCGGCCAGAGCCGGGAGGAGCCGATGAAGCTGGCCCCGCAGGACTTCGGGGGGACATGGCTCTACGAAGCTCCCGAAACCTACCGGGCGGCCGGACCCGAGCGAGACATTTATGCCTTTGGAGTCGCTTTCTATCGCGTTCTCACCGGACGTTTCCCGCGCCAGACGCTTTCGGATATAGCTCGGACCGTTCCGTTTCCCCGTCCCTGTGAATTGAACTCCGCCATCCCCGCGCTGGTGGATGAGCTTGTCATGAAATGCCTCGCCAAATACCCCGGCGAGTGTTTTGCCCATGGAGCCGAACTGAGCCAGGCCATGCGGTCGTTGAGGCTCTCCGCCCGGGAGTCTCTCACAACTAAGATCCCCATGCACTCCGGCTCTGCCCCGGCCAAATCAGGTACGCCCTATGATCTCGTTGAGCAGGCTTCCGCTATCTTTCGCCAGGGCGGTCTGCAGCAGTGCTATGATTTGCTCGCCCACGCTCTGGCCTCCATCTCTACTCGCCCCTCGATTCTCGCCTTTTACGCGGACGTCTGCCAGAAACTCGGGCGCAACCAAATCGCCAGGCAGACCTATCAGCGCATAGCCTCCTGGTACGAAAACAACGGCGTCCCCATTTCCGAACGAAAAGAAACCCTGGAGAAACTGGGGAATCTGCTGATTCACGAGAAGGACTACGAAGCTGCGGTGGCCACGTTCGCCTTCCTCACCGAACATTTTCCGGATGATCTATGGCTGAAGTTCCGGCATGGCGTCGCCCTGGGCTTGGCCGCCGAGTACCAAAAGTCCATAGATATTCTCGAAGTCATCAGGGCCGCGCGCCCCAATTTGGCCGTGCTTCACGCTAAAATCGGTTTCGCCTTCCTTCAATTGCGGCAAAGCGACCAGGCTTTCCAGTACTTCAACGAGGCGCTCATGCTCGACGCATTCGAGCCCACCGCCCTTTACCACATGGCCAGGCTAAAAGCAGTTCAGGGCCGCAACGATCTCGCCAAGAAATATTGCGAACGCCTCAAGGAAATTCCCGGCCAGGAAGCCAACAGCCGCGACTTGGAGCAGGATCTCGGCTTTTAGTATAGCGGTTGGCCAGGCGGCCAGCGGCAGCCTAAGCCCGCCTCTGCCTAATCCGCCTAACCCCTCTCTACAGTACAATCGGCCGGAAATTTGCTTCCACGTAATCCAGGCACGCCGCCACCGTTTCGTGCTCCACGGTTAAGTCGCCGGGCTGCCTTCCGAACGACATCACCCCGAAGAGCAGCGAAACTACAGCATTTTCGATCTTGATGACCTCAGTCGGAAACTTGGTGCCGAAGGCATTTTCTAGGTATTTGAAGTAATTGCGCACTCGCCGGATCGGTGATGGATGTGTTTGGGAGACCAGATTTCCACCCAGGAAGACACGGTTTGCGGCAAGGGCAAACAACGCAAACCCAATACCCACACCTCTTTTCACGAGCACTCTTGGGTCATCTTGATACTGAGGCCAAAAGGCGAGCGCAAAGCGGGTCGCCCAATCGTTGGCATTCGCCTCCATCGTACGGTTAAACACTTGACCTGTCGGCGAAGGATCGTAAGGACCATCGTTGCGCACTAAATGGCTTACCTCGTGAAGCAGGATCCAGGCGCTCATGCAAAGGAAAGCCTCATTAGCGACCGAGACGAGGGGATCTCCATCTGCCTTGTCGGGGCGTGGACAGCCATCGGGCCAGGGAGTCTCATTGTCGGAATTTGCGGTGGTGTGCGCCCAATAAAGCAGGTTTGTTACCGGGGCCGAACGCCTGAAAATCTGGCCTCTTTGCATTGTCCCCCAACAGGTCCAGCGTCGCAGTATAGCCGTAAGCGTACGCCCAAAGCCGTTCAAGACCACAAAGATGAAACCCGATTGTCTTGTCTTGGGGGTCGGCGTAAAATCGAAGGCTGTTTCCCGGCCAGATTAGTAGCAATCGAAAGCCCAATTGTTTCATGACACCGTCCATTTCGGCAGCTCTCTCGGGGGCGAACTTAAACGGGGAAGCCTGAAACGGTTTGATCAAGTTCCCTAACGGAGACTTCTCCAAACGATCTTTAACCAACTGGATTTTGTCAGCGGATTGATCTCCCATTTCTATCCCTTCAGGTCTCTGGTTGCTTTAATCGAGCGCTTGCCCTTCGCCGTGGATATTACTGCGGCGCGACCGTTGTTGCCAGCCTCTTTCGAACAACGCGCCGGACCGATCCCGGCGCGCAATGATTTAGCCTGGCCTCCGTCCCCATCGTGATGGAAACCGTAACCACGGTTCCGAAACTTACAAAAGGTTCCAAACACGTTTTCCCGCCGAAACCCATAAAGCCCTTATTCCACAGGCCCCTGCGCATGGTCGATCCCCCCGACCGCTGCTCTGGCACGCCGGCTGCAATTAAGGTCGCCGTAGCAGTAACCAAACCTGTGACAGTAATGAACGGCGTAATCGAAGAAGTCATCAAGTTAATCGAAAAGAACCAGTGGACCTACAACCTGGAAGCGGACAAGCCTGTCATCCACACGGGCGTCACCGGCAAGAGCGGCCAATGGAAATGCGCAGCGGTCGTCGGCGGCAACGGTGAGCACGTGCTCTTTCTCTCGATTTTCCCTGGCATCGTCCCTGCCAATCGGCGCGCCGCCTGTTCAGAACTCCTGAACCGCATCAACTTCGGGCTGACCCACGGCTGCTTTGAACTCGATTTCGACGATGGCGAAATCCGCTACCGAACCTGCGTGCCGGTCCTTGAGGGTCAGTTGGCGCCCCAGGCCGTCGAATACCTCGTCTTCACCAATTTGTTCGCCGTTGACCGCTTCTTTGCCTCCATCATGAAAGTCGTCTTCGCTGACATCAGCCCCAAAGAAGCCTTGCGGCCAGCCAATACCCACCCCGCAACCCAAGCCCGGTTTGAATTGAACTGATTACCCCCTAATCTCATGAACTCATACCTCCTCCTCGCCACGGTCATCCTGAGCGCGCTAACGCTTCTTATCCTCATCGTCGTCGCAACCCGCCGCCGCATCGCCATTGATCCGGAAACCCTGCGCCCACAGTTCGACGCCGTCCTCGCCGAAAGCCGGCGGATTGAACAATCCGCCCGGGATGAATTCGGTCGTCAAAGAGAGGAATCGTCGCACTCAGCCACCGCTCTCCGCGACGAGGTCACCACTAACATTAATGGAGGCTTGGAAACCCTTCTGAATCGCCAGGGTGAGGCGCAGCGGGCAACGGAAACCAAACTGGAAAGCTCCCGCAGCAGTGTAGAGGAGCGTCTGCGGGAGTTCGGCAGTACCAGCGAATCCCGGCTCTCTGCGGTTAGGCAGGAGTTGAATAAAAGCGCGGCGCAATCACGCACCGAAACTCGTCAAGGTTTTGCCGATTTCCAGACGGCCATTACAAATGCCCTCAGTACCTCCAGCCAGGGTCAGGAAACCCAACTCTCCAACTTTGCGCTGCGCCTCGACAACGTCGGCCAAGCCCTTGTCCAGCAGCTCGACAACATTCGCGGCACCGTCGAAGCGAAGCTGACGGCTCTTCAGAACGGCAATGAGCTAAAGCTGGACGAAATGCGCCGCACCGTGGACGAGAAGCTTGAAGGCACCCTCGACCGCCGTCTCGGCGAATCCTTCAAACTGGTCAGCGAACGCCTCGAACAGGTCCACAAAGGCTTGGGCGAAATGCAGGCAATGGCCACGAGCGTCGGCGACCTTAAGCGCGTCCTCACGAACGTCAAAACCCGTGGCACTTGGGGCGAAATCCAGCTCGGCGCGCTTCTGGAACAGGTCCTCACTCCCCAACAATACGCCTCCAACGTTGCTCCGAAACCGGATTCGGGAGAGCGCGTCGAGTTCGCCATCCGTTTGCCGGGCCGCTCGGACGCCGACAGCGTCGTCTGGTTGCCCATTGATTCCAAGTTCCCGCTGGAGGACTACCAGCGCCTAATTGATGCAGCCGAACGTGCTGATGCTGACGGGGTGGCTCAGGCCGGGAAGGCCTTTGAAACCCGCCTCCGCAACCAGGCTAGGGACATTCGCGACAAATATGTCGCGCCGCCATACACCACAGATTTCGCCGTTTTGTTCCTGCCCTCGGAGGGCCTTTATGCGGAGGCGTTGCGCCGGCCCGGCCTCGCGGACAGCTTGCAGCACGAATTTCGTGTCGCAATCGCTGGCCCAGCGACATTGGCCGCCCTGTTGAACAGCTTGCAGATGGGCTTCCGCACCCTCGCCATTCAGGCGCGTTCCAGCGAGGTCTGGCGGGTGCTTGGCGCCGTCAAGACCGAGTTCGCCAAGTTCGCCGACGTGCTTGCGGCCGTTAAGAAGAAGATCGACGAGGCCAGCAAGCAGATTGATCAGACCGGCGTCCGCACTCGCGCCATTACTCGCACTCTTCGTGACGTCGAGGCCCTTCCCCTGGACGAAGCCGTTCGCCTTCTTCCCCAGCCCCAGCCAGCCGAGCCCGACTCGACCGCGGCCATAGCAGAGGAACCGTTGGAGCCCATCGCTGCCGTTTGCGATGCGCTTCCGGCGCCAGAACCTAATGGAACTACTTGGCGCCAACCAGGTCTTCGAACTTGAGGGGCTCCTCGTTACGGCGATACGGCTCGGATCTGAGGAATTCCTCGGCGCACGGCCTGTTTTGACCAGACCAATTTTTCGACACGAGCGTCATTTACTTCTGGTGGGTAACACTGCGACTATGCCTGATCCACGTTTTGCAGGAGCCAAATGACGGGGCACCGAGCGCGGAGAGTCCCGAACTGAAACCAAACCCTCGACTGCAATCAAAACCACCGCAACCAGAAAAGCCAGGCGAAGAGGCACCTACTGCCTGATGACCACACCACCAATGGCTAAAAACGGCTAACAAAATGGCTAACAAACCATAGTGAAAAATCGTGAAAAATAATTTCACAAAAGTGTTGCGTCACCCTGTAAAATCAGGATGTTTTACACCTGCAGCTAAGGAGTCGCTGGACGATTCCGACCCTCGTCTCGGATTGATCCCCACCCGATAGCTAAAAAGAAGCCTGCCTTGCGACGAGCTTCTTTCAACCAGTTCACGCCGCCAGCCTCCTGAGCCTCGGCTCAGCCGCCGACGTCGTAGCGAACCGCGCCCGCCCCTTCGCCCAATTCCTCAACCCGGTTATCTGCTCGGCCATCGTTTTCGACAACGGCACGAATTCGGTGAGGACCCCGGCAACGGTCAGGTCCGTGGGTTCTTTCTCATGGTCGAACGCCTGGTAAAGAGCCTCGACGAACACAGCTTCGATTTCGCTCCCCGTCAGGCCATCAGTCGCCTTTGCCAATTGCCGCGTGTCGAAGTTCTTTGAATCCCGCCCAAGCTTGGCGATTTGGATGTTCCAGATGTCCTCACGCTCGCGGTCATTGGGCAAATCGACGAAGAACAATTGATCCCACCGACCGGCCCGGAGCATTTCCGGTGGTAACTGGGACACGTCATTGGCCGTGGCGACAACAAACACCGGCGCCACCTTTTCCTGCATCCAGGACAGAAACGTGCCTAGCACCCGAGCGGACGTGCCGCCGTCAGTCGCGCCGCTGCTCTTGCTGCCGGCCATTCCCTTTTCAGCCTCATCCATCCACAGCACACAAGGCGCAATCGCCTCTGCCGTCTGAATGACTGAACGAAGGTTGAATTCACTCTGCCCCACCAGGCCGGCGAAGATCCGCCCAGCATCCAGTCGGAGCAGCGGCACGCCAAAGACGCTGGCAGTCGCTTTGGCCGTCAGCGATTTCCCCGTTCCGGGTATGCCGATAATGAGCAGCCCCTTCGGAACCGGCAGGCCATAGGCTCGGGCCTTCTTGCCAAACGCGTTGCGCCGCTTCAATAACCAGTCCT
>WNGL01001071.1_pt1 | contig 33310 bp, 26 predicted proteins | sample 5400591 | NCBI WGS metagenome assembly WNGL01 (sample SAMN13153377, study PRJNA577476) | soil metagenome | isolation source: 80 cm soil or saprolite under Garry oak tree replicate 1 | place: USA:California | collected 2016-06-15
TGCGTCTGCTCCGGCGAAGCTCCTCGTCAAGGCCCTGCCGTGCTGGCGCGTCGCCTTGACAAAACTCACTATTTGCGCGGCCGCGACGCTGGGCATTTCAGCCGCTGGCTAGGCGTGAGGAGCGATGTGATCTATACGATCATGAGCGACGAACAACGACGCCAGCGGCTGAAAGGCTCGCGTCCTTTCAGGTTGCGGCGAAAATCGCCGCCGGGTTCGTCGAAGAGCTCGACCGTATGGTCGATACGCTCTTCGCTCTTCTCCTGCCCGGCGAGCGATTTTGGCTGCAACGCGGCTCGCGGAAATAGTGAGCTTTGACCCTAACCTTGAAACTTGTGGAGGCTTCATGGCGGACGCCGCAGCGTCACCAAGCCAAGCCTTTGGTGCCCAATCCTATCGCGGGTTGCGCGGCTGGATCGACATGGTCGATCGCCTCGGCGAGCTCAAGCGCGTTGCGGGCGCGCATTGGGACGTCGAAATGGGCGCCATCACTCACATGCTTACCGAAAAGAGCGGCGGCACCGCGCCCGCCATTCTGTTCGATGACGTGCCCGGCTATCCCAAGGGCTATCGGACGCTTTATGGCCAGCTGTCATCGGTGACGCGCATCGCGCTGACGCTCGGCCTGCCGCTCGAGGACGACCGCAAAGTCGATATCGTGCAGCGCTACCACGCCCGTATGCAGGATTTGAGGCCGCTGCCGCCGCGCTATGTCAATGACGGTGCAATCCTAGAAAATGTCATTGAAGGCGATGCCGTCGATGTCTTGAAATTCCCGGTGCCGCGCCACCACGAGCGCGACAAAGCGCGCTTCATCGGTACCGCCGACTGCGTCGTCACCAAGGACCCGGACAGCGGCTGGTACAATCTCGGCGCCTATCGCAGCCAGGTTTACGACGCCACGACCGTGGGCTGCCAGATCACCGAGGGCAAGCACGGCCGCATCCATCGCGACAAATATTTTGCGCGCGGCGAGCCGATGAAGGTCGTGATCCTTTGCGGCCAGGACCCGCTCTTATTCATGCTCGCCTCAAGTCCGCTGCCGGAAGTCAGCGAATACGACATTGCCGGCGGCCTGCGCGGCGAGCCGATCGACGTCGTGCGCGGACCCTTTACCGGCTTTCCAATCCCGGCCGATTGCGAGATCGCGATCGAGGGCGAAACGATTCCGGGCGCAACAAAGCCCGAAGGCCCGTTCGGCGAATGGATGGGCTATTACTCCGACGACACGCAGGAACGGCCGTTCGTGCACGTCAAGACCATTCTCCACCGCAACGATCCGATCCTGACTTGCGCGCCGCAGCACAAGCCGGTCGACGAGACCGGCTTGCTCAAAGGTATTGCCGGCGCGGCGCAGATCTGGCGCGCGCTGGAGGCTTGCGGCATTCCCGACGTGCTCGGCGTCTGGAATCACGAAGCCGGGCCGGCGACCCGCTTCACCGCTATCCAGCTGCGCCAGCGCTATCCAGGCCATGCGCGACAAGCGCTGCACGTCGCTTGCGCCTGCCAGGGCGGCGCCTATGCCGGCAAATGGACAGTGGTCGTCGACGACGACATCGATGCCGGCGATCTCGACCAGGTATTATGGGCGATGTGCACGCGCTTCGATCCCAAGGTCGATATCGATCTCGTGCAAAAAGCCTGGGCGTCGAAACGCGATCCGCTCTACCTGCCGGGCAATTTCAACAATCGCATCCTGATCGATGCCTGCATCCCCTATGACATGAAGCTCAAGGGCACGTTCCCGCAGGTGGTCGATGTCAGCGCCGATCTGCGCGCCAAGCTGCGCGTCAAATTTCCCAAGCTCTTCCACTAAAACAGTGCTGAATTTCCCCACCCCTTCCCTTCCCCGCAAGCGGGGGAGGGTTAGAAAGGGACGTTATACGACGACGCTACTTATTCGCTCTGCGCGAACAGTTGCCGGCCCATGGAATTAAAGCGCGCTCTCTGATCGTCGCCGAGCGAGTTGTAGAAGTCGGCAAGCGCCGGCTGCATCGTTTCCACGCCTTGCAGCATCGCCTGCAAGCGTTGGCCGACCGCTGCGATCCGCGCCGGCGGCGTCGCCGGGACTTCGGTCGGACACGCCGCCTTGATCGTGTCCGCAGCGCGCGAAGCGGCGGATTGCAAGCCTTGCAGTTTGGCGCGTTGCGCGTCGTCGGGCCGCACCACCCGATCGATCTGATCGGTCGGCCAGGCCATTATGTTGGAATTGCACTGCGCTTGCGGGCTCGCGCCGGCCTGATCGGTTTGCGCCTGGCTGCGCCGCGCCGTGCGTGCAGAACGCGGTGCGATTTGATCGAACCGGGCCTTCTGCTCATCATTGAGCGAGTCGTAGAAGCTGGACAGCGCCGGACTGACGATATTCACCGCGTCCGACAGCGCCTGCAGCCGGTCGTGCATCTGGTCGAGCCGCGCCGTCGGCGTGAAAGCGACCGTCGTCGGGCAATGCGCCCTGATTTGATCGCCGGCTTTGACGATGGCATTGGCGAGATTGTCCAAGAGCTGGCTTTGCCGCTGATCAGGTTGCACCGCCGCTTGGATCTGGTCGATCGGCCAGCCGGTGACCTCGCCAGCTTCCTGGTCACAGCTCTGGCTTATGCCCTGCTTAAGCCGGGCCATGCGCTCTGGCGCTCGCGGTCCTCGCACGTAATCGTCATAGCTGTAGGGGAAGAAGACGGCTTGATAGATGTCGCCATAGCCGTAGGCCCAGAACGGATCGTAGTAATAATAGTCCCACGGCCACAGCGCGTAATAGAAGAAGTCGCCGTAAGCGAATGGCCAGAACAGCGGACCGATCCAGCCGAGATGATTGTGTCGATGCCACCAGCCGTCACGCCAGAACGGCCGGAATGCCGCGTTGGAGGCAAAGTTACGACGGGCGCCGAAGTTTTGCGGCTTGGACGCGTTGACGAGCGGCTTCACATGCGAGTTCAGCGAAGTTGTGGTCGTCAATGCATGGTTCTTCGGCGACAGATTCGCATGCGTCAGCTTCGTATTTGTCGTCGTGGTGTGCGTGTGGATCGTGCTGCCATGCCTACCGTGCCCACTGTAGCCCGTCACATGCGAGTAATGGCGGCCGCCACTCCAATGCGAAGCGTGCGACGAAACATGGCTCGAAGCATGGCTCGAAACGCGCGGCGAAAAACCTTTCCCACCGCCGCCGCCACCACCCCAGCCCTTGCCACCGCCACCGCCACCGCCTCCGCCCCCGCCGCCGCTTTTGCCGCCGCTCCCATGTTCTCCCTTGGCGAGCGCCAGATTAGTCGCGCCTAGCACCATTCCAAGGACGCCGAGGCTGACGGCGATTCTCAGGACAGCAATGTTTCTGATGATCGATCGCATGGACGAGTCCTTCCCCCTGGCAGACCATCCTCCCTGCGACACGGCCAACGCTAATCTGACGGACGCGTTCCGCCACCTCCGCGACTGTGATGCTGCGCTGCACCGTCCATCGCAAAGGTGGATCGTGGGCGAGAGGATTATCGCTCTCTTGTTTTATATGTTCGCGGGCGGGTATGGCGGAAATCGGATCAAATATCGCATCGTGCATCACGATCCTGTGCTCGGCTTCGGCTTGGGCATCCGCTTTGGCCGAACGAGAATGAGCGCCGCAATCATGCCGCGCACGGCTCTTCGTACTGTCGCCGGAATGCCACAACGGGGAACGAAAACCGAGCTATCCACTAGGCGCTGGGGCGATGATTGCCATTGGAGCATCGCTTGGGCATGCTCAAAGCGACCGGGTCAGGGTTCTCTAGCGCAGGGTTCAGCAACGACTCGCCCGCCGCGGCGGCGAGCGCCGCAGTGTACGCGTCTTTGTCCATGCGGTCGGGTATTTGGGGCTTCTAACAACGGGTTTCTGGCAGTGCTGGCGTTCGCCCATGCTGGTGCGCATCGGGGTGCTTGGGTGCGACGCAGCCTTCGGTCACGCGCGCAAGCCCGCAGCTTTGCTGCAATAAACATCATCGCGCTGACGCTCACCGGCTGCACAATCGGCCCCAATTACTCGCCGGAGCCGGCTCCAGTCCCCACGCAATTTAAGGAGATGAAAGGCTGGAAGCGCGCCCGGCCGAGCGACGATGTCGATCGCGGCGATTGGTGGAAGGTTTACAAGGACCGCGCGCTCAACGAGCTCCTGCCTCAAATCGAGGTCTCGAATCAGACGGTCGCCGCTGCGGCGGCGGCTTACGAGCAGGCGCGCGCCGTCATCCGGGAAGGCCAGGCCGCGCTGTTTCCGGTCGCAACCGCCGGATACAGCGTGACCCGCACCCGGACCGGGCCGCTTGCCGTCGGCAGCAACACCAGCGTGGGTGCGGGGAGCCTTGGAGGCGGCCGGGGCGCTATCTACAGGACACAGTATGCCGTGCCGATCAGCGCGACCTGGGACTTGGACGTCTGGGGCCGCGTGCGGCGGCAAATCGAAGCCAATACTTCCGGCGCGCAGGCGAGCGCCGCCGATCTCGACAACGCCAAGCTCGCGGCGCAGGCGCAGCTTGCCATCGCCTATTTCAATCTCCGTGCGGCGGACTCTTTGATCGCGCTCCTCACGCGCACGATCGCGGAATACAAGAAGACCTATGAGATCGTGAACAACCAATACAAAGCCGGCTTCGCGGTAACTTTGGGCGATGTGGCGACCGCAGATGCCCAGATCGCCACAACCGAGGCCCAGCTCGCCGCCGTACGTGCACAGCGTGCCCAGTTCGAGCACGCGATCGCCATTTTGACCGGCCGGCCGCCCGCCGAGCTTGGTGTCGGCCCGCGCAATCTGGCCCAGCATATTCCGAACGTCCCGGTCACGGTCCCGTCAGCACTTCTGGAAAGGCGTCCCGACATCGCCGCAGCCGAACGAACCATGGAGGAACAGAACGCCTTGATCGGCGTCGCCGAGGCGGCCTGGTTTCCCGATATCTCGCTCTCCGCGATGATCCAGTATATCGGGCCGATCCCCCTGCCCTTGAGCGCCGCGCGCTCGGTGGCTTCGATCGGGGCGAGCGCAACCCAAACTTTGTTCAATGGCGGGCTCACTTCGGCACAGGTCGACGCGGCGCGCGCTGCTTATTGGCAAAGCATTGCAAACTACCGGCAGACGGTGCTCACCGCATTTCAGCAGGTCGAGGACCAACTCGCGGCGATTCATTACCTGTCGCGGCAGGTGGAACAGGAACGCCGCGCGGTGGCGGATGAACGCACCGCCGTGAACGTTTTCTTGAATCAATTTCGAGCCGGCACCGTGGCATTTACCACGGTCGTGGTCGCCGAGGTTCAGTTGCTCGCCGACGAGGAAGCCGAATTGACCGCGCGGCAGAATTTATTTCTCGCCAGCGTGAACTTGATTGTGGCGCTGGGCGGGGGCTGGGACGTTGCGCTGTTGCCGACACAGCGCCAATTGCAGCGGGACTTCTCCTTGCTGCCGCAGCTTGAGTCGCAACCGTCGCCGGTCGGAACGATCCCGAGCGACATTCTCGTGCCGCCGCCGCTCGCACCGCCGCCAGCAGCGCAATAAGGCCTGCAACGGTCCATCGCGCCGCAACAAAACGCCCTGACCGGGGCTGGGCGGGGATGATAAATTATTGTTTTTATGAGAAAAATCGTCTGGCATCGCATTGCGGCCGTTATTTTGGCTCGGTTGAATATCGGCCCCGCGGCGCCATTGGACCGCGCAGTATTAGGATTAGCGAATATTCATTAGGCGGCCCATCTTGAGGCACTTTATAAGTCGAGGCTGGTTGAAAGTGTCGGGATCGACCAAAGCGCAATCGACCAAAGCACATGGACGAGCGGACACGCAGAACGGATAAAGAATTGGCGCCAGGCGCTCGCCGCCTGATTCCCGAGCCTTTGGCCCCTTGGGCCCCTTGGATCAAGGCGCGGCCGCGTTCGCGAATGCGAACAGGCATCGGCATCATCGTCCTCGTCCTGCTCGCGTTCGGCATCTACGAGACGGCGCGATGGGTCAGATCCGCTCCGCCTCCGGGCGGTCGCTTCCCGCAAGGCGCCGTGCAAACCGTTGGCGCATCAACGGCGGCGCTGGCCGACGTCCGTGTGATCCTCAATGAGCTCGGCACCGTGACGCCGCTCGCCACCGTGACGGTGCAGACCCAGATCAACGGGCAACTGACCGAGGTCGGATTCACCGAAGGCCAATTGGTGAAGAAGGGCGATTTTCTCGCCCAAATCGATCCGCGGCCGTACGAATTTTTGAAAGAACAATATGAAGGCCAGTTGGCGCGCGATCAGGGTCTGCTGGCGCAAGCGCAAATGGACCTGAAACGTTATCAGACACTGGCCCAGCAGAATTCGATCGCCCGACAACAGTCCGAGGATCAGGTTTTCATCGTCGACCAATATGCCGGCTCGGTGAAGCAGGACCAGGGCCTTGTCGACGCGCAGTCTCTCAACATCTCATACTGCCGCATCGTCTCGCCGATCACCGGCCGCGTCGGGCTTCGTCTGGTCGATCCCGGCAATTATGTGCAGACCACCAGCACCAGCGGCATTGCCGTCATCACGCAGCTGCAACCGATTTCCGTCGTGTTCTCGCTTCCGGAGGACGATCTGCCTGACATAATGCCGCAATTTACTGCCGGCACGCCGCTGATCGTCACCGCTTACGACCGCGCCAACCTCCGCCAGCTTGCCGTCGGCAAAGTTTCGGCGATCGATAATCAGATCGATACCACCACCGGCACCGTGAAAGTCCGCGCCCAGTTCGACAACAACGAGAACACACTGTTTCCGAACCAGTTCGTCAATGTGCGGCTTCTGGTGAAGACGCTGCAGAACGTCGTGACCGTGCCGACCTCGGCGATCCAGCGCGGCGCGCCCGGCGCCTATGTTTATGTCATCAATCCGGACAACACGGTCGCGGTGCGCCCGGTCAGTACCGGCCCGATCGACGGCAACATCACGGCCATAAATTCCGGACTTGCGGCCGGCGATCGCGTCGTCATCGACGGCACCGATCGCCTGCGCGACGGGCTCAAAGTCATCGTCATCGGCGAGAGCGGTCAAGCGGCCCCGCCCGCCGCAAGTGGCGGCCAAGGAGGCGGCCAAGGTCAGCGTTCCGGGCGTCCGCAAAATCAGCCGTCGACCGGCAGCAGGTAACGCCGAGCGAGCGCGATGCGCGGCGGTGAAACGGTGCGATGAACGTCTCCGAGACTTTTATTCGGCGCCCGGTCGGCACGTCGCTGTTGATGGCAGCGATCATGCTGTCCGGCATGGTCGCGTATAATTTTCTGCCGCTCTCCACCCTGCCGCAGGTCGACTACCCCACCATCCAAGTACGGACGCTCTATCCCGGCGCCAGTCCTGAAGTGATGACGTCGTCGGTGACGGCGCCGTTGGAGCGTCAATTCGGTCAAATGCCCGGTCTCAATCAGATGACCTCGGCGAGTTCCGCCGGCGCGTCGATCGTCACCCTGCAATTTGGCCTCGACCTCAGCCTCGACGTTGCCGAACAGGAAGTGCAGGCGGCCATCAACGCTGCCGGCAACCTGCTGCCGTCCGACCTCCCGGCGCCGCCGATCTATTCGAAGGTCAATCCGGCCGACGCGCCGATCCTGACCCTCGCAGTCACTTCGAAAACCATGGCGCTGACCGATCTGGAAGATTTCAGCGAGACCAGGCTCGCGCAAAAGATCTCGCAAATTGGCGGGGTCGGTCTGGTCAGTGTCAGCGGCGGGCAGCGGCCCGCCGTGCGCATTCAGATCAATCCGCAGTCGCTCGCCTCATATGGGCTGAACATCGACGATGTCCGCACCACGCTCGGCAATCTCAACGTCAATACGCCGAAGGGCAATTTCGACGGGCCGACCCAGGCGCTGACCATCAACGCCAACGACCAGGTCACCAGCGCCGATCAATACCGCACCCTGATCGTCGCCTATCGCAACGGTGCGCCGGTGCGCCTGTCCGACGTCGCCACAATCGTCAGCGGCCCGGAAAACACCAAGCTCGCCGCCTGGGCGAACACGACACCCGCGATCATCATCAATGTGCAGCGCCAGCCCGGCGCCAACATCATTCAGGTCGTCGACCGCATCCAGTCGGTGCTGCCGCAAATTCTGTCCACTGTACCCGCGGCGATGAACGTCGACGTGATGAGCGACCGCACGGTGACGATCCGCGCTTCGGTCGCCGATGTTGAATTCGAACTGGGGCTGGCGGTGGTCCTCGTCGTTCTGGTCATCTTCGTATTCCTGCGCACACTTCCCGGCACGGTTATTCCGAGCCTGTCGGTGCCGTTGTCGCTCGTCGGTACATTCGGCGCGATGTATCTGTTGGGGTTCAGCCTCGACAATCTTTCGCTGATGGCGCTGACCATCGCGACCGGCTTCGTCGTCGACGACGCCATTGTCATGATCGAGAATATCGCCCGCTACGTCGAAAGCGGTATGGAGCCGCTGCAAGCCGCGTTGCGCGGCTCCGAACAGATCGGCTTCACGATCATTTCGCTGACGATCTCGCTGATCGCCGTCTTGATCCCGCTGTTGTTCATGGGCGACGTCGTCGGCCGGCTGTTCCACGAGTTCTCGATCACGCTCGCGGTAACGATTGTAATTTCGGCGATCGTGTCGCTGACGCTGGTGCCGATGCTGTGCGCCAAGCTCATCCGCCACCACCCGGACGGCGAGCGCACCAGGTTCGATCTGAAGGCCGAACAGATTTTCAACGCCGTGATCGCCCGCTACGGCCAGGCGCTCGATTGGGTGCTGGATCGCCAGCCGATAACATTACTCGTCGCGTTATTCACGCTCGCGCTGACGATCCTGCTCTACGTCGTCATCCCGAAGGGGTTCTTCCCGGTACAGGATACCAGCCTGATCCAGGCCATCTCGGAGGCCCCGCAAAGCATCTCCTATCAGGCGATGGCCGAGGTGCAGAACAAATTGGCCGAGGCCATTTTGAAAGATCCCGACGTCGAGAATCTCACGTCTTTCATCGGCGTCGACGGCACCAATCAGACGCTCAATACTGGCCGCTTCCTGATCACACTCAAGCCGCACGACAGCCGCGCGCTTTCGGCGAGCCAGATCATCCGCCGCCTGCAAAACGAGGTCGCCGGCATTGCCGGCACCAGGCTGTACATGCAGCCGGTGCAGGATTTGACCATCGATGCGACGATCGCCCGAGCGCCGTACCATTTCGTCCTGGAGGATGCCAATCCGGCGGAATTCGCCACCTGGGTGCCGAAACTGGTGCAAGCGCTCAGCGAGCGGCCCGAGATCACCGATGTCGCAAGCGACCTGCAACAGCAAGGCCTCGCCGTCGACATCGTGATCGATCGGGCGACCGCCAGCCGCTTCGGCATCACCCCGGCGACGGTGGACAATGCGCTCTACGATGCGTTCGGCCAGCGCATCATCTCCACCATCTATACGCAATCCAATCAGTATCGCGTCATTCTCGAAATCGATCCGGCGCTGCAACGCTCGTTGGACGGGCTGTCTTCGCTGTATCTGCCGTCGTCCTCATCGTCGAACAACCACCAGGTGCCGCTTTCGGCCATCGCGCATATCGAGCAGCGCGCCGCGCCGCTGGTGATCACCCATTACGGTCAATTTCCGGCAACGACCGTTTCGTTCAACACCGCGCCGGGTTATTCGCTTGAGGCTGGCCTCGCCGCGATCGAACAAACCGAAGCCCAAGTCGGCCTGCCGTTGAGCTTCATCACCGCCTTTCAGGGCACCACCGCCGCATTCCAGTCCTCCTTGAAAAACGAGGTGTTTCTGATCATCGCCGCGGTGGTGGCGATGTACATCGTGCTCGGCGTGCTCTACGAGAGCTTCATCCACCCGATCACGATCCTATCCACCCTGCCCTCGGCCGGCGTCGGCGCGCTCCTTTCGCTGATCCTGCTGCGCTATGACCTCGACGTCATTGCGATCATCGGCATCATTCTGTTGATCGGCATCGTCAAGAAAAACGCGATCATGATGATCGACTTCGCGCTGGATGCCGAGCGGAGCGAAGGGCTGTCGCCGCGCGAAGCGATCTATCAAGCCTCGCTGTTGCGCTTCCGGCCGATCATGATGACGACCATGGCGGCGATCCTTGGCGCCATGCCGCTGATGCTGGGGACCGGCACCGGATCCGAACTGCGCCAGCCGCTCGGCATCGCGATCATTGGCGGCCTCGTCGTCAGCCAAATGCTGACCTTATTCACCACGCCGGTGATCTATCTCTATTTCGACCGCTTGGCGGTGCGTTTGACCGGCCACCGGCCTTCGAACCCGCTCGCGCCGGGAGCGCCGGCCGAATGAACATATCCGCGCCCTTCATCTACCGGCCGGTCGCAACCACGCTGTTGACGCTCGGCATTGCGCTCTCCGGCGTTCTCGCTTTTACCAAGTTGCCGGTCGCGCCCCTGCCGCAGGTCGATTTTCCCACCATTTCGGTGAACGCGCAGCTTCCGGGCGCGAGCCCGGAAACCGTCGCCACCAGCGTCGCCGAACCGCTCGAGCGCCATCTCGGCCAGATCGCCGACGTCACGGAAATGACCTCGCAAAGCGGGATCGGCCAGACCCGCATCACGCTGCAATTCGACCTCAACCGCGACATCGACGGCGCGGCGCGCGACGTGCAGGCCGCGATCGTCGCCGCGCGCGCCGACCTGCCGACCAGCCTGAAGACCAATCCGACCTACCGCAAGGTGAACCCCGCCGACGCGCCGATTCTCATCTTGGCAATGACGTCGAAGACGTTGACGCAAGGCCAGATGTACGACGCGGCAAGCAACGTCTTTCAGCAGCAGCTCTCCCAGATCAGCGGCATCGGACAGATCATCATCGGCGGCTCGGCGCTACCCGCAGTGCGCGCCGAGCTCAATCCGACCGCAATGTTCAAATACGGCATCGGGTTGGAAGACGTGCGCGCCGCACTCGCCTCCGCCAATGCCAACAGCCCCAAAGGCACGATCGACGACGGCGGCCGCCGTTTCCAGATCTACACCAACGATCAATCGACCAAGGCGGCGGACTATGCGCCGCTGGTAATCGCCTATCGCAGCGGCGCGGCGGTGCGCTTGTCGGACGTCGGTAATGTCGTCGATTCCGTCGAAGACGTCCGCAACCTCGGCCTTTCCAACGGCCAGCCTTCAGTGCTCATCATTCTATTCCGGCAGCCGGGCGCCAATATCATTGAGACGATCGATAGCGTGAAAGCGGCGTTGCCGCATCTCGAAGCAGCGATGCCGGCCGACGTCAACGTCACCATCGCCATCGATCGCAGCATCACGATCCGACAGTCGCTGCGTGACACCGAGTTTACTCTGGCGATCGCCATCGTGCTGGTGACGCTCGTCGTCTATCTGTTCTTACGCGACATACGCGCGACGATGATTCCGTTTGTTGCCGTGCCGGTCTCGATCATCGGCACATTTGGCGCGATGTATCTGCTGGGTTATAGCCTGGACATTCTTTCGCTAATGGCTTTGACCATCGCCACCGGGTTTGTCGTCGACGATGCGATCGTCGTTCTGGAAAACGTATCCCGCCATCTCGAAGCAGGTATGCCACGCCTGCGCGCGGCTTTGGTCGGCGCGCGCGAAGTCGGCTTCACGGTACTTTCCATCAGCCTGTCGCTGGTCGCGGTATTCTTGCCTATCCTGCTGATGGGTGGAGTTCTCGGCCGGCTGTTTCGTGAATTCACGCTGACGCTGTCGCTGGCGATCCTCATTTCGCTGGTGATTTCGCTGACCACGACGCCGATGATGTGCGCGCTGCTCCTGCGGCCGCGGCCGCCCGAACTAGAACGCGAGCGCCGGCGCAGTTTTTTTGAACGCATGCTTGCCGGCTATGAGCGCTCGCTGGTCTGGGCCCTGCAGCACAGCCGGCTGGTGCTGCTCGTCTTCTTCGCGGCGATCGCGCTGAATGCTTTTCTTTTTTATGTGGTGCCGAAGGGCTTTTTCCCGCAGCAGGATACCGGACGGCTCATCGGCACGCTGCAAGCCGATCAGAGCGTATCGTTCCAACTGATGACGCAGAAGCTGCGGCAGATGATGGCCATCGTGCAACAGGATCCGGCCGTCGAGCATGTCGTCGGCTATACCGGCGTCGGCAGCGGCGGCGGTTTCGGCCAGATCAATACCGGATCGGTGTTCGTGTCGCTCAAGCCGATTTCGCAGCGGCCGTCAATCGATCAAGTGATCGCGCGGCTGCGTCCGCAGCTCGCCAAGGTGCCGGGCGGCCGGCTGTTCCTGGTCGGCGTCCAGGACATCCGCGCCGGCGGCCGGCAAGCCAATGCGCAATACCAGTACACGCTGCAGTCCGACGATCCGGCACAATTGACGAAATGGACGCCGCTCCTGCTCCACGAGCTCGAGCACAGTTCGATCCTGGCCGATGTCAGTTCGGATCAGCAGCAACGCGGCCTCGAATCCGATTTGATTATCGACCGCGCGACCGCTTCACGGCTCGGCATCACCCCGGCGCAGATCGACAACACCCTCTACGACGCGTTCGGGCAGCGCCAAGTGTCGGTCATCTACAGCGCGATCAACCAATATCACGTCGTGATGGAGATCGATCCGCGCTACACGCAATATCCGGCGGCGCTTGCCGACATCTATGTGACCGGCTCGGGCGGCTCCGCGTCGGGGACGGCGCTGTCGAATCTGCCACTGGGCACCGTCACGGCGACAAATTCCGGAACGGCGAGTTCGGCCGCCACGGCGAGCGCGACGGCGGCGGCGGCCGCAAACAACAACGCGGCGCGCAATGCCGCGATCAATGCGTTGGCCAATAGAGGCCGCGGGGCCGCCTCTTCAGGCGCTGCGGTCTCGACCGCGGTGGAGAAAATGATCCCGCTTACCGCGATTGCCCATTACAATTCCGGCAACGCGCCGCTGTCGGTCAGTCATCAGGGTTTGTTTGTCGCCTCGACGATCTCGTTCAATCTTTTACCTGGAGCTTCGCTCGGCCAGGCGGCGAACGAGATCAACGATACAATCAAGAAAATCCGCATGCCGGGTTCGATCCGCGGCAACCTCGCCGGCACGGCGCAGATCTTCCAAAAATCTCTCAACAACGAGCCGGTGCTGATCGTCGCCGCGATCGCCGCGGTCTACATCCTTCTCGGCGTGCTGTACGAGAGCTATATCCATCCGATCACGATACTCTCCACGCTGCCTTCGGCCGGCGTCGGCGCACTGCTGGCGCTGATGCTGTTTCACACCGAGTTCGACATTATCGGCCTGATCGCGGTGATTTTACTTATCGGCATCGTCAAAAAGAACGCGATCATGATGATTGATTTCGCCATCGAGGCGAAACGCGCCGAACATCTCAGTTCATACGATGCGATTTACCAAGCCTGCCGCCTACGCTTCCGCCCGATCATGATGACGACCAGCGCCGCCATACTTGGCGCGATGCCTTTGGCTCTGAGCTTCGGCAACGGCAGCGAGATTCGCCGGCCGCTCGGCATCGCGATTATGGGTGGACTCGTGATCAGCCAGCTCCTGACCATTTATACGACGCCGGTCGTGTACCTTTATCTCGACCGGCTGGCGCAATGGACACTGCGCACGCGGGAACGCCTGCTACCGAGATTGTTTGGCGGCGCATCACCGGCGGCTTGAGGCTGGCGCGGCGTCTATTCCCCTCCCCCCGCGAAGCGGCGGGGAGGGTCGGCGACGCGCGCGGCAGCGCGATGCGCCGGGGTGCATCACGGACAATTGTGCGTTGCGATGCCGCAATAGCTGCAATCGCTCGTTGGACCAATTGCGGCTTTCGGTTTGCGGTTTTCGGTTTGGCGCCGGCAAGTCTTTGAAACTCTCATTGCACTTAGGCGTTTTAAGAATGGGGCGCGATGTGGAGCTCGAAATCCATGCGTCCGAAGATTGGCACGCTTGCAGCTTTCCTTCTCATTTCTACTGCGCTTACGACCGCCGAAGGCGCGCAACAGCAGCGACAAATCGGCGGCGGGGGTGGCGGTGGAGGTGGCGGCGGCGGCTTTTCCGCCGCTCCCCATGGCGGCGGAGGCGGAGGCGGTGGCTCCCCCGCTCCCCGTATTTCGGCGCCGCAGGTCTCGACACCACACTTCACAGCGCCGAGCGCCCCTGCGGCGCATTTCACGGCTCCTCAGCGCACAGCGCCTCATTTTGCGTCAACGCCGCGGGCGCCCCACGTTACTGCACCGCACACTGTCAACCGCTCGGCGACGCCAAATCGATTTAGCCGGCCAGTCGCCCCACGCCAGCCAACTGCACTCGCACGGCATAATGTCGGCCCAAATGCGAACCAAAAGCTTGTGAACCAAAAGTCTGTGAACCAAACACTTGGAAGTCAAAAGCTTGCGAACCAAAAGACGCCCAAAACTGTGAACCAAAAAGGTGTGAGCACTTCGATCGCGGGCGGAGAGAAACAGCGAGGAACCGCGCCGACCGGCGCCGGCAAATTTACCAGCAATGCTCCCGCGATCACGCTCAACACGCCGAAGACCGCTCATCTGCAGATGCACTACACCGGTGGGTCCCCCATCTTGCGCAATACAGCGCTTGCCAACCTGTCGTCGCGTGACCCGACGACGCGATCTTTGACGCAATCGACATTCCGCGGAAACTTCGCGCAGTCGAATTGGGGGCGCGACTGGGGTTGGCGGCACCGCCACCATCATTTTGTCTTCGGGTTTGTACTCGGCTTTGTCGGCCCGGTGTTCTGGCCGTACGCCTATGACGATTTCATCGATTACGCTTTCTGGCCCTACGCCTACGACACGTTCTGGCCCTATGCGTTCGATGATGTCTTCGAGGGCGTCTACGGCGCCTATGCGCCGCAATACTATGCTCCGCAGGACGCTTATGCCTATGCCGGCGGGCCGGCGTCGAGTGCAGCTTACGCGCGTGCGACCGGAACCTCTCAGCCTTCGGCGGCGCTGCCAGGCGGCTCGCAAATCTGCTCAGGTCAAGCGCAGGGATTGACTGACTTCCCGATCGAGCGGATCGCCGAGCAGGTTAACCCCGATCAACATCAGCGGGCATTGCTCAACGATTTAAAAGCCGCCACCGTCAAGGCGGTGAATATACTCCAGTCAGCCTGCCCGAACGAACTGCCCAGCACACCGACCGGCCGGGTCGCCGCGATGCGAAGTCGGATCGAGGCCATGCTGCAAGCCGTACAAGCGGTCCGGCCGCCGCTCGACGCCTTCTACGGCTCACTCAGCGATGAGCAGAAGGAGCGTTTCAACGCGCTTGACCAGGATATCAAGACGGCGGGTCGCGAAATCGATGTTGCCGGATTGTGCAGCGGACCCGTGGCGCGCGGCGCCGGATTGCCGGTGGCACGGATCGAGCGATCGCTGCAACTCAACGTACGTCAGGACACCGCGCTGAAAGATCTCAACGACGCATCGGCGCAAGCCGCTGACATGCTCAAAGCGACCTGTCAGCCAGATCGGAGCATGACACCGACCGGGCGCTTGGCGGCAATGCAGGATCGCCTCAATTCCATGCTGCAAGCGCTAGACACGGTGCAGCCTGCGCTGGTGAAGTTCTATCGCTCGCTCAGCGACGAACAGAAGGCGCGCTTCGATCGGTTCAATGTGCGTGCGACGTAATGCTCCGATGATGTCGCGGTTCGGAGTGAAAGCGGCGCGAGTTCATCGTATTTCTAGGCCGCGATGATCGTCTCGACGATCGTCGCGCGAGCCCAGCAAGCTGGTTGCGGGCCGCTTGCTGTCAGGCAGGCGAGAAGATTGAAGATTGCTGCGGCTTACCGGTCAATCTCACGAAAAGAAATCAGACGCCGCCGGCTTTCGTCCCAAAGCGCGAGTCGTACGCACTGGAAGCTCTGAAGCAGCGTAAGTCGGCTCACGCGACGAAGTTCGGGATGTTCGCGGAGCACCCGAGGCAGACGGTAACAGGGAATACCGCTGCACAGGTGATGGACATGGTGGACGCCGATATTTGCCGTGAACCAGCGCAGGATTCCCGGAAGGTCATAGTGCGAACTGCCATGCAGAGCCGCTTCTTGAAAGCTCCACCTGTCCTCATGCGCCCAGAATGTCGTCTCGAATTGATGCTGCACGTAGAACAGCCATACTCCCACTGAACCCGCGAGCAAAATAATAGGTAACTGCACAAGTAGGAGGGGCCAAACGCCTATGAACCAGATCAGCACGGCGACGACGGCAGCAATAGCAACATTGGTTGCCATCGTACTGAGCCAAGGCTGCCAGCCGCTCGAGAGCAGGCCGACCGGCAAGCGATATTGTAGGATAAACAGATAGGCGGGACCGAGACCAAACATGACGAGTGGGTTCCGGTAAGCCCGATAGCAAAGACGGCCCCAAAAGGAGCGCGACAGATATTCGCGCACGGTGAGCGTATCGACGTCGCCGATCCCGCGTCGTTCAAGGTGCCCAGAGGTGGCATGGTGGATGGCGTGGGTTCGTCGCCAGAAGTCATAGGGCGTCAGCGTCAAGACGCCGATCACTCGACCCACCCAATCGTTTGCCGTGCGATGACAAAAAAAGGAGCCATGGCCGCAATCGTGCTGAATCATGAACAGTCGCACGAGAAAGCCCGCGGCCGGTATCGCGAGCAGCAGTGAGAGCCACCAGTAGCCGAAATGCAGCGCTGCCCAGGCCAATACCCATAGCGATGCAAGCGGCACAAATGTGATTGCTATCTCCACCGTACTGCGAAGGTCATTAGGTCCGCGGTAACGCGTGAGGATTTTTGTCCATTTTCGTGCATCCGGCACGAAGGAAGGATTAGCCACAGGTTGAATGTTCAATATTGCAACCCTTGTTAAAGGGTACGGAGCGAGATTTGCGCAGAGCGGGCAACAAGCAACGACACGCGGGACACGCGGCTGACGTAGAATCGAAAAACTCGCTTAGCATTCGGCTTCCTACGTCCGAAACCGTACAATTCTATGGCGGCCATAGACGCCCGCTTCTCCCAGCACGTTCTTTAACGCCTTCTTGCAAGGTGACTCCCGAAGGTGCTGTAGCGTGACATCAAAAATCCGTCGCCGCGAGCTCATAGGATCCTTTGCGCTCTCGGTTAAACGCCTTCGTGGCCGCTGTGTAGATCGCCGCCCGATTATTGTCGAAAGCAAGAAGCAAACCCGCCTCATCGCGCGTCATGGCCGGTTGCAGCCGATTGAGCGCGTCTTCCGATACGAAGAACGACCATTCCATCGCGCTGTCATGTCCCCAGAACCGAACGGCACGTCGGGTCGGATCAAAAACTCGGCTTCGATTCGGAAAGTTGAGCATGATTCACGGCGCTTCGTCACTCGGCGGAAATCCAGCATTTGCGCAGGCCTTCGGCATCACGCGCCCACCAATAACTTCCTTCGCGATTGTGTCCGGATATTTTGAAAGTCTTCAGATACTTCTTGAGCTCAACCAAGGCCTCTTCGCGTGTGGGATATCTGCGGCCCACCTCGGCCGCGGGCGAAACCGCACCTTTAAGTTCAAGAATCTTGAACATGGTCAGCTTCCTTCCCGCGCCTACCCAATTCGCCGCTCCAGTCCGCGCCGCGGTCCGATTGCACGGAGCTCATCAAGAAGCGGCTTTGGTGCTTTTTTTCAGTCGAAAAAGCTGAAAGCCGCATTCGCTAATCGCCTTTTCGATGTCGTCTCGCGCGATTTTGTACGGCAGGTCCTGATTTGGCGCGATGGTGCCCACTGCACGCCACGGCTTGAACTGGCCCGGCAGCTTAATGCCGGCCAAATCGCCACCGAACGCGCGCAGGTTGGGATTCACCTCGGATTTGAAGATGAAAATCCGCATCGCGCCCCCATACTTGCGGGCGATGCTCTCGTCGTTGTCAATGGTATCGTTTGACATTGGAAGTCACCGACGCCGGAACTGATTGCGCTGTGGTGGCCGGCTAACCGTTCCCGCTCGTTCATCCTTGTGGCGGAATATCAACCGACCCTTTTCAAGATCGTACGGCGATACTTCGACCGTCACGCGATCGCCCGCGAGCGTCTTGATTCGGTTCTTTTTCATTCTGCCAGCGGTGTAGGCAACGAGTCGATGCCCGTTGTCGAGTTCAATGCGGTATCGCGCGTCCGGCAATATCTCGGTGACGAGGCCCTCGAATTCCAAGAGTTCTTCTTTCGGCATGTTATGATCCTTTTGGATAGTCGGTCCGACGCTGCGTGCTTCGAGCACCGTCGCGCTGCGAGCTTCTGTTGCGATTCAGAAAGGCGACTGAATCGATGCCGCTCGAGGACGATCGGTTGGGTGGATGACGGCGATCTTGCTTGCGCGCCTGACCGCTGTGATGCCAATGTCGTTCACCGGCATCGACAGTTGGTTGGGCCGAAAAGCGCCGAGCGGAACCCTGTTGCGGCCGCCGTTGATCGGCTCGTCGATCGCTCATCGGGATTGATACACGGATGAGCTTTTCGATGTCGCGCAGGAATGCCATCTCTTCGCCGTCGCACAGCGAGATCGCGATACCTTCTGCGCCCGCACGCGCGGTGCGGCCGATGCGATGCACATAGGTTTCCGGCACGTTGGGCACATCGTAATTCACGACATGACTGATGCCGTCGACATCGATGCCGCGCGCGGCGATATCGGTCGCGACGAGCGTCCTGACTTCGCCCTTGCGGAAGGCTGCCAACACGCGTTCGCGCTGACCTTGCGATTTGTTGCCATGGATCGCGTCGGCGGCGATGCCGGCATGGCGCAGGTTGCGCGCGACCTTATCGGCGCCGTGCTTGGTTCGCGTGAAGATCAAGCACCGGTCGATCGTCTCACGCCGCAACACGTCGATGAGGATTGCCGGTTTCGCGGGTCGATCGACGCGGATGATGCGTTGTGCGACGCGATCGGCCGTTGCGGCTTCCGGTGCCACTGCAACCTTGATCGGGTCACGCAACATGTGCGCGGCGAGCTCCGCGATGGCACGCGGCATGGTTGCGGAAAACATCAGGGTCTGCCGTCGGATCGGGAGCCGAGCAACGATCTTCCGGATATCGTGGATAAATCCCATGTCAAGCATGCGGTCGGCCTCGTCGAGCACCAGGCATTCGACGCCGTCGAGACGCACTGCATTGGTTTTGACGAGATCGAGCAGACGGCCCGGCGTAGCAACAAGGACATCGACACCATTGAGCAGCGAACGGACCTGCGCGCCCATCGACACCCCGCCGATCGCCAGCGCAGTCCTGATGCGCAGATGACGCCCATAGGTGCGGAAACTGTCGAGGATCTGACTAGAAAGTTCCCGCGTCGGGCTCAGCACGAGGATGCGGCAACTCTTGCGCACCACCGGCCGGGGATCGGCGGCGAGACCGTGGAGCAGCGGCAGCGCGAAGGCGGCCGTCTTGCCGGTTCCGGTCTGAGCAATTCCGATCACGTCGCGGCGCGACATGACAATGGGGATCGTTTGTTGTTGGATCGGAGTAGCGGTGGCGTAGTTTTCTTCGGCGATTGCACGCGTAATCGCTTCGTTAAGGCCGAAGCCATGAAAGGAGGACAATGAAAAATAGCTTTCTATTTGCGCGTCAGCGCGACCGCTGCGCAACGCGCTGCGGTCCGCTTTTCAAGACACCTGCGCGATCTGGTGCCGGCTTAGGGGAAAAAGGGCGAGCCAGAAACCGTTTAACGGGGATCCGTACACGCAAGCTCGCAACGGCCGAATCGGCCAGCCTCTATATGGGACATAGATGTGTTCGTTTCAAGGCGCATATGACGCCCCGGCCTCCGCTTTAACAGCGTTGACCCTCCGTTTTCTGAAGAAATGGCCGCCAACTATAAAGCCGTTCTGAAAGCGCGCCGTTCTGAAAGCGCGCATGGTCTTGCATGACCACCATCCTTCGCTGTGGTTCGCGTCCTCTCCTCGTCCGCGACGCTCAATCCAGAAACGATGCATAGCGGCGCGAGTCAGCGCACGTAAAGCCGTTTCCTGAAGTAGCAGCATGGCGATGCGCTGATCCGTTCGCCCGGACCAAGAATTTTGCGCAAGCGATGCACGTCCGCGCGCGCGGCAAGGATGATCGGACCCTTGAACGCCTCGTCGATGTCCGGATTGGCCTCCAGATGCGCGATCAGTTTGGTATCGGCGTAGACAGCGTCGCGAATGCAAGAGCTGCAGAGCGCCTCGACTTCGACCGGCGGCGCATATGCGCCGACCCAAAGATCTGCGGCTTCAAATTTACGTAGCGATTGACCCATTTCAGACATTAGCTAGTGGCCACCGTTCTATCGTTCTTGCTTCAACTGCGAGGCGTCGTTTTGGTTAGGATCGGCGGCGGTGCCGGCTCGGCGGTCGGCGGTGCCGATGACAGCACGAATGTCAGCCACAGGTTCCAGCCGTCCGGCCTGTTGTCGTGGTCGAACTCTCCATAGCCCTTAAGATTGACGTATCCCTGCATGCCCGCCACGGGAAAAATATATCCAATCTGTGGACCGATACCGATGACGCGGGATTTGAAAGGGCACAATACCGGGGCGCAACCGCTATCAGGAGTAAGCTGCTCGTAGAAGTAGCCGACGAGGCCAACTTGCACTTGCTTAGACAAAAATTGTGATGCCCCCCAATCCAAATGAGAATCGATGCCGCTCGTGTATCCCGTCGATTGGTTCCTGAAGTTGCCGGTCAAACCGAATACGGCTGAAAATTCGTGGCCGGTCTTCGGATCGAAATAGGTGTAGCCGACGCCGCCGTCGATGGCGCCATGACCGAGGCCGATGTTGGCCAGATTGCTGGAGCTGTACTTGCCGACCGGAACATCGCCGGTCAAATAGGCCATGTAATTGTTGACGCCGGCGTTCCAGCGCACGGCGAACTGCGGAACCAGATCGGCAAAGCCCATCGTGTCTTGCTGGAGCGCAATGGACTTGGTGAAGGGAATTGGACCTATGGTGCCGGTTGCCGTCGCGTTCAATGATGTGTCGTTGTTGCCATAGGCCATAAGGAGACTTGCGGATGCCTGGCCGCCCAAGAACGGCGTCGCGAACACATAGGTCGGAATGACAAACCCTAGGTCCGCCACTCCGTGGACATTGGCGTTGACGCTGGCGTTGAGCTTTGGATTGAATTGTCCGATGGTGATTTCGCGCGCCACAGCGGCGTTGCCGCTCGCCGAAACGTCGGTGTGATAATAGATCGACGCCAGCGACCATCCCGGCTGCTGCGGTGCGGCGGCCAAGCTGCCGAAGAAGCCCGGTATCCAAAAACTTATGCCACCCTCGTCGGCCAGGGAGATATTCGTTGAGGACGCAATGGCGGCGAAAGCGAACAACGCTGTGGCGAGGCGAAACCAAACGCGTGGCACGGCTGGCAATTTTCCGCCGGCGGTCATCGCGGTGAAACAGCGAAACGCGCGAAAGCTCTGTCCCATGAGTGCCTCCCGGGTTTTGCTGGCCCTTTCCGCTCAAGGCGCGAGTGTCGCAAGCGTCAGGCTAGCCGACCGCGATAGGCAAGGCAGCCCATCGCCGGTTGAATTGCTTTGTCACAATTCGAATTTGCGCGCAGCGTGGCCTGCCGACCACAACGATCGCATAAGTCCTTGATTGTGGTTGCAATGTTAGAAAGTCGCTATCTTTAAACGACGCCCGGTGCGAACTCGACGCAATCGACCCCCTGGCGCCGAAGCGACAAGTTGCAGTCGCTTTATTGCCGATCTCAACCCTTACCTCAAACGGTCCTAAACCTTCGTATTAGTTTGACCTACCTATTCATAGTAGAATGGGGATCTAATGCTTTTATTCTTCACCCATCAGGCCGACCGAGCGAGTCCCCATCCCCCGACACCCCATCGCCCGGCCGAGAAGCCTGAATTGATGCATCATCCTGAATTGATGCATCATGCAGGACCCCAAGTGGACACATCTGCTTGGGGTTCTTTTTTTGGCACCACGCCGGAAATTGTTGCGCCCGGACCATAGTGACGCGCTGGCCAGGCTGGGAGCCGCGACCAAGGGTGCTTGAGATTGGGATCGGGCAGGGCCAAACTCGCTTACTCCGGCTTTGAGAGTTGGGGGCTCGTCTTGCAAAATTTGCAAAACCAGGTCGAGCATCAGGTATCCGTATTCACCGAACGGATGCAGCGGTGGCTTCGAGCGATTGGGCTCGCCATTGCTGTAGGCATTGCCTATTTTTTGGCGGCTCGGCTGAGCCTTGTCCTGCTGACCAAGCCCGATGGTGTAGCCGTGTTCTGGCCTGCCGCCGGCGTCGCGGCGGGCGTCCTAATCGCACTTGGGCCTGGTGCACGGTTGCCGGTAGCGGCTGGGGCAATCGCCGCAACCATCTTGGCCAATCTCTTGGGCGACCGGAACATCTGGAGCGCGATCGTCTTCGCTCTTTGCAATGCAGGCGAAGCCGTGCTCGTGGCGGGCATAATCGACTTCAACTTTGGTTCGTCATTCACCCTCGGCAGGCTGCGCCACGTCTTGGGACTACTTGCGGCTGCGATTGTCGGGACCACTGTATCGGGCGTCGGCGGGACTATAGGCTACGAGTTTTTCCATAATTCGACGACACCGATCCTGACCATTTGGCATCATTGGTTCACATCCGACGCACTCGGCATCATCACGGTTGCGCCGCTGTTGATCGGGATCGGCTCGGCGACGCGCGAGCCGCCGGCGCGGAGCGCAATCATCGAGGGCGTCGTTGCGCTCATTATCGTAAGCGCGGTGAGTGGACTCGTTATTTCCTTGCCGCGTGAGCCCTGGGCGACAGTGGTGGCAATAGCCTTGATATTCCCGCTACTGCTGTGGCTTGCGGCCCGCTGCGGGCCGGTCTTTTGCGCGGCAGCCGCGTTCATCGTTGCCCTTACAGTCGTTTGGACGACGACGTTCGGAATAGGCATTTTTGGTGACGAAGGCTTCTCGATTACTGAGCGCATCCTGGTGGCCCAGGCCGGCATTCTGGCTGTGTCGCTCTGCTCATTTGTTCTCGCTGCGCTTTTTTCCGAGCGACGACAGCACGCAGTCGCGCTCAAGGCGAGCGAGGCGCGAACGCCGGAATTACGGCTTCTTTACGAAACTGCACCGATCGGTCTAGCGTTTCTTACTCCAGATTGCCGCTATCTGCAGATCAACCGACATTTAACAGAAATCTGCGGCATTTCAGTCGCTGATCATATCGGCCGAACAGTCCGCGATACCGTTCCACAGGTTGCCGACCAGGTCGAAAATATCATTCAGATGATTTTGCAAACCGGGAAATCGATAACGGGCATAGAAGTTAACGGTCAGCGTTCAGACGGGGAAAATGCAGAGCGTGTTTGGATTACCAACTGGCATCCACTTAAGGCGACGGGTGGCGATATCCTCGGTATCAATGTCGTTGCCGAGGAAATCACCGAACGTAAACGGGCAGCAGCGTCACTGGCCGAAAGCGAAACCAGGTTTCACGAACTCGCCGACAACATGAGTCAGTTTGCGTGGACAGCGGACGCGCAGGGGCGGATTTACTGGTACAACAAACGTTGGCACGATTACACCGGAACGACCCTTGAGGAAATGCAAGGTCCGGGTTGGCAAAAGGTGCACCACCCGGACTATGTCGACCGCGTCGTGAACCGTATTCGTCATTGCTTCGAAACTGGCACCCCATGGGAAGATACCTTTCCGCTTCGGGCCCGAGATGGCACTTACCGCTGGTTTTTGTCTCGCGCGCTGCCGATCCACAATAAGGCCGGTGCTCTGGTCCGTTGGTTCGGCACCCACACTGACGTGACCGAACAATTTGAGGCCGAGAAAGCACTACGCAATTTAAATGAAACTCTAGAGCAGCGCGTCGAAGCAGAAGCGCAAGAACGCGCCCGAATCTGGAACGTGTCGCAGGATCTTCTCGTGGTCGCCGACATGGAAGGCAGATTTGTCGCGGTCAATCCGGCTTGGAAGACCACGCTCGGATGGTCTGAAGAAAAATTGCTCAATAAAACGTCGGAGTGGCTGGTACACCCTGACGACCGTGCAAAAACTCGAGCGCAACACGCTCGGATCGCCAGTGGTCGCAATGCGCTGCATTTCGAGAATCGTTTTCGTGACAAGCAAGGCTCGTATCGTTGGCTATCTTGGAAGGCAGTGGCCGAGAAGAGCAATATTTATGCTGTTGCCCGAGACGTTACCGATCTCAAGAATACAGCAGAGCAATTGCGAGCATCGCGCCGGGAGCTTGCGGAAGTAAGTCGACTCACGACGATGGGCGCGATGGCCGCCTCAATCGCTCATGAGGTCAACCAGCCGCTGGCCGCGGTTGTAACGAACGCCAATGCTGGCTTGCGGTGGCTCGCCAAGCCCCAACCTGATCTCGACGAAGTGCGTGTGCTTTTGAAGCGAATCGTTGACGACGGACATCGAGCCGGTGCAGTGATCGCTGGTATTCGCTCCAATTTTCGAAAGGATGTCGACCAAAGGAGGTCATTAAGCGTGAACGACCTCATTGCAGATGTGCTCTCGGTCGTTCATGGGGAATTGGAGAGTCATCAGGTATTGCTAGAAACCGATCTATGCGTGGGCCTTCCGTCGGTAACAGCGGAGCAAACACAGCTGCAGCAGGTAGTTCTTAACCTAATCATGAATGCTGTAGACGCGATGAATTCAGTCGCTGATCGAGACCGCATCTTGGTCGTCAAATCCGAAATGGATAAACCTGCTCACGTGCTTATCAGAGTCGAAGACTCGGGAATTGGAATTGAAGCGCACCACATGAGCCGCATCTTCGAGCCATTCTTTACGACAAAGGCCCATGGCATGGGGATGGGACTATCGATATGCCGCTCGATCATTGAATCCCATGGCGGTCAGCTTGGGGTCTCGGCGCGCAATCCTCATGGAACGATTTTTACCGCCCGGTTGCCGACAGCCGAATCGAACAATGTTGCGATGGCTAAATAGTGCGGCATTTCTCCGGTAATTGCGATTGAGCTGTTTAGTATTCGGCGCTTGGTCCCTGGTATTTTTCAAGTGCAACATCGATGCACTCGATCAAACGGTCTTCGTTGAACGGTTTGCACAAGAATCCTATTGCGCCGTTCTTCAGTACGTGTGCTTGCACCCCATCGTCAGGAAAAGCGGTAACAAATATCACCGGAGTTCGGTAGCCGCTTGCGATCAGACGATTCTGCAACTGGACTCCGCTCAGGCCCGGCATCTGCACGTCGGTAATTAGACAGGCCGTGGCTGTCACATGCTCTGACTCGAGGAATTCCTCGGCCGAACCAAATGTCTGGACTGCATAGCCGAGAGACCGGACAAGGGATCTGGTGGCCTCCCTCACCGATTCATCATCGTCAACTATTGAGATCACCGGAACCTTTTCCAATTTTGGGCCTTCGATTCGCCCATTGCATCACGAGGGGTCAGAATATAACGCCCCACACTTCGGACCAAGTCTGCAATGCGACTTATCCGGCAATTAAAACGCGAGGCGCACCGCACTATACTTAGGTTTAGGGTATCGCAGGCCGAGCCTCAGCGTTTTCCGATTTCAAGAACCAATGTCCGAATGTCGACAATAGCACAAACACGATCCAATCGCAGAACGCGGGCTTTGGTAAATTCGGATCAGCGAATCTCGATCCCTGATCGCGTCGTAAATTGAGTGGGTTTGCCGGCCTTGATGACGAGCCCATCGCTTGCCGCGCGAGCTATGCCGATTTCAGGGCCATCGACACGAGCGCTGAAGCCGACGACAACAACCACGATCGCCGCGATGAGCGCCAATGCAACGATCTTGAGATGAGTAGTGCTGTCGGCAGTTACCGTCGAGTGGTTCATTGTAGCTTCCCGTCTCGGCCGTTTTTGCGGCTGCCGATATTTCTGGATCGCCACCATCCTCACCGGCACTGATGCCTGTATAGAGCGCGCCGGACCAAAGAAGCTACTGAACGTTAGGACGGCTTTGCGCTGACAAGCGGTAGGCAGACTATACGAAGGTTTAGACCGGCTATGGTTTAGTGCGTGGAATTCCCAGCGCCTCGGCCATTCTCACAAGATCGGCCAACGACCGCGCGCCCATCTTCTTCATGACATTGCCACGGTGGACCTTCACGGTGATTTCGCTTACGCCGAGTTCAGCTGCGATCTGCTTGTTCATCAAACCGGCCGTGACGAAGCCGATTACCTGCTGTTCGCGAGGTGTGAGCGCCTCGAAGTGTGCGCGCACTTCGCGAAGCGTTTTTTCCAAGCTACGCTGTCCGCGGTCACGCTCGAGGGCTATTTGGACCGCGTCAAGGAGATCCTGGTCGCGAAAAGGTTTAGTCAGAAATTCCACTGCACCGGCCTTCATGGCGCGCACGGTCATCGGAATATCGCCATGACCCGTAATGAAAATAATAGGAACGTGAATGCCAGCTTGTGAAAGTTCGGCTTGAAAATCAAGACCGCTGACCCCCGGCAGTCGGATATCGAGCACCAGGCAGGCGGCGGCATCGGGAAGTTTGTATTTCAGGAAGTCTGCGGCAGAACCAAAGAGCTCGACCTCCAGGCCCACCGATCGCAAAAGGCTCTTGATCCCTTCGCGTAAAGACGCGTCGTCATCGATCACAAAAACGATCGATCGTGGCGTCGGTCGTTCCGTCATGACCCCTCTCGACTCACGACTTCCCGCGGCCTCAATTTCCGGTTCGTCCGCTAGTCTTGTCCAGAATTTGCATCAACACACCTCGACGTCTCGAAGTAACGAATATATTGCAAAAAGGCCCACTTTGGCGAGCCGAAAAAGCCATCCAGCGGTCTCGGCCTGCCGACTAGCGCTGTAGCTGTGGCCGTTCGCCGCTCGGAAAACTGCGGCTACACTAAACTTTTGTATTGGTTTTCTGATCGCTTTCGATATGACGCCCATCCCTACGTACAGTAGAGCGATTGCTTTCATCTTCTTAACCTCCCTTCCAATCAAAAAGTCCGCAGGGACGGGGAGACGAAGATGCAAAACGTATTCGCGCTGAGGGAATCTCCTGCTGCGGCAGGAGACGTGTCAAAGGCCAACAACGTTATCCGCAAAGCCGCAGCATTGCTGGTACTGGTCGGATCCGCGTTGTGGGCGAACACTGCGCAATCGCAAGTGCTGGCCATGTCGATCGATCGAAATACCGGATCGATCAATCGCGATGTTTCGCGGGAGCACGGCATGTCGGAAGAGACCGATGCAACGGCCGAAACTCCAGCCCGTTTGCGCCGCCAGTTCGTCGACTACGCGACGGCGGAAGCGCCTGGTGCGGTCATCATCGATACCCCAAATACCTACCTTTATTTCGTGCTCGGCGGCGGCAAGGCAATCCGGTACGGGATTGGCGTCGGCCGCGAAGGGTTCACGTGGTCGGGCGTGAAGACAATCGAGCGCAAGTCCGAATGGCCGGATTGGACCCCGCCCACGGACATGCTGCACCGACAGCCTTATCTGCCGCGCTTTATGGCGGGCGGCCCAGGCAATCCACTCGGCGCACGCGCCATGTATCTCGGCGGCACCGTGTACCGCATTCACGGCACCAATGCGCCGGAGACGATCGGCAAGCAGGTGTCGAGCGGATGCATCCGCATGGCTAACAACGACGTGATCGACCTTTATGGCCGCACACACCTCGGCACCAAGGTCGTGGTGTTGCCGATGGGACAACCTCTCATCGCACAGGCCGGGTACACCGCACGCACGCCAAGGCCAGCAGTGTCATCCCGCCTCGGCGCGTCGAGCCTCTACTGAGCCGGCACTGCCGCAGTTGACAATCGACGAAGGGGGGTCGGCATGATCAGGAAAATAACGGTTATCATCGCGGCGGCGGCCTGCGCCGGTATCATGGTCACCTTTATGCCCGGATTCGCTCCCGACGTGGCGGCCGGTGCATCGCAATCAGTCGATCCGAGTGTGCCAACCGTCGCCCACATCAACAAACCGATTGAAGTTGCCACGCCACGCGCCGCCGACATCCGCAACGCCGTCGAACAAAATATTCGCAACGCGAGCCGCGACAGCAACGTCTGCGCGCAAGGTTGGCCTTATTACGATCACTCCTGTCTAAGCGACATCCGCGAGGCTAATGGCAAGGCCCGCGCGGTGCGTATCATCGCCATCGATCGCTATGCCGCGATCCGGTCCCAGCGTTGAGCAGCAACTAAGCCGCGGAGGAATTAAATGCGCTGCACATCTTCATATAAGGAAACGGTCGCGGCCGTGCTCGTGAGTTGCTTCATTGCGGGCGGCGTGAGCGCGATGACCAACTCCGCGGTCACCGGAAGCAATGAAACCATCACGGTCTCAGTCAATCGCACTCACAAGGGCGATCGACTGCCGCAAGCATCGACAGCCTACAAGCATCCGAATGATTCCGAGATGATCTCTGTGTCGCCGAAGCGCGTGCCGCTCGGATGCGACCCGGCCTTCAGCCCGGTCGCTGCACCCCAATTCGCGCATATCTTCGGACGGTGTATGGCCTAAAACATCGTCCCTATTCAATGGAGCTACTACGCACTTGGGTTGCCACGTCTAAACTCGATGCGGACTCGTTCGTTGTTGATCACATCAGGAATGGCAGCAATGGTTGCTTTCAGAATCAGTCTTGCGCGACGCGCTCTCCTCACATTTGCGATGGCATCCGCTGCTTGTGCCGCTTCCGTCGCTTTCGCCGCCACGCCGAACGTGGCGCTGCCGCACTATGACGGCCTTTGGAGCGTGTCAATCATTACCGAGAAGGGCGATTGCGATCGCGGTTATCGCTACCCGATCCGCATCTCGCACGGCTTTCTTGGCAACGCCGGCGACACTGCCTTCACCATCACCGGCAAGGTCGAACCGACTGGTTTTATTAGGGTGACCGTGAGCTACGGCAGTTCGAGCGCGCGCGGCTCTGGTCGGCTTGCCGGCGACACGGGGGACGGGCTTTGGGCGGGCGGCTCCTGCTCGGGCACATGGACGGCGGAACGTCGGGGCTCATAATGCAGCGCGCCCACTCACGGAGCCTAAAAACGATCATGGCTTGCCTAGCAATCGGCATGGCGGCTTCTGCAATAGCCATCCGCTCGCTTGCGCGGGAAGCTGACCTGAATCCCAGGGCGCCGCACTCTGTAATCGAGCAAGCGTTTGCAACCCTCGGTCCATCGCCTATCGATACCATCCCAGTGAAGCCGGTGCGATCAGGGGACTCTTGCAGCGATTTTGCTTTCTCGTTCTTGAATCCGAGTTGCTCGAAATTTCATAAAAAACACGTTGAACGGATTCATCGTATCGCAACGTTTGTCGTTGCTCATGGAGCGGGATCACCTAAACGTCGGTAATGGGAAGATATACAAAAGATCAATTGAGCTTTGGGAGCTCGCGTCGTTGGCTTCACCGTGATGGAACGCGAATTCAAATTTCGCGGCCACCGCGACAATGATTGCATCGCGACCATGACGCTCCGTTCGCACTTTTAGCACGTTAGTTTAGGTCAGATTATCCGAATGGATACTGAACACTTCCCTTCGGGCAATAGCGCCCTCTTCCGATTTCGCTGATTATTACGCAACGGGCTGTGAGGAGGAAGTCATGAAGAAGTCAAGTCCCCTAGCAACCGTTTTTGGAGCTTTGCTCTTATGCGCCGCCCCGATGTCACTGCAGTGGTCACCGGCGAAAACGCTGTCGTTATCTGTTGACACCGCGGACGCCCGAATTGGGCGACCGCTGACACCCATGAGTGTCGCTGGCGTCAATCGCCGAGTACATCGGCGTGCGTACTATGGTGCCGCAGCGGCGGGCGCAGCGGCTTACGGAGTTTACAACTATGGTCGTCCGGCGTGTGGGTACTATCCCTACCCACCATGCTACTAGCCTTGGCATTTAATGAGGTGGCGCCGCCTATGGGGCGGCGCCATTTGGCAGACACAGCGCGGCCCCGAGTCAAGGTGCGGTCCGCTCAATGTGACCATTATTCTCTTCCGCCAAAGTGCGCGCGCCTTTTTTTGCCAAGGCAAAGACGGAGGAATGGTTGCCAGCTGCGTCAAGAGTCTTCACGTGGTTGTCATCTTCCCGCCGCCATCACGACTGATAGTTCATTAGCACCGACGGCATATGTCGTCGTTGCTTTAAGATCGGGTGAAGGAAACGAGCTGCTGCAGCTTCAATAAACGATTGGACGCTTCACCGACGTTCGGTGCAGCGGATTAGTAGTCGTTGAAACTCGTGTGAGCGAGGGCGCCCGTGAGCGAGACTGTCGTTGCGTCAGTGGAACGTGCGGATCCATCCGCGCCGCCGAACACGATCTGGATCCCGGGCGGCACCTTCCGCATGGGATCGGACAAGCATTATCCGGAAGAGGCACCTGTTCATCGCGTCAGCGTCAGCGGCTTTTGGATCGATCGCACGCCGGTGACCAACCGGCAGTTCAAAGCATTCGTCCGCGCTACCGGTCACGTCACCGTCGCCGAAATTTCTCCCGATCCGAGAAATTATCCCGGCGCGCTGCCGCATATGCTCTATGCCGGCTCACTGGTGTTCACGCCGCCCGACCATCCGGTCGATCTGAAAAACTGGGGCGAATGGTGGTCGTTTATTAAGGGCGCAAATTGGCGCCGTCCCTACGGCTCGAAGAGCAACATCCAACGTTTAGACAATCATCCGGTAGTACACGTCGCGTTCGCCGACGCACTCGCCTACGCAAAATGGGCGGGCAAAGATTTGCCGACTGAAGCGGAATGGGAGTTCGCCGCGCGCGGCGGCCTCGATGGCGCCGAATTCGCTTGGGGCGATGATTTTACGCCCGGCGGACAACATCGCGCCAATACCTGGCAGGGAAATTTCCCGCACGAAAACCGCTGCGAAGATGGTTTCGATCGTACCTCTCCGGTGATGGCGTTTCCGTCCAACGGCTACGGCGTCTACGACATGATCGGCAATGTCTGGGAGTGGACCGCCGATTGGTGGTCCGCCAAGCATGAAGCTGACGCGGCGAAGCCGTGCTGCGTTCCGCAAAATCCGCGCGGCGGCAAACAGGATAGCAGCTACGACCCCTGCCAGCCGCAGATCAAGATTCCACGCAAGATCATCAAAGGCGGCTCGCATCTATGCGCGCCAAATTACTGCCGCCGCTACCGCCCGGCCGCGCGTCACGCGCAACCGGTCGACACGTCGACAAGTCACGTCGGATTCCGCTGCATCATTCGACCAGGGAGCGACAAATGTCCAACGACCATACCCGAGACCAATCCAACCTAAGTCATCGCGCACCCAGCCGCCGCAATCTCTTGCTCGGCGGCACGACAATTGCTGCTGCATCGGCATTGGCCTCGGCTGCAAGTGTTCAAAAGGCCGTCGCGCAAGCTCAACAGGCGGCGTCGGGCAAGCCGAACATCGTTGTCATCATGGGCGACGACATTGGTATGTGGAACATCGGCGCCTATCATCGCGGCATGATGGCCGGGCGCACGCCGAACCTCGACCAGATGGCCGCTGAGGGCATGATATTCACTGATTATTACGCCGAGGCGAGCTGCACAGCGGGGCGCGCCAACTTTATTACCGGCGAACTGCCGATCCGGACTGGCATGACCACGGTAGGTCAGGCCGGCGCTTCCATCGGAATCCCCCCACAGGCCGTGACAATCGCCACCGCGCTGAAAGCCATAGGTTATGCTACCGGCCAGTTTGGCAAAAACCACCTTGGTGATAAAAACGAGTTTTTGCCGACCGTGCACGGCTTCGATGAATTCTTCGGTTACCTCTATCACTTAGACGCGATGGAAGATCCCGCGCACCCCAATTATCCGCAGGAATTACTCAATACAGTCGGTCCACGCAACATGGTGCACAGCTGGGCCACCACCACGGATGATCCCACCGAGATGCCGCGCTGGGGCAAGATCGGCAAGCAGAGGATCGAAGACGCCGGAACTCTCTATCCCAAGCGGATGGAGACTGTAGACGATGAAATTCGCGATCTGTCCTTCAAGTTCATGGACAAGGCGAAGGCCGACGGCAAACCCTTCTTCGTGTGGCTCAACCCGACGCGCATGCATATCGTCACGCATCTCTCGCCCAAATACGAAGCGATGCGCAACTCAAAGAATGGCTGGACCATCCATGAAGCCGGTATGGCGCAGCTCGATGACGACGTCGGACTGGTGATGAAGAAGCTCAAAGACATGGGTGTCGACGACAACACTATTGTCGTGTTCACCACCGACAATGGCACCGAGGTCTTCACCTGGCCCGACGGAGGACAGACTCCGTTCGCACAGAGCAAAGGTACGGTTTTGGAAGGCGGCTTCCGCGTGCCCGCGATAATCCGCTGGCCCGGCCATGTTCCGGCGGGCAAGGTCGAGAACGGCCTCATCTCCGGACTCGACTGGTTTCCGACTTTCCTTGCTGCGGCCGGCAACCCCAACATTGCCGAAGAGCTAAAGAAGGGCAAGCAACTCGGTGACACGACCTACAAGGTTTATCTAGATGGCTACAACCAGATGGACATGATTATCGGCAAGGGACCGTCGAAGCGACACGAAGTCTGGTACTTCGGCGAAAGCGAACTCGGCGCCGTGCGCATCGACGACTACAAGTTCCGTTTTATCGACCAACCTGGAGGGTGGCTAGGCGACAAAACCAAACCCGACGTGCCTTATATCACCAACCTTCGCCTCGATCCCTTCGAGCGCACGGGATGGCCAGAGAGCGGGACCGCGATCGGAGCGCAGCAATACTTCGATTGGTTCAAATACGAGTTCTGGCGTTTCGTCTTTGTCCAACAAAAGGTCGAGGAGTTGGCCCAGACTGCAATCGAGTTTCCGCCGATGCAGAAGGGCGCAAGTTTCAATCTCGATGCAGTAAAGGCAAAAATTCAAGCGGCCAGGGCCGCGATGGCCAAATAGTAATGGTTCGAGTGGGCGCGTCAGGTGGCGCGTCTGCCGCCGCCTAGTTTCACGATCCAACTCGGATAGTCGGCTCGGGAGACCATCATGACCACTCCGCGCCTCGTCCTATTCAGCGCAGCAGCGTTCGCCGTATCGCTATCGCCAGGCCTTGCAGGCCCGTGCTCGGATGCCATCGACAGCATGCAGGCGCGCATCGACGCCAAGCTCGAAGCAAAAGCCGCCGCCGGACCGACCGCGAAAGAGGGCGTCATGGCCGGCATGAGCGATCAGCCGACACCGCGCTCGATGGCTGCGGTCGAGGAAAAACTTGGCGAAATATCGCCGCAGACGGTGAACGCCGTCAGGCAAGGCATGGCGCGGGCGCGCGCTGCCGATAGCGCTGGCGACAAGAGTGCGTGTGAACAGGCGCTTGCCGACGTGCAACGCGCGATCGGTCCGTAAAGGTTGTGCTGGGAGTGTCGGCGCTCAAGTTGCGCTCGCTTCAGTAGCTCCCTGTTCGCGCTTCTTTGGAGAGATGGTCATGCGCGCGCTGTTAAAATGTGTTCCAGC
>WNGL01001290.1_pt1 | contig 33306 bp, 31 predicted proteins | sample 5400591 | NCBI WGS metagenome assembly WNGL01 (sample SAMN13153377, study PRJNA577476) | soil metagenome | isolation source: 80 cm soil or saprolite under Garry oak tree replicate 1 | place: USA:California | collected 2016-06-15
ATCAGCACGCCCGGGAATTTCACCACTTCGTTGGCGCCCAGTTTGCTTGCGGGCTTGCCGCCCACCGCGATCCAGAACTTCTTGGCCGCGTCCATGTCCTGCACCGCGAAGTGCACATGGCCCATCGCCACGCCCACGCTACCGGGGTCGGCGAGCTGCGCCCGCGCCGCGGTTCCCGGCAATATTGCCACGAGCCCCAGAATCCAAATCAGTTTCCTCATGTGCCCTCCAGCGAAAGTCCGTCCTCAAGCGAGCTTTCGCGCAAGTAACGTACTGAACCCGACGCTCCCGCAACGGCGCTCGCAAAGCAAAGAAAGTCCATTTTCTTGTTGAACTGCGCGTTGAGCATGCCATCTTACTGGCCACAAGGCAAGTTTGGAATTTGACGTTCCTTCGGCGCGCATGCGGGCGAGCGTCTCCGCTGGCCTAATCGAGCATTCGGCAATTTACACCAACCCGCCCGGGGCGGAATTTGCGCGTTATTCCTCTAGACCCAGCGCGCGAATTTTCGTGAGGAGTGTCTTGTAGGAAACGCCCAGTTGTTCGGCGGCGCGCGTCTTGTTCCATTTCGAGGCGCGCAATGCCGCATCGATCTTGAACCGTTCAATATATTCAATGGCTCGTGTACTGACGTCCTGCAATGTTCCTTCCCAGGAGAACTTTTCCTCCAGCATTCCGGAGGGCATTTCCCCCTCGGCGGGGCGAGGCGCGGAAAGCTGCAGCGCGGCGGCATCAATTTCCTTGCCATCGCTGAGAATGGCCGCGCGTTCCATGGTGTTTTGCAGCTCTCGCACATTGCCAGGCCAGCTATAGGCCAGCAAGGCAGCCCGCGCCCGCTCGGTCAGCGTCAGTCCTGGTTTGCGGAACTCTCTGCGAAAGCGCTCCAGAAAAACATCCGCCAGCAGCAGGACGTCATTCCCACGCTCGCGCAGAGGAGGAATCGTGATCGGCACACCGGCGACGCGGAAATAGAGATCCTCCCGGAACATTCGGGCGGACACCGCCGCGCGCAAATCCTTATTGGTCGCGGCAACGATCCGAACATCCACGTCCGTAGTTTGCGTGCCTCCCACGCGGTCGAAGCGCTTTTCTTCCAGCACGCGCAGCAGCTTGGATTGAATGGCAATCGGCAGCTCTCCAATTTCGTCTAGAAAAATAGTTCCGCGATGGGCTAATTCCATTTTGCCAATTTTGCGGGCGCCCGCACCCGTATACGCTCCGCGTTCATGGCCAAAGAGTTCGTTTTCGACGAGTCCTTCGGGAATCGCAGCGCAGTTTAGGGCCACGAACGGCTGGCTCCGCCTTGTGGAGAGGCCGTGAAGCGCGCGCGCGAAGAGCTCTTTGCCGGTGCCGCTTTCGCCCAGCAGCAAAATGGTGGAATCCGTAGCGGCCACGCGCTGCACCTGCTGCGTCGCCGCCTGCATGGACGGATGCTCTCCGATAATCCTCGGAAAACCGTAACGCGCGGTGTATTCCTCTCGCAGCAAGAGGTTTTCGCGCAGCAACTCTTGTTGCTGCGCCGCGCGCGCCACCAGCAGATTCAGATGATCGAGATCGACCGGTTTCTGAATGAAATCAAAGGCCCCGTCTTTCATCGCCGCTACGGCTTCTTCGATTGAGCCGTACGCGGTAATGAGAATGACGGGAATGGTGGGATCAGCCTGCTTCGATTCGTGAAGCACCTCGAGCCCCGAGCAGCCCGGCAGTTTCAGGTCGCTGAGTACGAGCAGATAGCGGCGTGACCGAATTTTGCCTACCGCCGCTGAGCCATCGGCAGCTTCGTCCACCGTGTAACCGGCACGTTCCAGCGCCTTGCGCAGCATGGCCCGCAATTCGGACTTGTCTTCCACCAGGAGAAGCGGTTCCACGCGTTCTCTTCTATCACGAATTGGGGGGGAGGACTTGTCTCCAGGCTTGGGGATGTGTGGTGAGCGGAACGATGTCGCAAGTTTTAACAAGGCGACGAATTACCTCAGTGAGCACGGAAATAAGAAAGAAGCCGGTATTCGAGCAGCCACGGTTCAACACCGGCTGGCTCTTTGTCTGTTTTTGCGAATGTCAGCGCGGTGCCCCAGCCCCGGAGGTGGAACTCCCTGAGTCCGAGTTCCCAGCGCCGGATGGTTCATTCGCCCAGCCAGCATCACCCCCGGACTTGCGCAGTTCGTCTTCCAGATCGGAGAGCGCTTGCTTATCCTTCTCGATATCCTGTTTCTTGGCGTCGATTTCGCTCTGCGTCTTGTTTACGTCGCTGCGGCTGTACTGCTCGTGCATGGCCCAGTTCGGGTCTTGAGAGTACTGCTGCAACTTTAAATTGTATTCCCGCTGCAGAACGTCGAGTTCCTTCGTATCATCAGCCAGGACCTTTCGTGCCCCGGCAAATTTCGTGCGCCAGTAGCCTTCATCCTTCACCGCATCCTTCTTGGCGTCTTTTCCATCAGCTCCATTGGCGAGCTTCTTATCGTCGGTCTTTTGTGCAGTATTATCGGTTTTTTGTGCAGTGCTGGCCGTGGCGGATGCCGGGGCAGGTTCGTTCCCGATCACTGATATCGTGCCCTTCAGGCCCCCCATGTCCTCATTGGTGAAGACCTTAGCGGCCTTGCTGGAATCTTTCTTTTGAGCGCGCGCTTTTCGCCCTGCATCCCCCAGGGACTGTGAGCCTGAGCTAGTCACGGAGGCATCCTGGGCGCGGCCAATCGACGCGCTTGCGAAACACCAGAGAATCGCCGCTAAAAAGGCAAATCTGCGGGAAATCATGACTCGTCCGCCTTTCGGTCCTGGCAAGTACTAGAACCTAATACAGTCTAGATTCCAGCCGTGTGGGAATCAACGACCCCGCCGACAACCGTGCCCTGTCTGCTAAGTGGCAGCGACACAATGAACTCGGCGCCCCCTTGCGGTTGGTTGCGGACTTCGACCGAGCCCCCGTGTTGCACCACGATCTTCTGCACGATGGCAAGGCCCAGTCCCGTTCCGTTGGTCTTCGTGGTGTAAAACGGTACGAAAATCCTGGAAATATCGTCAGCCGCGATGCCCGGCCCGTTGTCTGTGACGGTGATGCGCTGCAGCTCGCCACTGGGCATGCGTTCGATGGCTCCGCGGACCTCGACACGCCCGCCAAACGGCTGCCCGGCCGCAGCCTCAGCGGCATTGCGAGCCAGATTCAGCAGTGCCTGGCGCAACAGCCCTTCGTCTCCGGCAATGCTCTCGAATTCGCCACCCGATGAAATCGTCACCTCCGGAATGGCCTCTCGTATTTCGGTAATGACTCGGTCGACCAGCGAACGCAGCGGAACCTCCTCTGTGGAGAGGTCCAGGGGCCGCGCAAACTTCAAGAATTCGGTGACCACGTGAGTCAGAGCCCGCGTTTGACCCACGATGAGCTGCGCATTCTCCGCCGTCTCGCCCTCGGACTCCCGGCGTATCAACTGCGCGTAACCGGAAATCGTGGCCAGCGCATTTTTGAACTCATGCGCAATACCCGCGGAGAGTTCGCCAAGGGCGGCCAGGCTTTCTTTGACTTGTACCTGACGCTGCAGCGCCGCAAGCTCGGTCAGATCGCTGAGCAAGCATAGCGCTCCGGTAACCTGCGAGGACTTGCCCAGAATCGGCGAAATGGTCAAGCCCAGCTGGCGCAATTCGCCTTGCGGAGTTGTGTACTCGATCTCCTCGCGACGAAAGGTGCGGCCCTCGCTCAAGCACTTGGCCAGGAGTTTTGATAAGGACGATTCTTTTCCAAACACCTCGGCGTAACGGCGATAAGCCAGCGCGTGCACGTCGAGAGCGGCTTCCGCAGCCGGATTGGCGCTGGTAATTAACCCTGCGGAGCTAATCAGCAGAAGCCCCGCGGGCATATTGCGCGTGACTGCTTCGCTCAGCCGTTCGGTTTGCTGGGCGCGTTCCCGGTCGCGGCGCTGTAATGCCGCGAGTTCTTTTTCCTGTTCTCGAAGCTTCTGAATCACAGCCTGCATCGAGGCGGCCATAAACGCCGAGGGGTTATCCATCGGAGGCTTGGGCAGCAAGAGATCGGAGGTTTCCTGGGATTCTCGGCCGCGCAGTGCGCGGCGCATCAAGAAGAAAACCAATGCCACCGCACCTACGATAAACAAGACCAGCGTGACCGCCGCGGCTGCCCAGCCGAAGCGCAGTGATGGCGACTGGAGATAGGCCATATACGATGCCATCAGCAGCATTCTCGCCGGGTCAGACATGCGCGAATGCCCGGTACCAATCGAGCGCGGGCGAGCCGAAGAACACCACCAGCATCGCTCCGGCTCCCAGGAAGGTTCCAAACGGCAGCTCGAAGTCCCGTCCCTTCCGCCCGATTGCGATCACTGCGATGCCGATGATGCTCCCCAGCAGTGAGCCCAGCAGAATCGTGAGCAGGGCGCGTTGCAAGCCCAAAAATGCGCCGGCCATGGCCATCATCTTAACGTCGCCTAGGCCCATGCCTTCGCGCCCGCGGGCGCGGAAATAACCTTCTGCGACGAGCCAAAGCAGCCCGCTTGCCACACCTGCGCCGATTAGCGCATCGGCGAATGAGAGCGCCGCTTCCGGCGGAGGGTAGGTAAAAAGGTGATTGGCCAGCCATAATGCAGTGCCGTCGACAGGCCGCGTGAAAAGGCTCAGCAGCAATCCGAGCCCAAAACCGACGAAATTTACCTTATCGGGCAAAATGCGCTCGCGCAGGTCCGTGATCGTCAGCACGATGAGCAGCGCTGCAAAGATGGCCCATTTCAAGGCTTCGGCCTTGATTCCGAACACGAGGTAACAGGCCAGGAAGAGGAGACCCGTTCCCAATTCCACCATGGGGTACATCGCGGAGATACGCGCCTTGCATTTGCGGCAGCGACCGGCCAGCACGAGCCAGCTCACCACGGGAATATTGTCGTAAGGTTTGATGGGCATTCCGCACGACGGGCAATGGGATGGCGGCAAAACCACCGATTCCGCAACGGGTATGCGCAGAATGCAGACGTTCAGAAAGCTGCCAATGATCAGGCCAAAGACGAATATGATGAACGCGATCATGCGAGTTCAAAAGTTAAGTCCGAAAGCTGTCCGACTCCTTTCCACTTTCAGCTTTCAACTGTAAACTTTACATCAATCCGGCTTATTTTCTCTGCGGCCTCTGTGCCTCTGTGTCCTCTGTGTTAAATTCCCGTCTCAGACGTATGTCCTGGCTCGAGCAGAGAATCCGGCGATACGAGCATCGTCGCTGGACGAACGACAACAATCGGCGCGTGCGCCCATTCGATTGGGGGCTCCAGCATATCGGCGGAAGCGCTAACGATTCCGAACCCCGCAAGTTTTTGGGCGGCTGGGCCTCGGAAACGCTGGCGCATAGCGACGCATGGTTCAAAACAGATCCGGCCACCGACTATGCCCTGCACGCTTCGGAAAATGGCGCGCACGGCGACCGCGTTCTCACTTTCACCAGCGCGATAACCTCGCCCTGGCCGGAAAATAATCGTGTCCACGCGCGTCTTTTTGCGGCGAGTAAGTCCGGTCCGGCGGTTGTCGTGCTGCCGCAGTGGAACGCCATGTGGGACGTACAAGTGAACATTTGCCGGTGGCTCAATCGTTTAGGAATTTCCGCGCTGCGCCTTTCCATGCCTTATCACGATCGGCGCATGGCCCCGGGCCACGAGCGCGCCGACCAGCTCGTCGGACCGAATATCGGCCTTACGCTCGAAGCCAACCGGCAGGCCGTTGTTGATGTGCGCAGAAGCCTGCAATGGCTTGCGCGCCAGGGCTACGGAAAACTCGGGCTGGTGGGCACGAGTATCGGCTCGGCGGTCGGATTCATTACCATGGCGCATGAGCCGCTGGTACATGCCGGAGTCTTCCTGCACGTCTCCACCTACTTTGCGGACGTAGTGCGCACGGGAATGAATACGGCGCATGTTTGGGAAAGTTTGCGCAACAGCGTCTCTGCGGACGAACTGCGGCGCTTCTGGTCGCCCATCAGTCCTTTTCCGTATGTTCCGCGCATGCGGGGAAGCAGGCAGAAAATGCTCATGGTGAGCGCGCGCTATGACCCCACATTCTGGCCTCAATTTTCCGAAGAGATCATCCGTGAAGTGCGAAAGACGGGAATGGAAAGCGAGGTTCTGTGGCTGCCGTGCGGCCACTATTCGCTCGAGCTTGCGCCCTTCAGCTACGCCGCCGCACTCAGGATGGGATCATTCCTGTTTCGGAATCTCGCATGACGGTTGCATCTTTCATGGGAGCGCAGCGCGGTTTGGAGCCTTCCGCTCGGTTTAGCGGAGCGAAGGTTCTCTCTTAGCTCCACTTGCGATTTGAGCGGAAAAACTTGGCGGTATTTCTCCGGCAGCGATTTCGGCCGCCCTTCACGATTGCAGATGATGTGCACGGTTTCGCCGGTGGCCAGCATTTCGCCGCTGTTGTGGCGCAGAATTTCGTAAGCAAAACGGATGCTGCGGCGGCGCGATTCGCTTACGCGCGTCCTGATCCGGAGCAGGTCGTCATACCGCGCCGGCCGGAGATAGCGGCAGCTCGCCTCGGCGACCACGATATAGCTGTCGTCCTCCCGCTCCATATTCTTGTAGGCGATACCCCGCTCGCGCATGTATTCGACGCGCCCAATCTCGAAAAATGTGAAGTAGTTGCCGTAGTAGACCATGCCCATCTGATCGGTATCTTTGTACCGGACGCGCGCCACGGTTTCGGAGAATTCGTTCATTTTTTCTGTCCGCCGGACCAGCGCGGCTCGCGTTTTTCCAGAAATGCGGCGAGCCCTTCACGGAAATCGGGAGTCGAACGGATGGCCACGCTTTCCGCTACGGCCAGCTCGATACGACGGTCGATTTCCGCTTCGCTGGCACGTACGAGCAGGCGCTTGGTGGCCAGAATGCTGCCCGGACTATTGGCAATCAGTGTTGCAGCCAGCTCGCGTGCGGCGTCCATTAATCGCTCCGCAGGGACTATCCGCGTAACGAGCCCGATCGCCTTGGCTGCGGCAGCATCGACAATTCGCCCGGTCAGAAAAAGATCGCGCGCCAGTTTTTCTCCCACTTGCTTCTCCAGAAACATGGATACCAGCGCGGGCATAAATCCGACGCGCACTTCCGTATATCCGAATTTGGCTTCGGGAGCGGCCAGGGTGAAATCGCAAAGCGTCGCAATTCCGCAACCTCCGGCCAGCGCCGCCCCATTCACGGCTGCAATCAATGGTTTTGGAAAACTCCACAGCCGGCGAAAAAATGCGGCCGTCCTGCGCGCGTCCGCTAAATTCTGTTCTGGTGATTGCGTGGCCAGACCCTTCAACGCGTCCAGGTCCACACCCGCGCAAAAGGCTTTACCGGCTCCCGTGATGATGGCCACTCGCTCGCTGCCGGATTCCACATCCTTGAGCGCGGCCAGTATCTCGGCGATCATCGTCGCAGAAATGGCGTTGCGTTTTTCAGGCCGATTGAGCGCGATCACCGCCAGCGTGCCGTCGGTGTCAATTTTTATAGTGGTATAGGAGGGCATTGCTGTTCAGGCGTGCGCGTAACGGTCGCGGATCTCCGCCGCCTGCGCGAGCGCGGGCGCAAGCGCGGAAAGCTCGAGGCCACTATCAATCCCGTGCGCGCGTAGCGTCCGCACAACCGTCTCCGTGGCGATATTGCCCACCAATTCGTCACCGGCAAATGGACAGCCGCCGAGACCTGTCAGCGCGGAATCGAACCTGCGGCAGCCGGCATTGTAGGCGGCCATAACTTTTTCCGCCATTCCTTCCGGCCGGCTGTGCAGATGGACGCCCAATTCGATTCCGGCGACGCAATCTTTCACTGCGCCGTATAGCTTGCCCACCGCTTCGGGCGTTGCCGTTCCGACGGTATCGGCCAGTGAAATCGTGCGCACGCCAATGTCCTTCAACCAGATGAGCGTATCCTCCACAATTTCCGGTCCCCAAGGCTCCTCGTAAGGGTTGCCGAAAGCCATAGAGACATACACCACCAAGCTGCGCCCCGCTTCTTTCGTCACTTTTTTCAGCTTTTCCACTAAAGCGCGGGATTCCACCCGCGACATATTGGCATTCGCGCGGCGGAAGTAAGCAGAAATGGAATAGGGATATCCGAGGGTGGTCACGCCCGGCGCCGCCAGCGCGCGTTCCATTCCTTTTTCATTTACCACGATGCCGATGATTTCCGGAGCTTCCATTCCGGCGGGCAGGGAAGCAAAGAACGCCTCCAGCACGGCTTCGCTATCCGCCATCTGACGAACGTGCTGCGGCGAAACGAAACTCACCGCGTCGATATGCCGGAATCCCGCCTCTACCAACGCGCGCAAGTGCGAAGCCTTCACCTGGGTCGGGATCAGTTGTGGCAATCCCTGCCAGGCGTCACGCGGACATTCGATGATCTTGACCGGGTCGACGGAGCCAGCAATCATCGCGGGGCAGATCCCCTCAAGTTTGTAGAACTCCGGTTTTGAATTCCCGCACGTCGGGATTGAGCGCAGCGGCCTCAAGGGCCCAGACGAGGGCTTCGCGCGTGTGCGCAGGATCCAAAATGGCGTCCACCCAAAGGCGCGCGGCTGCGTAGCGCGGGTCGGTCTGGCTTTCGTAACTCGCACGCACCGATTCGCGCAACTCTTCGAGTTCTGCACCCGAAAGTTTTTTGCCCTCGCGCTGCAGTTGCTTTACCTTGATTTCGACGAGCGTGCCGGCAGCCGAATCGCCGCTCATCACCGCATAGCGCGCTGTCGGCCAGGCAAAAATAAAGCGCGGGTCGTAGGCTTTGCCGCACATGGCGTAATGGCCCGCACCGAAACTGCCGCCGAGAATGACGCTGATTTTTGGCACCACGCTATTGGCCACGGCATTCACCATCTTGGCCCCGGCGCGAATGATGCCGCTCCATTCCGCTTCCTTGCCCACCATGAATCCATTGACATCATGCAGAAAGATGAGCGGCACCAGATTCTGATTGCAATCCAGTATGAATCGCGCGGCCTTCTCCGCCGATTCCGTATAAATCACGCCGCCAAACTCCACGCGGCGCTGGCCCGTGCCCGGATCAATGGTGGGAACTTGCATCTTCTGGTTGGCGACGATCCCCACGGCCCAGCCGCCGATGCGCGCATATCCGCAGAGCACGGTTTGGCCGTACTCTGCGCGATATTCCTCAAAGCTGCTGCCGTCCGCCATTCGCGCGATGATCTCCCGCATATCGTATTGCCGCGCGGGATCGGAGGAAAAAATCCCATAAATCTCCTCGGCCGGATAGGACGGCGGTTTCGGCGCAATGTGATCAAACCGCGCCTCCGCCGGATGGCCTGCCATGCTCACGAGCGACCGAATGCGTTCGAGACAGGCGGCGTCGTCGGATTCACGAAAATCCACCGTGCCGCTCACCTGCGCGTGCATTTTCGCGCCGCCCAGTTCTTCCGCCGAGACGCGCTGACCTATAGCGGCCTGCACTAGCGCGGGGCCGGCGAGAAAAAGTCCCGAGCCCTCAGTCATCAAAATGTGGTCGCACATCACCGGCAGATAAGCGCCGCCGGCCACGCACATGCCCATGATAGCGGTGATCTGCGGAATCCCCATGGCGCTCATCACCGCGTTATTGCGAAAGACGCGGCCGAAATCGTCGGTATCCGGAAAAACATCCTCCTGCAAGGGCAGAAAGACGCCCGCGGAATCGACCAGGTAGATGGTCGGGATATGGTTTTCAATGGCGATATTCTGCGCTCGGATCACTTTCTTGGCTGTGATGGGGAAAAATGCGCCTGCTTTTACTGTGGCATCATTCGCGATAATCATCATGAGGCGGCCCGCCACGCGTGCGAGGCCCGTAATCGTGCCCCCCGCCGGCGCCCCGCCCCATTCTTGATACATTTCGTAAGCGGCATAAATACCAAGCTCAAAGAAGTCTGTTTTAGGGTCGATCAGCCGGGCGATGCGCTCGCGTGCCGTGAGCCGGCCTTTTTTGTGCTGCCCCTCGATCGCTTTTGCGCCTCCGCCCTCCTGCAGCTGCGCTTCTTCATTCTTGATTTCCGTAAGCAGGTCCACCATGCGGCGCGTGTTCTGCTCGTAATCAGGCGAATTGCGGCGGATGCGGGTCTCGAGGAGGGTGCTCATAGGTTCTCAGGGTAGCCGAAAGGGAGGCTCCAGGGCCATGGCTCAGTCGCGAGTACGCACATGACCGCGAACAAAATCCACGATGTCCTGCGTGGACGTTCCAGGCAAAAAAACTTCGGCGATTCCAGCTTTCTTCAGCCCGGGGATATCCGCTTCGGGAATAATCCCGCCGACCAGCACGGTCACGTCATCCATGTGCTTGGCCCGCAGCAGCTCCATCAGTTGCGGGCAGAGCGTATTGTGCGCGCCGGAAAGAATCGAGAGGCCGATGACGTCGACGTCTTCCTGTTCCGCCGCGGAGGCGATCATCTCCGGAGTTTGGCGAAGGCCCGTGTAGATCACCTCCATGCCGGCGTCACGCAGCGCGCGAGCGATGATCTTGGCGCCGCGATCGTGGCCATCGAGGCCCGGCTTGGCGATGAGCACGCGAATCTTCCGTTCGGACATGGCTCCAGAGAATACTGCAAATTCTCGCAGGGGAAGAAGCGTTTGCTAGGTGATGGCAACTTCCTCGTAGGCTCCAAAGACGGTGCGCAGGGCATCACAGATTTCGCCCAGAGTCGCATAGGCTTTGACCGCATCATAGAGATGCGGCATGAGGTTCTCCGTACCTTCGGCGGCGCGCATCAGACGATCGAGCCGCCGGCGCACCTCTTCGCCCGAACGTTCGGCGCGTAGCCGCCGGAGCCGCTCCTGCTGGCGCACGGCGACGCTCTCATCAATCTGCAGAACTTCAAGCGGCTTTTCCTCGCTCACGTACGCGTTCACCCCGACGATGATTTTTTCTTTGCGGTCCACGGCTTGCTGATAGCGGTAAGAAGCCTCGGCAATTTCGCGTTGCGGATAAGAGCGCTCGATCGCCGCGACCATGCCGCCCAAGGCATCGATCTTGCGGATGTATTCGCAGGCGCCGTGCTCGACCTCGTTCGTCAACGCTTCCACAAAATACGATCCCCCCAGCGGGTCCGCTGTATTTGTGACACCGCTTTCATACGCGATGATCTGCTGGGTGCGCAGCGCCAGAGTAGCGGCGAATTCCGTGGGCAGCGCCCAAGCTTCATCCAACGAATTCGTGTGCAGCGATTGCGTCCCGCCCATCACCGCGGCAAGCGCCTGAATCGCCGTGCGCACCACATTGTTGTAAGGCTGTTGCGCCGTAAGCGAGCAGCCTGCCGTCTGCGCGTGGAAACGCAGCGCCCAGGAGCGAGGATTTTTTGCGCCAAAGCGCTCGCGCATCTCACGTTGCCAGATGCGCCGCGCGGCGCGATATTTGGCGATTTCTTCAAAAAAATCGTTGTGCGCATTGAAAAAGAACGAAAGCCGCGGCGCGAAATCGTCCACCGCCAGGCCCCGCCGGATGCCGCGCTCGACGTATTCGATGCCGTCTCGCAGCGTGAACGCGAGCTCCTGAATCGCCGTGGAGCCGGCCTCGCGAATGTGATAACCGCTGATGGAGATGGGATTGAACCGGGGCGTGTGACGCGTGCCGAACTCGAATGTATCAATCACCAGCCTCAGCGACGGCTCGGGCGGATAGATGTATTCCTTCTGCGCGATGTATTCCTTGAGGATATCGTTCTGCAGTGTTCCCGACAGCAGCTTCCAATCCGCGCTCTGCTTTTCGGCCACGGCCAGATACATGGCCCAGATGATGGCCGCGGGCGAGTTTATAGTCATCGATGTGGTGACTTCCGCGAGCGGGATGCGATCGAAGAGCACCTCCATATCCGCAAGCGAACTTATGGCTACCCCACACTTGCCTACTTCGCCCCGCGAGAGCGGATGATCGGAGTCGTAGCCCATCAGCGTCGGCAGATCGAAAGCCACGGAGAGCCCGGTTTGGCCTTGCGCCAGCAGATACCGGAAGCGCGCATTGGTATCTTCGGCGGTGCCGAAGCCGGCAAATTGGCGCATGGTCCACAGCCGGCCACGGTACATCGTCGGGTGAATGCCGCGCGTGTAGGGCGGCTCGCCGGGCTGCCCCAGGTCGCGCTGAGCCTCCCAGTTAACAAGATCGGCTGCCGTATAAAGCTGGCGGATGGGATGGCCGGATACAGTGGTGAAGCGCTGCGGACGCGCCGGAGAATGTAGCGTCTCGATTTCAGCCGATGAAATCGCGGGCTTTTCGTCGCTCATGCGGGGCAGCTTTCACGCGATATTCCGCGCACGGCTACAAATTGTGCAGCAGTCGGCGAACTCACGCCTCCATTCTAGGCCCTGCACCACGCGGAGCAAAGCACTCTGCTCCAAGGTGGGTGTCTCAATCACGACGACCGACTGTTCGGCAGCAGAGACTCGCACGCCGGAAGGCGCTAGCGCCCGAAAGACTGGCTGACGCTTTTGGAGGGATCGCCGGCTGCGGAAGAGGTCAAATCCGCGAGCACATCGGCCGGCTTCCAGTCGTTTCCGTTGTAGCTCTTATAAATAAGACCGTTCGGTGAAAGTATCGCAGTGCTCATCGAGTGAGTGATCTGCCCCTGTTCCTCGCTGGCAAAGACATCGAAGAACTTCGTTACCGTACTTTTTTCACCCGCAGGTATCGTAGCAAATTCCCAATGCTCAAACGTGCGCGGGCCTCGATCGCTCACGAATGCCCGTGCATAGTTGCGCACCACCTGCGGGGTATCGTACTGCGAGTCAAAGCTGATGCTCAGCAAGTGGGTCTTGGCGTAGAGCTCGGGCGACTTCACGAGAGCTTTTTCGATTTCCGCAAAGTTGTGGGTCATCAGGGGACAATAATCGGGCAGGGGACAACGGGTGTAAATAAACGTCAGTAATACGGACTTGCCGCGATATTGCGCCAATCGGATGCGTTTGCCGTCCTGGTTTACCAGCGCGAAGTCCGGCACCAGCGCTGCCGGCGCGGAAGGCTGCAACTGAGCGCCAGGCGGCGAAGTTTTTCCATCGGATTTCTTCACCACGACAATATTTTCCAGGTGGATTTCACTCGGACCGACCACCACATCGGCGGTGATTTGATCTCCGGGCGAGAGCTCGTCGAGCGAGCGAGCATCCACCACGGGGTAGGGCATGGCCATCGCCGCCATGAACCCCGGAATTTCTTCGTGATTTATGACCACGTGCTGCTGCGATTTATCCACCTGGATGACCGTGCCTTTCAGGTGATAGCGCCGCACCTGGCTTTGGTTTGGCCCGCGGCACGCGGCGGCCGAAAGGCTAAGAACCAATGCCAGCGCAAACAGGAGGCGCGTCTTGGGTGAGATCGCCTTGCCCGATTCCGTCAGAACTTCCATCTTCTTACTGATATCAGGGCTAAAGCCAACGCGCAAGCGCAGTCGCACTTTTTACATTGTAAATGCTGTCCAGGCCGAAAGAGATCTGAGGGAGCTCACCTGAATTGGGGTAGCCGAATTGCTCAGCTACCTAGCCCCTGCATGCCTTCATTGCGTGACTTGGCCCCGAATGGCGGATTCAGGATCGATGTGGCTCTTTTCCAGAAGGACGCCCATGGATCGTTCCATTTCCACCAGCGCTTTTGCGTAAGTGGCGTGGGCTTGCACTTCGGTGAGTTGGGCCTCCAGCATATTTCGCTGGGCCAGAATCACATTGTAGGGCGTGGAGAGGCCCGCCGCCCGCTTCTTCTGCTCCGCGTCCACGGATTGCCTACTGAACTCCACCGCTGAGGCTGCCGCCGTGGCCTCCGCTTTGGCTTGTATCAACCGGATGCTCGCGGAGCGCACTTCCACTCCAATGTGATTCTGGGTCCTTTGCAGGGATATTTCCGACTGCTGTTCCAGCATGCTGGCGCGCGCGTTATCTGCCAGCGCGCTGCGATTCTTGATTGGAATGGTAAGCGCAAAACCAATGGCGTATTCGGGGTACTTTACATGAATGAACTGGTTCAATTCCTGGCCGGCGCCTCCCGGCAGCACGATGGGAACGCCGCCGGGAGTCGAAATAAGTTGGTTTCCTGAGAGGCCCGCCGTAGCGAAAAATCCGAACACATTGAACGTCGGCTTGAGAACTTTCTGCGTCGCCTTGACCGCCACCTCGTCATTCATGACGGTTGCCTCTGCTTGAGGCACCTCGGGGCGATTCTTCGCTGCACTCGATATCGCTTCCTCGAGCGGCGGAATATCCGCCTCCTGCGGATCAGGTAGTGGGTCCGTGGCCGCCATCTCGGCGTTTCCTAAGGCCTCCGTGATCTGTCTGCTGAAGAGGGTCTTGAGCGTCAAGGCCTGCTGCTGGAAGTTCGTTTGGGCCACGATTAGATCGCGCTGGGTCGATGCCACCTGCGCTTGCGCCGACACGACATCGAGAGGCGCCAGAGTTCCGATCTCGGCCTGTCTCTTGTTGTCCTCGTAGAGTTGCTGAGCGACCTGGAGCGCTTGCTGAGTTGCCTTGACCTGTTCCTGGGCCGAGACCAGATCCCAATAGCTGTCTTCTGCTTGGGCCAGCATGGTATTGACTTGTTGCAGGAACCATTCTCGGACGAACTGCACATTATTTCGAGCCACCGTTTGAAACCGGCGATTGAAGGCCAGACCGAACCCGTTCGTCAGCTGCTGGACGACGCTAACAGTCATTCTGGTGATGAAGTCAGGATTGTAGATTAAGGCCTGCTGGCTACTACTTTGGCGTTGATTAGCAAGATCCACGCTAAAGCTCGTTCCGGTCGGAAACGCCTGCTGGTAGCCGAAGGAGAAGAAAGTGCTATGCGTAGAAACAACGGGGGAACCTGCAACTACCACTGTGTTCAAGGGGCTTGTTGTGCGGTCCCAACTAAAATCGAAAGTGAACTGCGGATCAAACGAGCCACGTGGTTGAAAACTGAGCGATCTTGTCGCGCCGGAAATGGAACCAACGCCGCTAACGCCGCCAAACGCACCTCCTCCGCCTCCTACTCCGGCGCCGATGGCTGCCGAAAAGAGTGCGTTGGGAATAATGGCGCCTACCGCATCCACTCCGCGCGCGGCCTGACCGCCTCTAGCTCGCAGGAGATCAGCTTGCGCGGAATAATTGAAGGAACGATCCAAAGCCAGATTGAGGTTATTCTCCACCACCGCAGCCGCGAGCTGAGCGAGGGATAGCTCGATCTTTCCTTCACGAATCATCTCAGAAAGCGTCTTTGTGTTGGTTAGATCCGCAGGCGGAACTTGTCTCGCCTTGTACAGCGAGAACATGTTCGGGAACCACTTGGGGTTAGCGCTGTAGTCGGGGGTCTTCGGCTGAGAAGCCTGAGCGAATGATGCCTGTGCGGCGAGCAGCACTACAATGATTAAAAAATGGAAGATGGTCACGCGTTGCGGCGAGAGCCGATTCACTCGGCAGCGGCCGGACAGCTTGAATCTCTTCCAATCAGCCGGAACTTTCATGATGTTCTTAACGGCCCTCCAGGTTCGATCCCTTGTTAAAGGGAGGAGCCGGCATCTTGGTGATGGTGCCGCTCAAGGCGTCATTGAAGGTTATTCCGTTCCGGTCCAGGGTGGCTCCGCGAGCCTCATCTATGGCCACCAGAGCTTTGGCGTAGGCGTCAGCAGCCTCGATTTCCGCATACTGTGCCGTGGTCAGGTCACGCTGACGCAAAACGACGTTATAGAAGGTGGACGCTCCGACCGCCAGCTTCTTCTGCTCCGCGTCGAGAGACTGCTGCGCCAGGATCACCGCTTGATGTGCAGCCTCTTCCTGCGCCTTTCCTTGCACCAGCCCGATCATCGCCTGCCGAATGGTGATTTCAGCCTGGTTGCGCAAAGACTGCAGGCTGATTTGTGCCTGCTGCATCTCGAATTGCGCCCGCAAGTTGTCTGCCTGCGCGGCGCGATTCTTGAGGGGAAGCGTCAAGGCGAACCCCACAGATTCTTCTGGAAAGGTGCCGTGCGCCATTTGCGACAACGATGCACCCGTTCCCGAAGGGACGATCGTGCCCGCTGTAAGGCCAACTGTATTGCAGGTTGCTCGGGCCGTCACAATACAGTTGCCTTGCAAGCCCGCGGACGCGTATTGGCCAAAGACATTTCCGGTCGGAAGTAGGTTACTGGCCGTGTATTGGGTGGATATCTGTTCGTTCCGTAAATTCATCTGCGCGGTCTTCAGGTCCGGGCGGTTGCGGTAGGCATCTGCCAGAGCATCTTGGACCGACGGAATATCGCTGTCCCGGGGCTCCGGCAGGGGGTCCGTGGTCACGATTTCCGCTGATTCCAGATCGGAATCGATGCGTTTGCTCAACAGATTCTTTAACTGGGTTTCTTGAATTTGGAGGTTCGTTCTGGCGACCACCAGGTCGCGCTGGCTGGCCGCGACGGCGGACTGGGCGGAGACTACGTCCAGCGGCGCCAAAGCTCCCACTTCAGCCTGCCTTTTGCTGTTGTCATAAAGTCTCTGGGCGGTGGCGAGGGATTGCTCGGCCACTTTCACGTTCTCTTGGAACTGCGCCATGTCCCAATAGGCGTTCTCCACCTGCGCAATCGTCTGTTGCAATTGGTTTTGAAATATCGCCCCGGAGACGTTCTCGTTGTTCCGTGCAACCAGCAGGAAGCGCAGATTTGACTTCAAACCCAAGCCACTCAACAGAGGTTGATTGAACCCCATGGACATGCGGGTGGCCACTGCCGGATCGAACAGCAGGCTTTGCTGCGTCGACGACAAGCGCAAGCCGTTAAGGCTCACAAAAAAACTCGTGCCGCTCGGCAGAAGTTGCGTATAGCTGCCGCTGTAGGATGCGGAATAGCCGGTAACAGCCGGAACACCGGCGACCACCAGCGTGTTGAGAGGTTCCACGGTGCGGTCCCAGCTGAAATTGTAATTGATGGTGGGATCGAATGTTCCCACGGGAGGAATATTCACTGCGCCGCCCCCTCCGCTGATTCCGCCGGCGTTCCCGACGCCGCCTCCAGCGACGGCCGTGCTGACGCCGACACCCAGCGCTCCTGCGCTCAAGCCCAGGGGAATCGTCGCACCTGAAAATCCTCGGGCGGCCGAACCGGCCGAGGCCCGAAGCACATCGGTTTGGGACATGGGAACCACTTGCCGCTCCACGGAAATGTCCAGATTGTTCTCGATAGCCAGCGCCAGGGCATCCGCCATGGAGATTTCCAGCTTGCCATCGTGGATCAGGTCCTTGAGCCGCGGCGAATTCTCCAGCGAAATCGGAGGAATTGGCTGCTGTCTGTAAGGGGCGGTAAAGTGCCCAAACCAATTGGGCCCCTTCGAGTAATCCTGCACAAATGAGTTGCCTTGAGCAGCTTGGGAGCTAAGGTGCGCCGGTGCAAGGCCAAGCAGGATAAGGCTGACGATCACGCCTCCAAACCACTTCCTTCCCCTCATTTCGAACCTCCCTGTGAACTCGCTTTTCTAAGCCGGCCTTAAGATTTTCTCGGCCCAATTAAGTTGCAGTGTCTAATGGTAATTAGCTGTAACGTCTGGCCGCCCAGAAATGTTTCAAGTTTGTAGGCACAGCCGCCGCCCGGGTCACGCGCCGAATTCGGGCAAGCTCCTGCAGATGAGACGAAGTCCTGCAAAAGCACAGCAGTCTAACAGTGCCGTTTCAGTTTTGACAACGCGGCACTGAGGACTTCGATGCCGGCGGGCGCGTGGTCGGAATCGACGTTCAGCACGCCTTGGAAATCATGCATTTGAAACGCTCGAAACGGGATCGCTATCCGCCTCGAAAACGGAATTTGCCTAAGCCTTGGCTACGCGCGGCGGTAGTCGTCGGCCCAGGCGAGGAATTCGCGGAGGCGGCGGCGTTCGCGCCAAAGAAGCGAGAAAAAACGCGAGACGCCGGCGGGCTCGGCTTCGGGACCGAAGAAAGTTTCCATGCGCCAGCGCAGGTAGGGGCTCCTCCAGGGCCGCAGGCGATAGCCCCGCGACACCTTCCAGTAATAGCGCAGCACGCGCAACATTGTAATGTAAGCGGTCTGGGCTGAGAGTCACTGTATGCCGCAATGCTCGGATTGCAAGAGCGCGGAAGGAAGTGTACCTTGTGTACCGGCTCGAAAGCGGCAAAAAGGAAGCTTGCGAGAGGTGAGGCGATGCACCGTCGTGATTTCCTGCGTTCGGCGGGTGTGGTATCCGCGGGCCTGGCCCTTCCAAAGGTGACGCGCCTGTTTGCCGAAAGTCCGGCCTCAGCAGGCTGGCGTACTTTCGACTTAACCACGCGCGTCGAAATCCTCAAGCCCTCGGGAACCACGCGCATATGGCTGCCAGCCGGGCTCCTCTCCGAAACGCCTTTCCAGAAAACCCTCTCCAATACCTTCCACGCCGAGGGCGGCGCTGCGAGGATGATCGAGAGCAAGGCGGACGCGCTGGGAATCATCGCGGCGGAATTTCCGGCTGGCGTGAAGCCGGTCTTGAGCCTCACCAGCCGCATGGCCACGAAAAATATTGCCGTGGATGTCACGAGGCACGGCATAGCGCCGCAAGAGAACGCCGCGGTATTGCAGCATTTTCTCCGGCCCACGCGTCTTCTGCCCACAGACGGAATCGTGAAGGCCACGGCGGCCGAGATCACCAAGGGCGCGAAAACCGACGTAGCTAAGGCGCGCGCCATCTACGAATGGATCGTGGACAACACGTTCCGCGACCCCAAAACGCCGGGCTGCGGCCTCGGCGACATCCGGTTCATGCTCGAAACCAACGATCTCGGCGGAAAGTGCGCTGATATCAACGCGCTCTATGTTGGCCTGGCGTGGGCGAGCGGCCTTCCGGCTCGCGACGCCTACGGCATCCGCGTAGCCAAGTCGGAGCTGGGATACAAGAGTCTCGGCACGTCTTCTGAAAACGTGACCAAAGCGCAGCACTGCCGCGCCGAGGTCTACCTCGCCGGTTACGGTTGGGTTCCCGTCGATCCCGCGGACGTGCGCAAAGTCGTGCTCGAGGAACCGCCCGGAAATCGTCCGCTCGACGACGAAATGGTGAAGAAGGCGCGGGCGCGGTTATTCGGTTCGTGGGAGATGAACTGGATCGCCTACAACTTCGCGCATGACGTCGCTCTGCCCGGATCGAACGGCGCACCGCTTCCCTTCCTGATGTATCCGCAAGCAGAAACGGCCGGCGGCCGGCTGGATTGCCTCGATCCGGATGGCTTCCGCTACGAGATCACGTCGCGCGAGATCGCGCCGGCGAATAGCCGGTCAGCGATTTAGCCAAACGTCGCTGCGGAAGTGAGAGATTCTTCGGGTGTATGGCGTAAACCCGCTCAGAATGACAAGCGCAGTCCGCTTGCCCTAGTGATTCCAGCCCATGCGATCGCGGAGCGCCGTGATGTGCGCGACGTGGTGCTGCCCGTGCCAGGAGTACGTTGTCAGCACATCGTCCAGGGTCATGGTGCCGCGCTCAGGATGCACAAGCCGCCGTGCAAAATCCTCGGGCCTCATGGCGCGCAGGAGTATCACCCATCTTTTATGCAGCGCTTCGAGCAACGTCAGCGAAACCTCAATCGGCGTTTCCTGGGAATCATTTAATTTCGCCCAGAGTGCTTCGTCATACGGTTTGATCGTCGGCTCGCCTTCCGTGAGCGCCAGCTTGACGCGCACATAGGAATTCATGTGGCTGTCCGGCAGATGATGGATCAGCTGCCGCACCGTCCAGCCTCCCGGACGGTACGGAGTATCTAGCTGCTCGGGCGAAAGTCCAGATATGGCCGCCTTCAGGCGGTCCGGCGTTTGCGCAATGGCGTCGATGGCCTCGCGACGCTCGTCAGGGGTGAGCGCCGGCTTTGAGGGACATCGCCCGATGGGATAACGCAAATCTTGCATGGCTGCTAATTCCCTTTTCTGTTTGCTTTGACGGGGGAATTCGGCTCTGCTGCCGCGCCTTTCGTTGACTCGAGCTCCGCTTTCGCCGAATCGAAAAACTGCTGCACGATTTTTCGCGCGGCTGCGTCCAGCATTCTCTGCCCCACCGACGCGATCAAGCCGCCGACCTGCGCCTCGCCGGTATACACGATTTCGGTTTCGCCGCCCTTTGCGTTGAGCTCGATGCGCCCCTCGCCTTTCACGAATCCCGGCAAGCCCTTGCCGTCCAATTTCAGAATCAGCGAATGCGGCGGCTTCTTTTCGGCAAACTCCAGCGTGCCGGCATATTTTCCGGAGATCGCCGCGATTCCGAATTTCACTGCAGCCTTGTAGCGGTCCGGGCCATCGGGTTCCAGGCGCTCGCAGCCGGGAAGGATTCGCGATAGACGCGAAGCATCCGTGAGCAGCGACCATACTTCAGAGGGAGGTGCCGAGAAAGTAGCGGTGCCTGCGAGCTTCACGCGCCGCCCCGCGATACGCCGCCGCGCGCTGCTTCGATGGCGCGCGCAATCGCCCGCCGCGTGAACACGCGGGCCATCTCGCGGCGATATTCTCCCGAGGCGTGAAGATCGGAAAGCGGCTCCACTCCCTGAGCGGCATTGCGCGAAGCATCTTCGATGACTTTTTCAGAGATGGTCTTGCCGTTGAGCGCGCGTTCCACCGCTTCGGCACGAAAAGCCTTGGCGGCGAGTCCGGTGATTCCGATGGCCGCCCGTTCGATTGCTTTGCGTCCATTGCCGAGAAGCACATTTGCCGCTACTCCGACAATGGCGAAGCCTGAAGCCGGCTGATGCAGCTTCTCGTAAGCTGTGCCGGATTGTGGCTGGCGCGGCGCGATGCGTATCTGCGTGAGGATTTCGCCGGGATGAAGCTGCGTCGTGAGCATGTCCACAAAGAAATCGCGCGCCGGGATCGTTCTTGTTCCCGACGTATTCGCCGCAATGATTTCCACATCGAGCGCGAGAACGGCCGCGGGATAATCCCCGCCCGGATCGGCATGCGCCAAGCTGCCGCCGATCGTGCCGCGATTACGTACCTGGACATCGCCGATTTGCGCGGCCGTCTGCGGAAGCAAAGGACACTTCGCTGCCAGCAGCTCCGAATTTTCGATTTCCGAGTGCGTAGTCAGTGCGCCGATGGCGATCTGGCCATTCTCTTCGCGGATATAGCTCATGCCGCGCAGATGGCCGATATCGATCACGTAGCGCGGCGCAGCCAGGCGCAGTTTCATCAGCGGCAATAAACTATGGCCGCCGGCGAGCAGTTTGGCTTCATCGCCGTGCCGTTCCACCAGCCGCAAGGCTTCGTCCAGGGTTTTCGGAGCGTGATATTCAAACGATGCGGGAATCATTGCACCCTCCCGGCGCCCTTGCGCATCAGTTGCCAAATCTTCTCGCGCTTGAAGGGCATGTCCACGTGATGCACTCCAAACGGCGCGAGCGCGTCGGCCACGGCACCCGCCAGCGCAGGCGTGGCGCCGATGGTGCCGGCTTCGCCGACGCCCTTCACGCCCAGCGGATTTACCGGCGTGGGCGTAACGGTGCGCGCCGTCTCGATCCAGCACAAGTCCGAAGCGCGGGGCAATGCGTAATCCATCAATTCGCCGGTGATGAGCTGCCCCTGCTCGTCGTAAACGGCTTCCTCGAAGAGCGCCTGGCCGACCGACTGCACGATGCCGCCCTGCACTTGCCCCTCGACCAGCAGCGGATTGAGCACGTTGCCGCAATCATCCACGGCGACGTAGCGCACCAGCTTCACGTCGCCGGTTTCGGCATCGATCTCCACGACGCAAATATGCGTGCCGAAAGGATAAGTGAAATTGGAAGGCTCGAAGAAAGTCGTGGCTTCCAGACCCGGCTCCATATCCGCGGGCAAAGTCTTGGCGACGTAAGCCGCGGAAACAGCCTGCCCGAACGCCACCGATTTCTTGGGCGATTCCTTGGCCGAAATTTTTCCGTCGGCGAAAACCATGCGTTCCGGATCGGATCCCACGATGTGCGCAGCGATGCGGGCCAGCTTCTCTTTCACCTTTTGCAACGATTTGTACACGGCGGTGCCGCCCACGGCCGTGGCGCGGCTTCCGAAAGTGCCGATGCCGTAGGGCACGATCGACGTATCCCCGTGCACGACCTGCACCTGCTCCGGATCGATTCCCAGTACGTCCGCGCCCATCTGGGCGAAGGTCGTCTCCTGCCCTTGGCCGTGGGGAGAAGAACCGGTCATGACGCTGACTCTGCCCGTGGGCTCGACGCGCACGGTGGCCGATTCCCATCCTCCCGCGGGCATGGCACTGGAAGGCCCCATGCCGCAGATTTCCACATAAGTCGAAACGCCGATACCCATGTAGCGCCCTTCTTTGCGCAGCTTGGCTTGTTCCTGACGCAGCTTCTTGTAATCGGCGACCTTCACCGCCATATCCAGCGCTTTCTCGTAATCGCCGCTGTCGTAAATCAATCCGGTGGGAGTCGCATAAGGAAAATCCTTGGCCTCCGGGAAATTTTTCCGGCGCACCTCCACCGGATCTTTCTTCAGCTCCGCCGCCACCAAATCCATCACCCGTTCGATCAGGTAAGTGGCCTCCGGCCGGCCCGCGCCACGATAGGCGTCAGTGGCCATTTTGTTGGTGAAGACGCCGGTAATCTCCATGCGGGCGGCGGGGATTTTGTAGCATCCGGTCATCATCAAACCCGTCAGCGTGGGAATGAGCGGCGTCAGCAACTGATAGTAGGCGCCAAGATCGGCGATCACGCGGCAGCGCAGGCCAAGAATGGTTCCATCGCGTTTTACGGCCACTTCGAAGTCGTCGATCTGGTCGCGACCGTGAATCGTGGCTTGAAAATTTTCGCGGCGAGACTCGCTCCATTTCACCGGCTTGCCGAGCTGAATCGCCAGATAGGCAACCAGCGCCTCTTCCGGATAAACATTCAACTTGCTGCCGAATCCACCGCCCACCTCCGGCGCGACCACGCGCACCAGCGTCTCGGGAAAATTCAGCATGGAAGCGATCTGCGTGCGCAGAAGGTGTGGAATCTGCGTGGCGCTCCACACGGTGAGCTGCCCTTCGCCCGGCTGGTAGTCCGCAATCACGCCGCGCGTCTCGATCGGCACCGGAATCAGGCGCTGGTTCACGATGCGCTGCCGGATCACCTTGTCCGCCGATTTGAACGCCGCTTTCAGGTCGCCGCCTTCGAGCTCCCACTTGAAGGCGACGTTGTCTTTGTGGCCCGCGTGCAGCGGCGCGGCGCCTTTGGCGATGGCTTTCTCCGGATTTACGATGGGCGTGAGTGGCTCGTAGTCCACTTCGATCAGATCGAGCGCGTCGCGCGCCGCGTAGCGATCGCTCGCCACCACCACGGCCACGGCTTCGCCGACGAAGCGAACCCGGTCGCGAGCCAGCACAGGCCGCGCGGCCGGCTTCATGTCCGGAATTTGCGCCGCGCAAGGCACGGGCTGAATCGCGCCGTCAATGTCCGCGCCGGAAAGCGCCAGAACCACGCCGGAAGCGTGTCGCGCCTTCGACAAATCCACCGAACGGATATTCGCATGCGCGTGGGGGCTGCGCAGGAACGCGGCATAGTGCATGCCCGCGAGGTTTAGATCATCGACATAATGGCTGATCCCCTGGATCAGCCGTGGGTCTTCCTTGCGCTTGAGCGGTTTGCCGATATATCGCGTGGTCATGGGGTTCTCCCGGCGCTCGCGGACATTTTCAGCGGCTTGCGAGCGCTCATTTTCTTGGCTGCGTACTGCACCGCTTCGATGATGTGCTGGTAACCGGTGCACCGGCAGAGGTTCCCCGAAAGCGCGTTACGAATCTCCCGTTCATTGGGGTTCTTGTTTCTTTGCAACAGATCGACCGCGGCCAGAATCATTCCCGGCGTGCAGTAGCCGCATTGCAGCCCATGTTTTTCCCAGAAGCCTTCCTGCACGGCGTGCAACGCGCCATTGCCAGGGGCATTTCCAGCGCCGTTTGCCGCGCCCTTATGCGCATTGCCCGCGAGCCCTTCGATTGTGGTGATCTCTCCGCCCGAGGCCTGCACGGCGAGCAGCGTACACGATTTCACCGCCTTACCATCGAGCAGCACCGTGCATGCGCCACAGATGGAGGTTTCGCAGCCAATGTGCGTGCCGGTAAGCCCGAGCACATCGCGCAGATAATGGACCAGCAGCAAGCGCGGCTCGACCGTGCCCTGATGCTGTTTGCCGTTTACATGAAGCTGAATCTCCACGCCCATGGGACCTCCGAGCAGCGCAACGATAGACTAGGGGAACAAACGTTACGCCTGCCGCGCTCTGATTTCAAGCGACGATCCGGCCAGGTCCGGTGTTCGGACTCCGGTGCAGTCCACCAGACTCCACAAACCGGAGATCGTCGTCCCCAGTTCGCCTTGGGCGGATGAGCGAGGGACGAAGAGCGCGCTCAGGCGCTGAGGACGCGGCCCCAGATGCGGCTCGTGGCGGGTTTGCCCAGATAAGCTTTGTGGCCGGCGACGGAAACTGTGGTGGTCTCGTCGTATTCGCGGTGCACGATGCGAATGCGCACACCGGGACGCAATTTTCGCGCGTCAAGGAACTCTAGAAACCTGGGATCTTTTTCGTATACGGCGAGAATCTCCACGGTTCGCCCGACCGGCACGTCGGCGAGCGCTACCGCGTTTTGCGTGCGCTTCAGCCGCGCCAGTCCGCCGCGCAGCGGCACACCATGCGGGCAGGCGCTATCGGCGCCAAAGCGGCGGATCAGCAAGGCCTCCACTTCCGGAGAGAGACCATGCTCGAGGCGCTCGGCCGCGGCGTGTGCCAGGGTCCAGTCGAGGCCGATCACGTCGGTCAGGAGCTTTTCCGCCAACTGATGGCGCAGCGCCAGCCGTTCCGCCTCGCTCCGCCCTTTGTGCGTCAGGCGAATGCAGCCGTCGCGTTCCAGCCGCAGCAAGCCGTCGCGGGTCATGCGCTTGACCGCAGCAGTTACGGCGGGAGGCGTGACGCCGAGTTCTTCCGCCAGGCGCGCACTGATGGGTTCTTGATCGTCCTGTTCGAGCTCCCAGATGGCCTTCAGATAATCTTCCCGGGAGACGCTGGTCGTTTCGCGCGGCACGAATGCTCCTAGCGGCGCGGCATTGGGCTGGGCCGGGCAGTGCTGGGTTGCGAAGACGCAAATTTCGATGTGCCCGAGTCGGAAGCGAGGCGGCCCGAATCGGACGCGGCGCGGCCCGAATCGGACGCAACGAAAGAAGGCCGTTCAGCGGCCAGCTTGAGAAAATATTCGTGCACGGTGGTGTCTGCGGTGAGCTCGGGATGAAACGTGGCCGCCAGGATGCGTCCGTCGCGTACAAGGACCGGCCTGCCGCCCTCGCGCGCGAGCACCTCGACGCCGGGTCCGATCTCTTCAATCCACGGCGCGCGAATGAACACCATCTCCAGCGGCTCGGCTTTCAGTTTCGATGGCGCGCTGCGGACTTCGCTCGCCAACTGCCGCCCGTAGGCGTTGCGCGTGATCACCAGGTCGGCGAATCCCAAAGAGTCCTGCGCGGGAGCGCGCACTTCGCGCGCCAGCAGAATCGCGCCCGCGCAAGTGCCGAAGAAAGGCGCGCCGCGCGCGTCCAGCGCGCGCAGGGCTGCTTCGAGTCCTTCTCCCTTCAGGAACTTGAGCATGGTGGTGCTCTCGCCGCCGGGCAAGATCATGGCATCCACTTGCGCGGCTTCTTCGGGCGTGCGCACCAGCGCATAATCGGCGCCCAGCCGCTCGAGCATGCGCGCGTGCGCTTCGTAATCGCCTTGAACAGCGAGGACGCCGATTTTCATGGCGGTGTAGTCCAAAGTTGAAAGCGACGATCCGACCAGGATCGTCGTCCCGAGCGAGCATCGCGAGCGAGGGATCTCTCTGACATTCGCCGCCTAAGAAGTCGCTTCACAGACCGACGAAGAATCTCTCTTTGTCCAGTGAGATTCTTCACCCGCGTATCGCGGGTTCAGAATGAAATACCGCAGCTCGGTTACCAGCCGCGCGTCTGCAGCAGTTCCTTGGGATCGAGTTGCCGCACGTCGAGGCCCCTCATGGCTTCGCCCAGCTCTTCCGAGGCTTCCAGCACCGCCTTCGCATCCTCATAATGCGTGGCCGCTTTGACGATGGCCCGCGCGCGTTTTTCGGGATCACTCGATTTGAAAATTCCCGATCCCACGAAAACCGCCTCGGCTCCAAGCTGCCGCACCAGCGCGGCGTCGGCTGGCGTGGCGATACCGCCGGCGGAGAAATTTGGCACCGGCAGCTTGCCTCTTTGCGCCACGTCTCGCACCAGTTCGAGCGGAGCGGCCAGTTCCTTGGCCGCGTGCACCAGCTCGTCGCCGCGCAGCGTCGTCAGGCGGCGCATCTCGCTGGTGATTGCGCGCATGTGGCGAACCGCTTCCACGATATTTCCCGATCCTGCTTCGCCTTTGGTGCGGATCATGGCGGCGCCCTCGGCGATACGCCGCAGGGCTTCGCCCAGATTGCGCGCGCCGCAAACGAACGGCACTTTGAAGTCATGCTTCCAAATGTGATTTTCTTCGTCCGCGGGGGTCAGCACTTCGCTTTCGTCGATGAAATCGACTTCCAGCGCCTCGAGCACCTGCGCTTCGGCGAAATGGCCGATGCGCGCCTTGGCCATCACCGGGATGCTCACCGTATTCATGATCTCGCGAATGATCCGTGGCGAAGCCATGCGCGCCACCCCGCCTTCCTTGCGAATATCGGCGGGCACGCGCTCGAGGGCCATTACGGCGCAGGCGCCGGCCTGCTCGGCGATGCGGGCCTGCTCGGCCGTGGTCACGTCCATGATCACGCCGCCCTTGAGCATCTCGGCGAGACCCACTTTCACTCGCCATTGTTTATTTGCATTTCCATTGCTCGAATCCATCATTAACTCCTTGCGCGCGTATCCGCGCTGGGACTCCCTGCGCTGGCATCCGCGCTCGCCTGATTCTTCTTATTGTATCTTTCCGGATCGATAATCACGAAGCGTCCCCGTCCGCGCGCCAGCAGAATGCCCGCCGCGTTGCGGATCTCTCCTTCATGATATAGCTCGCGGCCATTGCGGCGCGTGGCAAAACCCTCTACCCGCAACTCCTCGTCCACCCGCACGGGCCGAAGATATTCCACCGTTAATTCGGCCGTCACCGCGCGCACGTTGCTGAATCGACTCGCCTTGCTCATGACTTCGTCGAGCACTGTGGCAATGATTCCGCCGTGGATGAATCCGGTAGCGCCCTGATATTCGGGCCCCAGCCGGAAATGTCCGATGACTCGCTGGCTCGATTCATCGAACTCGAAAGCCAGCCTCATTCCGCGCGCGTTGCCGCCGCCGCATCCGAAGCACGGATTTGCCGGATCAGTTTGACTCATCATTCCGATTGCTTAAGCCGATCCTTTAGACCAGCGCCACGCGTGCCGGCTCGAAGCGACGCGCGCCGCGTTGCCGCTTGCTCAACTCCGACCGCAAAATATCTCCTAGCATGGCGACGCCCCGCGCGATCTGCCGTTCTTCCACTTCCGAAAAGCCCAGCCGCAAAGTATTTGGCTGCGGGCTCTGCACGTAGAAGTACCGCCCCGGCGCAAACACCACGCCGCGTTCGCGCGCCCGAACCAGCAGTTCATTGGCATCGAAGCCGGGCGGCAATTCCAGCCAAATGCTCATGCCGCCGTTGGGATGCGTCCACCGCGTATCGGAAGGCATATGCCGCACCAGCGCCTCTTCCACAGCAGCTAAGCGCGCAGCACAGACCTTCCGCACGCGGGCCACGTGCCGCACGAGCAGCCCGCGCCGCGTGAATTCCGCCATCGCCGCCTGCGAAAGCTGGTCGGTATGCAAGTCCGTGGACTGTTTTACCACGCGGAACCGATCGATCACATTGGCGGCTGCCAGCACCCAGCCAACGCGCAGCCCCGGGAAAGCCATCTTCGAGAAGCTGTCGATCTGCACGACCACATTCGCTCGATCGAGTTGTTTTAGCGAAGGCAGGTGCTCTCCATGAGCCAGAAGCCGCCCATAGATATGGTCCTCGACGATTGGCACCTGATGCTTGGAGGCAATTTCCAGCAGCTTGCGTCGCGCCTCCAGCGTCATCGAAAGCCCAGTGGGATTGTGAAAATCCGGCATCAGGAACATCAGTTTCACGCGATTGGCGGCGAGCGTCTGCTCGAGAGCGGACAGGTCTAAGCCCGGCGTTGTACCCGGGCCGTTCTCGGTGCGTACCGGAACCCCCAGACACCGCGCCCGCGCGGCTCTTAAAACCGCAATGGCCCCAGGATACGTCGGATTCTCCAGGACCACGGCATCGCCCGGCCGCAGAAAGACCTTGCAAATCAGGTCCAGCGCCTGCTGGCAACCGTCGGTGATCAGCAGATTTTCTTCTCGCGCCTGCAAACCTTCGCTGCGCAGCAATTCCAAGAGAGCCTTGCGCAGCGGCGGATAACCATCGGTTGCGCCCAGTTGCAAAATGCGAGCGCCTTCGCGGCGCAAAACCGCGTTGCAGCAGCTGCGCATCTCCGCCAGCGGAAAATATTCCTGTGGCGGCCGCGCCACGACGAAAGAAATTCCGTCGCTTGGCATCGTGCGGATCAGCCGGCCGAGCGCATCGTCGCCGCGCTCGTCCGCAAAAAGCGATTCCCAGCGAATCGTTCCGCCGGGAACGAGCGAGGGCGGCGCGGGCGCGATCTGCAGCGGCCGTGAGTTCGCGCGGATGAACGTGCCGCGCCCGACGTGCCCTTCGATCAGGCCTTCCGATTCGAGTTCCGCATAAGCATTCGCCACGGTCGTGCGATGCACGCCCAGATGCTGCGCCAGTTCGCGGCTCGCCGGGATGCGGTCGCCGGGACGCAACTCGCCGGCATGCACCAGCGCGCGAAGCTGGTCACACAGCTGCACGTACAGCGGAATGTGACTTTCGGCCTGCAGTTGTAGCGGAAGCATTGGCTCTCCTGATTGGGCCAATATAGCGTGGAATTATAGCCCGTAAAGAGCCAATTTGTCTCTCCTGCGCCTGGAGCTGCTGCGGGCTGCTTTCGGTGTATCTCTGGTGAGATTTATCCGAGCATGGATTTTTGTAGGCCGGTGGATCGAGCCGCCAAAAGCCCTAGCTTCGGGAATTAGTTGTGGCCGCGGTCTCGCCCAGCTTGCGCAGGCGTTCCTGCAGCTTGCGCCGCAGCGTGGAGGGCGTATTGGGATTGAACGCCACCAGATACCAAAGCGGCTGGCTGCGATCGCGCGAAAGCCACGCCAGCGTGGCCGCATCGGCGTTGGGATGCCGGGCGACATTTTCGCGAATCGCTCCGTAAGGATGGCGCGCCAGGCGGCTGAGCGTCTTCGAGGAAACCTTGGGATGCTCGCTGATCAAGCGCAGCAGGTAAAAATCCGACTTGGGCGCCTGCTTGACCAATTTTTCCAACTGCTCGGGACTGGCCTCGGCGCTCAGCACCATGCCGACTTTTTCATCCCACGAGCTATTCACTTCGTTGAGTTCTTTGGTCCGGGCGTGAATCAATTCCTCCAGCACGCGGCGCTCATGATTGCGGCGTGCGGGGGGAAGTTGCGTTCCTTCGAGCGAATCGAGCACGCGCAGCAGATGCTGCCGCTCTCCGAAGACGATCTGCGTGGTGCGCTGCGGAGAATTCCGGTTATCGTTTTGTACCAAATCTGACCGTCTCATTGGAGCCTCATCCTGGGATCCCCAATTCGCTGGCCAGGCTCGCCAGCTCGTTATCCCGGATAAACAAATGATTGGAATCCAGAGTCTTCCCCGCCTCCATATTTTTCTTCAGCAGCAATCCCGCTAGATCGATTTTCTCTTCCCGGCTCAGGCTGCGCCCCGGTTTCTCAAACCTCTCCAACGCGGCGCCGGAGAGGCCTACGGCTACCTCTTCGGCCGCTTCCGGTGCGTCTGCGGCGCGTGTGACGCGAAAGAAATACAGCTCTGGACGGTCACCCAAGGTCAGGAAGCCAGCCCGCAGAAACTGCACCGCACAACGCGTGCCGTCGGGTGCGATTGCCTCGAACCGTTCCCAAAGCGGCTCGTATTTCATCGGGAATTATGCCGCTCCAGTAAATCCTGAGTAAAGCAGGACCACCACGCCAATTTCCAAGTAGGCAATACGCTTGGGCAAATGCTCGCCTAGCGCTGCGCCGTTATCGCCGCTCGCGATGCCCTATCCGCGAGATGAACGCGGCAGTTCGAGAAAGGGATTGTTGGCGCGTTCCTGGCCAATCGTGGTGATTGCGCCGTGGCCGGGATAGACAATTGTCTCGTCCGGCAGGAGCAGCAGTTTCTGGTGAATCGAGCGCAGAATTTGCTCGAGTGAGCCGCCCCAGAGGTCGGTTCGTCCGATGCTCCCGGCGAAAAGCGTATCTCCGGCGAGCAGCTTGCCCACATCCGCGCCGGCTTTGTCATCGTGCTGCGGAGCGAGATAAAGCGAGATGCTTCCCGGCGTGTGTCCCGGAGTATGCATGACATTGGCCTCAAAACGGCCCCAACGCAGCGCATCGCCCTCGCGCAATAACTTATCGACGCTGGCGGGATCGGGAGCGCGCATGCCGATCCAGGCCGCCTGCGCGTCCAGGTGGCGGTACAGTTCCATATCGTCGCCGTGCATCAGCACCGGTGCTCCGGTGGCCTGCTGCATTTTGCGCAAGCCGCCGACATGATCAATGTGCGCGTGCGTGCTCACAATGGCTTTCACGGTCAGTGCGTGCTTGGCCAGCAGTTCTAGAATCCGGCCGGCTTCGTCGCCCACGATTTCGTGAATGATCTTTCCTGATTTGAGGTCTGTCATGCGATTTCTCAATACGTGAACACACTATAGCATTCCGCGCCGCAAACCTGCTCCGCAGGCGCTTTCTGCTAAACTAGTTTTGTGAGCGAGCAAAGCACGGAAAAGGCCGCGAATCTGGAGACTCCGCTCGTCGAAGCGCAGCGCGCGGCCGGCACGGAATTCGCCAAGTATTTCGGCGTGCGCCTGCCCGCACAATTTCGCGATCCGCTCGCCGAATACGCCGCGGCGCGCAATGGCGTCGCGCTGATCGATACCAATTTTCGCGCCGTTTTCGCGCTCTCCGGACCTGACCGCGTGCGCTATCTCAACGCCGTAACCTCCGGGAATATCCGCGATCTCGCGCCCGGCCAGAGCGCGCCGGGGTTGCTGCTCAATGCACAGGGCCACATGCTGGCCGAACTCATCACGCTGGCACTCGAGGATCGCCTGCTCGTGCTTGGTCATGCGTTTTTGCGCCAGAGAACGTTCGAGATTCTGGACAAATTCATCATCATGGACGATGCCACACTCACCGACGAAAGCGCGCAGACAGGCACACTCGCGATCGAAGGCCCGGAGGCGCCAGAACTCGTGCGGGAGTTGACGCAAATCGAATTCGCGCAACTCCCGGCTGGCGCGCACGCCGCGACCACCATGGAATTTTCGGGCGCGACAATTCCCTGCCGCGTTTTGCGCCACTCCCTTTTCGGTTTTCCCGGCGCCGAGGTGCTATTACCGCGGGAGTCTCTGCCCGCGGCATGGCAGGCGCTCGGCGAAGCGGTGCGCGCGCGGGGCGGTGCGCCGATCGGCTATCGCGCGCTCGAAATGCTGAGGCTCGAAGCAGGGATTCCCTGGTTCGGAGCCGATTTCGACGAGCACCACATTCCGCAGGAGGCGGGAGTCGAGTCCACGCACATCAGCTTCACCAAGGGCTGCTACACGGGCCAGGAAATCGTGGAACGAGTTCGCTCGCGCGGCCACGTCAACCGGCGCCTTGCCGGATTGCAGTTCAGCAGCGCCGACGTGCCCAAAGCCGGGACAGCGGTTCTGTCCCTCGATGGAACGGAAGCCGGCCACGTCACCAGCGCCGCATTCTCGCCGCTGGCCGGCAAGGCCATCGGAATGGCTTACCTGCGGCGCGAATACCTGCAGCCCGGCACAACCCTTCGGTGCGGAGTCGCCGACGCCGAAGTGATCGAACTGCCCCTGCGCGCGGCGATCGCCTCCCGACCCTGACGCCGTGCTCAGGCCTGATTCGACGCTGCCAGTCAGGCAAGATTCAGGGCTTTTTTCAAACTGCCGCGCTCATTCTCGATTTTTCTCTGCAACTGCAGGATGCCGTAAAGAAGCATTTCGGGACGCGGCGGGCAGCCGGGAACATAGACGTCGACGGGAATGATCTGGTTGACGCCCTGCACCACCGCGTAGTTGTTGAAGACCCCACCGGAAGTGGCGCAAACACCCATGGAGATCACCCATTTGGGTTCGGGCATCTGCTCGTAGAGCTGGCGGATGACCGGAGCCATTTTTTGCGAGACACGGCCGGCGATAATCATTAGATCCGCCTGGCGCGGGGAGGGTCTGAAAACTTCGGCGCCGAAACGAGCGATGTCATAGCGGTCGGCGGCCATGGACATCATCTCGATGGCGCAGCAAGCCAGACCAAACGCCAGCGGCCAGAGAGAACTCTTGCGCGCCCAGTTCACGGCCTTATCAAGCTGACTGAGGATGATGCCCTCGTTGTGCAGGACCTTGGTCAGGTCCTCGGGCCTATCCAGAGTTACTTTTCGTCCGTCACCGACGCTCATCTCATGGGCCTTACCAGTATTTTCTCACGTAGCCGCGAGATCGCAAAATGCAAGCCGTTTGCGTCAGACCGTGAGTACGACTTTGCCGAACTGCTCGCGCTGTTCCAGGCGCCGGTGCGCCTGAACCGCTTCGGCTAAAGGAAAGACGCAATCAATCACGGGCCGCAGCTTCTTCTCGCCAACCAGTTTCAAAACCGTGTATAGCTCGGCGCGGCTGCCCATGTACGAACCAAGCAGCGATAATTGCCGCGCGAAGAGATAACGCAAATCCAGTTGCGCGGCAGCGCCGGTGGTGGCGCCGCAGGTAACCAGGCGCCCGCCGGTAGCGAGACTCAAAATGCTCTGCTCCCATGTCGCAACGCCGACATGCTCGAAAACAACGTCCACGCCGCGCTTGTTCGTGAGCCGCCGCACTTCTTCTGAGATTTTTTGCTGCGCGTGGTCGATGACCTCATCAGCCCCAAGCTCGCGCGCCTTATCGAGCTTAGCGCGGCTGCCGGCCGTGGCGATTACGCGCGCCCCGGTCAGCTTGGCGATCTGGATGGCGGCGCTGCCCACGCCGCTGCCAGCGCCGAGGATCAGGACCTCCTCGCCCGGCTGCAGGCGCGCTCGCCCCACGAGCATGTGCCAGGCGGTGAGAAAGACCAGCGGGACCGCCGCAGCTTCTTCAAACGACAGCCCCGGCGGCATGGGCAAGACGTTCACTTCGGGAGCCAGCACATACTCGGCGCAGCCGCCATTGCGGCCGTAGCCGAAGAGCGTGTATTTCCGGCACTCGTTGTCCCTGCCGGCGGCGCATGCCGCGCATTGGCCGCAGGAGACGCCGGGCGCGAGGACGACCTTGTCGCCGGTGTGCACGCGCTGGGCCAGCGCGCCAAC
>WNGL01001073.1_pt1 | contig 33295 bp, 33 predicted proteins | sample 5400591 | NCBI WGS metagenome assembly WNGL01 (sample SAMN13153377, study PRJNA577476) | soil metagenome | isolation source: 80 cm soil or saprolite under Garry oak tree replicate 1 | place: USA:California | collected 2016-06-15
GAGGACCCAGCCGACGTTCATTGCCCTCGCGTCCAGTCGCGCCGCCGCCACTTCGGCGGGGGAGTTCCGGGCTGCTGCCTGCCAGATGCGGACAAGGCCCGCGTACAAGGCGTGCGCCTTGATCCCGGTGAGCGTTGGGGCGGGCACCCGGGCGATGAAGCCGACCGCGCGGGGGTGACCGTCGGCCGTGGCGAGCACCTGGGCCTCGGGAGCGAACCGTGCCCCGCAGGTTGGGGTTCCGCCGCAGATGCCGAACGGGAAGTCCACCACGATGGAGCCGGAATGGTCGCTGGCGCTGGCCACCCGGTACGCCCCGTAGCACAGCAGCCCGGGCACCGCCGCCGACAGCAGGTTGTAGGAGGCAGATGGGCCGAAGGCGACGGTGATGGGGGCCATCACCACCCCCCAAAGGCATCAGCACGTGCAACCCGAGCTGGGTGCCGACCGGAGCCGCGAGGTAGCGGGTGAACCACAGGCTGCTCACGTGCCCCAACTGCTGAGCCACCCACCAAAAGCACCACACGTAGCGGTCGCGTCGCGGGTGGCTGGCAGCCGGTGGTGGGCGAGGGTAACTGGCACGGGGCCATGCACTGGCCACGCCAGCCGCCAGGTAGCCGCCCAGGATCACCAGGTGGCGGCGGGCGGCCGGGCACCTGGACCGGGCAGGGCGGGCGGGCGAGGCACCTGGACCGGGCAGGGCGGGCATCTGCGGCCCCGGCTGGGGGCGGGCGGACGCCCGCGGCCGCGGCCCCGGCTGGGTGCGGATGTTGTGGAGCGGGGGCTTGGCTGGCTGCCGTCACCGGCTGGCTCCCCCGGACCGCTGGTAGAGCTCCAGTGTGATGGGGCCGTTATCTGGCCGCCAGACACTCACGAGCCGGAAACCCGGCGCCAGGTATGGTCCGGGCTCCTGCCAGCCCGGCCCGGTCTGGATAGCCCAGATCCTGCCGACGCCGCGTTCCCTCCGTAGCAGCGCCGCCAGCCCGTTTCCTTAGCCACGCGCCCGGGGCTGGCGCGAATACCGTCCCTGCATCCACGGCGCCTCCCCGTTGCTCGGCACGCCGGTGCTTGCTGATCTCGCGGATCGCGATGCCGTACAGCCACGGCCGAGCGTCGGGATAGATGCCGTACAGCCACGGCCGAGCGTCGGGATAAGAGCCGTTGTAATGCTCCCGCCGGCGGAATGCGGCGAGAAACGTCTCGGCCAGCACGTCCTCAGCGAGATCGGGGCCGGGCCGTGCGTGAGCGTAATGCAGGATCTCGTTCGCGTGCCGTTCGAAGAGCACGCTGAAGGGGCCGGGTTCATGCCGCGACAGCGCGATGATCCCGGCATCGGTCAGCTCCCATCCACCCGGGCCTGGCCCGATTCCATCGGGTAGGCCCGCTCCACCGGCCGGGCTGGCTCGGTCAGCGAGCATGCGGTCGCCGGGGTATCCGACCAGCTTGGTCAGCACGTACCCAATCCGTCCGCCATGGCGCCTCCTCCGGCCGCGGGACATTGTCACCCTTTCTCACCCGAAGTCCGCAGGGCCGTTTCGCCCGGCGCAGTTTCGCACTGACGATTTCTTGCGGATTCATCAGGCCCGGCAACGACGCGGGCTGTCGAGAAACCGGGTCGGTCCGCGATCCGGGAACAATTCGCCGAGCAGCGCGCGGCGAGCGGAGACTTCACTCATGAAAAGAGCGTCAACTGGCGGCGCTCGGTGTCGCCGCAGCCGGCCGCAAGCCGGCCCGCCGGCACTGGTCCCGTGTCAGGATGGCGAGCCGGTCGTGGTGCGAGAAGGCGCTCCGGCACATGGCCTGCGCCCCGGCCCCGCATCGATGCAGAATGGCGCCGCCGGTGCTGCTCGGGATGACCACGTTGACGCAACCGTTCCGCGAGCGCCCATAGCTGCCAGGGTTGGTCGCCGCCCAGGCGCCGACACTCGCGATGAGCAGGATCAGCAGTGCTCCGATCACGGCGAAAACCCTCTTCTGGCGCGGTGTGAGCGATTCACCGCGCCGGTTGGGCTGGCGGCCCTCCATGCCGACTCAGCATAGGCACCGGCCGTGAGGGCTCGCAGGCACCGGGTCCGTGGGGGCTCATAGGCAACCGGGCCGTGGGGGCTCACATGCACCGGCCGTGAGGGCTCGCAGGCGCCGACCGTGGGGGCTCAGGTCAGCGCGATCCAGCCGGTGTAGGCGGCAAGTCCGGTCAGGAGCGCTGCGGTGCCCGCCCGGATCATCGCAACGTTGAGCACTTGCCGCAGCCACCGTCCACCCGTCACGGCGAGCGCCGAAACCGACCACAATCCAAGCAGGGCGCCCACTCCGACCGACAGCGGCGATCGGTACTGGGCCGCCAGGTTGGCGGTCAGGATCTGGGTGAGGTCTCCCCACTCGCCGACGAAGATCACCAAGAAAGCCGTCGTCGCTGTCCGGCCTGGACGAGGCGGAGAAATAGCTGGCGCCGCCTCGTTGTCGCCGGGCCGGCGATCACGCCGGGCGTCACGGACCACGAGGATCGCGCCGGCCAGAAACAGGGCGGCCACGAGTGCTTCCAGTGCGCGGTGGGGGAGCAGCAGCACAGCCGCCATCCCAACGGTAGTTGCGATCGTGACGTGCACGGTAAACGCTGCGGCGGCGCCGAGCCAGACAGCCACGGGCTTTCCCCTTGTGGCCAAGACCAGTGAGGCAACCATCGTTTTGTCGGGAAATTCTCCGATAAAAATGACAGGAAACACCGCAGCGGCGATGAAGAGGTTCACAGGTTCCTTCTGTACCGGAAGAGCGCGTTTCCTGGCCCTCATTCACCCTAGCGGAGGCGACGCGTATCACCACGGAAGGCCCGGAACGATGGAATATCACTGTCCGTTCGGTATCGACGCACCCGGGCCCAGCCAGCGCTCAAGCCAGCCGAACTCCTCGGCGAGGAGGTGCAGAACGGATTCGCGGGCGAGGTAAGCGTGGCCTTCATGGGGCAGCACAACCAGCCGTGCGGTGCCGCCGTTGCCCTGAATCGCCTGGAACAGCCGTTCCGACTGGATCGGGTAAGTGCCCGAGTTAGCGTCCCGCTCACCGTGTATCAGGAGCAGCGGAGCGGTGATTTGGTGCGCGTAGCGAAACGGCGAAACCTGATCGTAGACGGCTGGGGCTTCCCAGAAGCTGCGGCGTTCGGTCTGGAAACCGAAGGGGGTCAGGGTCCGGTTGTACGCACCGCTACGGGCGATACCTGCCGCGAACTCGTCCGTGTGGGCGAGAAGGTTGGCGGTCATGAAGCCCCCGTAGCTGTGCCCGCCCACCGCCACCCGGGCTGGGTCGATGATGCCGGCCTCGTCCAGTGCAGCGACATGTTTCACGGCAGCTGTGGTGGTCTGCTCTACATAGGTGTCGTTCATGGTTTCCGGGTCACCGATCACCGGCATGGTTGCGTCCGCCAGCACCGCATAACCCCGCAGGGCGAAGAGCGCAGGCCCAAGAGCGGTCAGCCGGGTGAACTCGAAGGTGTCGGCGCGGACCTGGCTGGCGGTGTCGGGGGAGCCGTAGTCGAACGGGTAGGCCCACACAACCAGGGGCAGGCGCCCGTCGCGGGCTTGATCGTATCCGGGCGGCAGGTGCATCATGCCGGAAAGCATGACCCCATCCCCGCGGTCGTGGCTGATGAGACGCTTGGTGATCCCCGTGAGCTGTGGGTGGGGGTCGGGCCAGGCAGTGAGCGGTCTCGGGGCGGAGCCGCCGAGGAAGGCGGCGATCAAGTTCGGCGGCTCGGCCGGGCTCTCGTGCCAGATCACCACGTCATCGTCGCCGGCGGCGGTGAAGCCGAGCACGTACTCCACCGTGCCCGGCGGACTCTCGTGCAGGCGGCTGGCTGAGCCAGTGGCGAGATCGAAGCGGTCGAAGAAGGGGCGATTTCCTTGCGGGCCCGCACCCTCGCCACGCAGGTAGATCGCAGTCCCGTCGCTGAGTACAGTCCGGCTGCCGTCTCGATGCAGCGTCGTGACCGGTGAGCCAGGATCGCCATAGGCATCGTCCACGGACCGGTCGAACAGCACCCGGTTGGGGTGCGTCCCGGCAAGATCACACAGCCAGGTCGTCACCCAGCGGCGATCGCGATCGTGTTCGAGCACCAGTAGCCGGTGTGGTTCGTCAAGGTCATACCAGCCCAGGCAGCGATGCCGGAGGTCGAAGGGGGTCACGGGCTTGCCATCGAAAGGTGCCGTGAGCCGGAAAACCCGGTCGCGATACTCCGCGGGCGCCACCGGGTCACCTCCGTCGAGTGCCTCCGCCCAGGTCAGGCTGGCGGGTGCCCGTTCCTCCCAGGAGACGAGCCGCGGGCCAGTTGGAACGCCCTGGCGCGGAACCTCGTCGCTGCAGGGCAAGTCGCTGACGACGGCCAGGGCCGTGCCTGCTGCATCCCAGACCTCCGTTCGGCGTGCGAACCAGAACCAGGGCACACGGAAGGAGAACGGCCGCTGCAACCGCTGCACCAGCAGGTATCTCCCATCGGGGGAGTCGGTGACGCCCTGGTAAAGCGCGGGCGGGCCCAGTTCGGTTCGTGTGCCGGTGACGGGATCGACGCGGTAAGGAACCGTGGTCGCAAGTGCTTCGAAGGCGTCTTCGTCTGCGGCGGTGGCCAGCAGGTCCTGATAGGTGGCCGCCTGCGAGTGCTTCCCTGATGTCTCGTCAACCCGCGGCTCGACTGGCGGTGGCGGTAGCACTTTGGGCTGTGCGGATGTGCCCAGAACAAGAAGGAAGCGCCCATCACGTGACCATCGCAACGTCCCGCCATCGGCGGACGGGTCGCCGCCGAGCACATCGCAGACGGTCAGCCCGGGCAATTCGCGGGTGTCGCCCGTTTCGGCATCGGCTGTCCATACTCCGACCCCGTCGGGGCGGTCAAGCGTGAACGCGAACCTGTGCCCATCGGGTGCCCACGTCAGCAGCCCCACCTGGGCATCATCGGGCAGGCTCAGGTACCGCTCCTGCCCATCAGCGATGCGCAGCACGGACACGGCGGTCGCGCGGCGCAGCCGTCGGCGGGCTCTGAGGCGGGGATCGATCCTCAGTCCGGCAAGCCGGAGGTAAGGCCGTGCCAGCATCGCGATCGGGGGATGCGCCTGAAGATGTACGAACGCCAGGAAGCGGCCGCCCGGCGCCAGGAATATCGCCGGTGTCGGCGGGGCATCGACGACGGGCATGATGTCGGCGCCGGGAGTTGCGTAGGGCACAGGTGGCCTTTCTCTGCTGGAGCGACGGGTCTCCAGGGTAGGAGATGGTGAACCGGGCCAACCTCGCCGCTGCCGGTGAGCGGGCGGTTCAGTGCGCGTTGCAGCCGACAGCGGTCGCGTACTGGGCGAAGGGCATGCGGTACCGCCGGGCGGCATCGGGATTGCTGAGCACTATGTCGAACACCCAGTGGTGGTGCACATAGAACCAGGTGTCGGTGAGCTGCTCACCGCCGATCTCATACCGGACATGCCACCGGCCGTCTCCCGCCCGCACCGGCCTGCTGACGTCGGGGCAACCGGCCGTGGGCTGTTCCCGGCTGGGCCTGGCCCGCAGCCACCGGCCAGCACGGCGGTGAAGACCGCGGCCGCACCAGTCAGGAGGAGGCGGCGGGTTTGCGCCCTACCGCGCCCCACAGGGCTGAGGGGGCCGTGGCTTCGGCCGCGGATTCTGGGCGCCACTCTTGTACGCGTACCACGCCGGGCTCGACGATTTCCAGGCCGCTGAACAAACGCGTGACTTCGCTGTGACTGCGGTAGGTCTGCTTCTGCAGCATGAACTGGCTGACGCGGTTTCCCGCCACGGTGACCGCTTGGGTTATGTCCGATGCGATGTGAGACAGCGCGAGGTAACTTCCTGGCGGCACCGCGCTGAGCAGCTTGGTGATGATCCCGTATGGGTCATCCGCATCCTCGATCAGGTGCAGGATCGCCATGAGCACGATCGCCACGGGACGGGAGAAGTCCAGTGTCTGCGCGGCCTGGGCCAGTATTTTTTCGGTATCGCGCAGGTCCGCGTCGAGGTAGTCGGTCGCTCCCCCCGGCGTGCTGGTGAGCAGGGCGCGGGCATGGGCGAGCACGACCGGGTCGTTGTCGACGTACACCACCCGGCATGCGGGCGCCACGGACTGGGCGACCTCGTGGGTGTTGTTAGCGGTCGGGATGCCAGTGCCGACGTCAAGGAACTGCCGGATGCCGGCCTCACCAGCAAGGTAGCGAACCGTCCTGGCCAGGAATGCCCGGTTGGCCCGAACGGACGAGACCAAATCCGGATAGGCCTGGACCGCGGCATCACCCGCGGCCCGGTCGACGGCGTAGTTGTCCTTGCCGCCCAGCCAGTAGTCATAGATCCTGGCGACGTGCGCGACGCTCGTGTCAAAGGTCCGGTGCTCTGCCTCATGGCTGTCGGAAGTGTCGTCACCTGGGTGTTCACCGGCCACGGGTGCGTCCTCGCTTATCAATGATGACCTTTCTCGGTCTCGCTGCCAGTAATTCGGGCTTCAGCGTTTGTGTCCCATGCCGCCCCACAGCGCCGAGGGGGACTTGGCGTCGGCGTCGGAGTCAGGCCGCCACTCCGGGATGCGGACCAGGCCCGGCTCAATCATCTCCAGGCCCTCGAAGAAACGGGCGACCTCGCTTCGGCTGCGGAGGGTTTGCTTCTCGTGCATGAGAAGCCGCAGGCGCTCGGTAGCCTCGGCTCGCGCCATGGCGGCAATGTCCGAAGCCAGGTGAGACACCGTCAGGTAGCTTCCCGGCGGAACCGCGTCCATCAGCGTGGCGACGAGACCGTATGGATCATCCTCGTCCGCGATCAGGTGCAGGATCGCTACCAGCATCACGCCAACCGGCCGCGAAAAGTCCAGCGCCCGTTCGGCCTGCCGCAAGATCGCTGCCACATCGCGCAGGTCGGCGTCGATGTAATCGGTGGCCCCTTCCGGGGGACTGGTGAGCAGGGCGCGGGCGTGGGCGAGCACGACCGGGTCGTTGTCGACGTACACCACCCGGGATTCGGGCGCCACGGACTGGGCGACCTCGTGGGTGTTGTTGGCGGTCGGGATGCCAGTGCCGATGTCGAGGAACTGCCGGATCCCCGCCTCGCCAGCGAGATGGCGGACGGTGCGGGCAAGAAACGCCCGGTTGGCCCGCACGCCTGCGACGACATGCGGATAGGTCTCGATGACCGCGTCGCCCGCTGCCCGGTCGGCGGGGTAGTTGTCCTTGCCACCCAGCCAGTAGTTGTACACACGGGCGATGTGAGCGACGCTGCTGTCAAAGGACGGTCGCTCGTCCTGCTGGTCGTCAGCAATGTCACTGCCAGGGTGCTGGCCTGCTATTGAAGCGTCCTCGCCCGGCACGGATGACCTTTCTCGCGACTTCCGGTGCCAATAGTACGCTTAGCGGGCAATTGCCGCTGTGCTCACAGCTGGCGCCGGTGTCGCTGCTAGATCTCGCGGATCATCTCCCTGATGAAACGAGTGGTGCCGGCAGGGGTCAGGGCCTCCGCGGACAGGCGGTTCATGACCTCGAGATAGTGATCCACGTCCTGGCGCCGTTCCAGGTACAAGGCGCTGGTGAGTTGCTCGATGTAGACGACATCGGGAAGGTCTGGTTCGCGGAAGCGCAGCACTGTGAACGAGCCACCGGCGCCGGCGTGACCTCCCCGGCGGAATGGCACGACCTGCAGGGTGAAACGGGGTGGCGCTGCCATCTCGATGAGGCGCTCCAACTGTGTCCGCATCACCGCCCGGCCGCCCACTGGCCGCCGCAGTGCCGCTTCGTCCATGACGGACCACACGCGCGGCGGCTCAGCACCTTCAAGCAGGTCCTGGCGCTTCAGCCGCAGGCCAACTCGGCGCCCACATCCCGGGGCTTGAAGCTCACCCGGCCGTGCTCCATGCGGCTGATCTTGGAACGAGACGCCCGGATCTCATACGCTGCCCGGTCTGGCGTGATGCGGGCTGCCTCACGCAGTCGCCGCAACTGGTTTCCCAGCAACATGCGCAGAACAGTCGGCCCAGCCCGCGCGTCGTGCTCATCGAACTCTCGCGGCCATTGGCCTGGCGTCTCCACCATGCTCATGCCGGCTCCCGGAGCAATGAGTCAGCCCTCGTGCTCTCGCAAGCCCGGCCGACATGTCGGCTCGGCGCCGAGGCACCGTGCGGGCCAATCGGGAAAGGCTGAAAGGCTCATCTGGCGGCGAGATGCACAACGGACCATACCACCGGGTGTGAACCTGATGGCAGTCCCCGATTCCGGCGACCCAGTCGCGGCTGACTCCGCGTAATGGTACCGGCGCAATCCGCACCCGATCCCGAACCATTCTGCGTGTTGGGATATGGAACCGATCACGCCCGGGAGCCGGGGCCGGTTGCGCCCGGGAGCCGGGGCCTATTCTGCCAGGGAGCGCGGGCCGCTGCTGCGCCGTTCTTGGCCCCATCCTGTTCCCGCTGTGCCGCTGCCAGGGATTACGTGGAGAAACGTGTTCGCGCGTGCACTGAGCGTTTGCATCCGGCAAACTAACATGCCGATGCACGTGCAGAAGTGTTTGCATCCGGCGCGTGCACAGGGCAAGATGCAATTGCATGCGTGTCTTCGAGCGATGAGATTGAAGTGTTCGAAACGGCGATGATGGCGCACCCGGCTGGCCTGCCGGACAGCGTGGCTTGCGTTCCGGGCTGGCAGTGGCTTACGCCCGCTGTCGAGATGGCTGCCGCGGTGAGCGGCAACTGGACGCTGGCGGGTGGGCGCAGGTCTGCCGGCTGGGGAACTTCGCCACGGCTCGCAACGCGCACGCCGGGTGCCGACGCGGGCTCCATCGGCACCGCGCGCGACTTCACATACGCGATCCTGCGGCGATGGGGCATAACGGAACGCCGTGAAGACATCGTGGTCGTCGTGTCGGAGCTGCTGAGCAACGCCCAGCGCCACGCGCTGCCGCACCCCGGCGCAGTATGCCCGCGCTGGTCCATCCGCCTTGGGTTGCTGCAATCCGGGTCAAGCGTCCTGTGTGCCGTCTCCGATCCCAGCATCCGGGTCCCAGCGCTCAGAGAGCCCGGAGTCTTCGAGGAAACGGGTCGCGGGCTGCACGTCGTCGCGTCACTCTGCGATCAGTGGGGTTATACCGCCCCTGGCGCCAGGGGGAAGGTCGTGTGGGCGACGTTCTCGACAGGCGTGTTCTGGCGTCCCTTATGGTCGGCCGGGGGAATGGCTGTCGGCCTCCCCGGCCGGTGCGGTGGGCAGGGTGTCGCCAGGAAGGCTGCGAACGGGGTGTATCTCGTAGGTGAAGATGCCGCTTTGACTCCGGGATCGGCGTCCATCAGGCGGGCGGTTTCATCAGGTGTGGCGTTGAAGATACCCACCCCGGCGTACTCGCTGTCGTCGGTCACCGGGCAGACGATGGACAGCAGGCCATCGGCCCGTAGCGAAAAGTTGCGCCGGCCGTGCTCCCGCTGCCTGGTCATCACTGGTGATCGCTCGTTCAGCTTCAACTAGCTGCCTCGCCACGTCCAGCGATGAGGCCCACATCTCGTCAAGAAACTCACGCAGCCCAGCCAGGCCAGCGGGGCGGGCCCGGTACAGCCTGCGAGTCCCGTCGCGGCGCTCTGCCAGCAGCCCGGCATTCTTCAGCACGGTGAGGTGCTGACTGATTGCTGTCCGGGTCACGTCGAAGGCTGCGGCGATTTCACCGGCTGCGAGCTCGTTGTGGGCCACCAGCCGCAGGATCGCCCGGCGCCGGGATCCGGCCGCCCACCCATCGCCAGCCCAGCAGGGAGAGGCCAAGGAACACCGCCGAGACCGCAACGAACGCAGGTTTGGTGCCCTGGCCCGCGACGATCCGCAGCACCTGGCCAAGCCCCACCGTGGCGGCCCACACTCCCACCCCGGCCGGGGCCAGCGCCGCGGGCCGCCGCCAGGCTCGTGTCACCACCTCACCGGCGGCCAGTCCCGCCAGGAACGGCCATGCCGTACCCGCCACCCCTGCCAGGCTCTCGCCTGCATGGTGGTTCGCGCGGCCGATCACGACGAAGACGAGGACGCAGCACGCATCGGCGAGCACGCCCAGCACAGCACGCATGGGGCCAGGGTAGTAGGGCGGCATAGGATGCAGGCGTGGCTGACCACGGCGAAGCGGACGGGCGCAGCCCGCGCTGATGGCCACGCTGCTGATCGTCCATCACACGGCGTCGCCGACGTTGGAGGCAATGTTCGAGGCCGTCGTGGCCGGGGCGTCCACCGACGAGATCGAAGGCGTCGAGGTCGCCGTCCGGCCCGCTCTCACGGCCGGGGCCGCGGATGTGCTCGATGCCGACGGCTTCATTCTCGGCACGCCTGCCAACATCGGCTACATGTCAGGGGCGCTCAAGCATTTCTTCGACACTATTTACTACCCCTGCCTCGCTGCGACGGTTCGCCGCCCGTATGCCCTTTATGTGCACGGAAATAGCGACATAACGGGGGCGGTGAGAGCCGTGGAATCCATCGCCAACGGTCTGTCGTGGCGGCGGCTGAGGCCGCCTGTGTGCGTGGTTGGTGAGCCGTCCGGAGCACACCTGCAGGAGTGCTGGGAACTCGGCGCGACGGCTGCCGCGGAGCTCGCTCCCTGACGCGTTCACCGGTCAGCCAGCCACCAGCAGCAGCGTGATCACGAACAGCAGGTACGCACCGATGATCAGGGCGCCGACCGGCCGGCGCAAGCCACGGCCACGGTAGGCGAAGCCGAGCGAAACGACGGTCAGCCCGAGATACCAGAGCGCGATCAGGGTGTCCTCTCCCGAGGGTGCCCCGAGCCCGGTCAGCACGGCGGGAAACAGCAGTCCCACGACTACGTTCAGGGCGTTGCTGTTGAGGGTGGTGCTCAGCGTGGCCGCTCCGCGGCCGCGCGCGGCGAGGAACACCGCGGCGACCGCGTTCGGCATGCTGGTGACCGCCGCGAGCAGGAGCCCGCCGGTCACGATCTCCGGGAGCCGGTAGTAGGAGCCCAGCCCGGACCCGGCACGCTCCATGACCACGCTCGCCGCGATCACCACCAGCAAAGCCAGGCCGGCTGCGACCGCGTCCACGGGACGGCCGCGGGCCGGCCGGATGGCTACGTTCAGTTCCTGTTCTTCTTCCGCCACGGCGGTCACCAGCCACCGTTCGAAGCTGCGCACGATCCGCAGCGATGCCAGCCGACCATTGCTGGCGCGCAGCAGGCGGGCCAGCCGGACGCGGCCCTCCCCGAGCAGGATGAGATACGGAACCAGCGCCAGCAGCGTGAGGGCAAGGCCACCGAGCGGGCTCACCCAGCCAGTGATGGTGAGCAGGCAGGCCAGCGCCACCCAGGTCCCGACCACACCGCCGAACAGCACCACCCGCCGGTGCAGGCCGATCCGCCCGGCGACCACCGCGCCGAGGCCAAGCAGCGCGGCCAGGTTGAACACGTTCGAGCCGATGATGATCCCGGCCCCGACCCGGTGCTGGTGATGAACGAGTGCCGTGGTGGCGGAGGTGATCTCGGGTGCGTCCGCGGCCAGCGCCGCGAGCACGCCAAGGAGTCCCTCGGACAGCCCCAGCCGCTCACCGACACGCTCCAGCCGGATGACGAGAATCCAGCTCGTGCCAAGGCTGATCGCCGCCCCGCCGAGAAACGCAAGTACAACGATCACCGGCACCGTGGTCGGCTCCTTCCACCCGTCAGCAAGGCGCCGACCAGGCTTCCCGGCTCTCCTGAGATCACTGTACCGGGAGGGCCCGCAAACCGGCTGAGCCGCGGTACCGCGTAGGTGCCTGTACGGGGTTGAGCGGTCCTCCGATCCGGCCGCTTGACCTTACCGTTGGGGGAAGCCCCACCATCGGGGGAAGCCCGGGATGTAACGGTGGGGATTCGTTACTCCGCGCTGTGTGACATCGGGCGGCAGCGCGAAACCAACCAGGACTCGGTGTACGCCGGGTCGCGGCTGCCCGCCGTGGCAGATGGCTGGGGGAGCCACACCCGGGCCTACCTGCTGCGCGGCGGCGAACTGTTCCAGATCACCCACGACCACACGGTCGTGCAGTCATTGCTCGACGAAGGCCGCATCACCCCGGAAGAGGCGATCTCCCATCCCCAGCGCTCACTGCTGCTGCGCGGCATCGATGGCACTCAGGTAACGGCCGACACCTCGCTGCACGATGCCTGCGTTGGTGATCGCTACCTGTTGTGCTCAGACGGCCTGACGGCGGTGGTCGCTACCCGGGAGATCGAGCACACGCCGCGTGGCAGGCAGCCCGGACCGGACGGTCCGGCAGCTTGTTGCCCTGGCCAATCACGGTGGTGGGCCGGACAATATCGGCTGCGTGGTCGCTGACGTCGTGGATCTGGATGGACCGGGTCCCAGGGATAGCGGGAGGGTGTTTGGAGCTCGCCGGGATCTTCAAACACTCTTGGTTCCTGGCCCGTGCCCGGTTCGCTGACCGGCAGGGGCGGCGGCGAGCGTGAGGGCGTCGAGCAGGCGCCCGACGGCGGGCGGGTCCGGCGGCTCGCCATAGGTCAGTGCCAGCACGTGACGGCGTGCGGCCGCTAGCTGTTCGGCGCGGATCCCGGGGTGCCGCGCCGCACGCAAGGCCAGATCCGGCAGGATCGCGACCCCGAGACCCGCCGCGGCCAGTGCCTGAGCGACAAGGACATCGTCGGTGGTGAAGGCGATCTGCGGGGTGAAGCCGGCCAGCTCGCACAGCCAGAGCAAGTTGACTCGGCAGCGTTCGCAGCCGGCGATCCAGCGGTGCGTGGCGTAGGCGGCAAGGCCAGTTCCGCCTCCTGCGGGCGGGCAGGGGCTTGCCGCCTGGGTTACCACGTGGAACGGCTCGTCGAGCAGCAGCCTCGCCCGCGTTCCTTCCGCCTCGTCTTCTGGCAGGCTCATCGCGGTCCCGTCGTGAACGAACCGGAAGACGAGCGCCACATCCGCGCGCCCGCCTTTGAGCATGCGCAACGCCTCGTGCGGTTCAGTCTCGGTCAGCAGCAGCTCGATACTGGGGTGGTCGGCCCTGAGCCGGGCGGCTGCGGCGGGTACAAGGGTGGCCAGCGCTGAGGGGAACCCTGCCAGCCGGATACGTTCCTCCTGCTGGCCAACGTGAGCGGCGAGTTCGTGCTCGGCAGCGTCCAGCCTGCCGAGGATTTCCTCGGCACGGCCCGCGAGCAAGCGTCCCGCGTCGGTCAGCTGGACGCTGCGTCCCGAGCGCTGAATGAGACGGGTGCCGGTCTCGGCTTCGAGCCGCGCGAGATGGTGGCTGACCGACGGCTGGGCATAGTTGAGCGCCCGGGCCGCAGCGGTCACGGATCCGTGCCGAGCTACCGCGACGAGGACGCGCAACCGGGTCACGTCCAGCATGGAGCAATGATAGATCGCCTTGATTTATCCCTCACGTTGCCGTATGGGCGTCTATCTGGCCTGGTAGCAATGCAGTTCACGGGGCGATGCGACCGCGCAGCAGCGGGTCATGGGGGAGGCGCACCGGCTTGCCGGTCTCACGCCTGCGCCGCCAGGCGACTCCCGACAGGGCTTCCAGGACCACCCGGCCCGCCAGGTAGGCAGTGATTTCCGCATGGTCGTAGGGCGGTGAGACCTCGACCACATCCATCCCCGTGAGCGGCATCTCCATGGCGATCCGCCGTACCGCGTCCAGCAACTGGCGCGCCGTTAGCCCGCCCGGCTCCGGGGTTCCGGTGCCGGGCGCCATGCCTGGGTCCACCACGTCAATGTCCACAGAAAGGAACACTCCGTCGCAGTCATCGGTGGCGATGCTGAATGCCTCGGTGAGGCAGGTGTCCAGTCCGCGGGCTACTACTTCGGCCATCTCGTAGCTGCGCATGCCCCGGCCCGCCATCCAGTCCAGCGTCTCCGGTTCGGGCCAGTAACCTCGCAGCCCGAGCTGCAGGAACCGGTCACCGCGGACAGCGCCGGACTCGATGAGCCGCCGCATGGGCGTTCCGTGCCCGTGCAGGGAGCCCCACTGAGTGTCGCCGGTATCGGCGTGCGCGTCGAAGTGGATCACCGACACCCCGCCCCAGCCCACGTGGCGGGCCACCCCGGTGGCGTCGGGGAGCGTGATCGTGTGATCACCGCCAAGGATCACAGGCAGGGCGCCAGCCCGGCACGCTCCGTGGACGGCGTCTTCCAGCCGGCGCAGCGAGAGTTCGGTGTCCCCCGACGGCATCTCAATATCACCGGCGTCGGCTACCCGCAGTTCGGTGAGTGGGTCAACGCCGAGGGCAAGGTGCGGGCGGGCCCCGTCACGCGGGAGGTAGTCGGTGAAGCGGATCGCTTGCGGCCCGAACCGTGCCCCTGGGCGGTGCGACGTGCCGCCGTCAAAGGGCGCACCGATGATCAGCACATCGGTACCTGCCAGGGAAGGGGGATCGGCGAGATCGGCCCTCGGCACCCCCAGGAATGTCGCATCGGGCCCATACATTCCGCCAAGGCGCGCCATCGCTCCTCCTGCTCGCATCAGTCTGGTGGCCAGCATGCCCGGCGCTGCCAGGTGGTTCAGGCGGCTAGACACAGGGCTGGTGGGCAGCACGATACCCGTGCGGCGGTGGCACGATCAGGTAGCTGCTTCCCCGCCGCCTCAGGTACAAGATGATGTCCCATTTCGTGCACGCGCTGTGATCCGGGCTGAGAGCCGGATTCTGGTGACTGATGAATGTGACCACCGCTGCCAGTCCGTGCCGGCTGGCGGAGAGGCTGGTGAGGACGGCGCCGGAGTCGCTCGTGGAGCGGTACCCCGCCTCGAATTGCCGGACTGTCGGGCGCAGGTTGTGTGCGAGAAGGCTGCTGTACCCCGTGTAGTCGCGCTGGTTGATGGCCCGGAAGTAGGTCTGGAGGAAGGCCACCACCTGTTGCGCAGCGGGTGTGTGCGCGAGCGCAGGTGCAAGCGCTACCGCATTCCTGCCCCGCCCCCGCCGCCAGGTGGTGGGAGAGGGAGACACCGGGGGGGATGCCGCCGTGGACGGGGCGACCGGAATCGCGGGCGCGCTCTTACCGGCCCCGTTCGATGGCTGCCCGGCGGAGACAGGCGCGGGCTGGCCGCCAGCGAGCCGCCACGTGATCAGGCCACCGCCAAGCAGCACGACCACCGCCGCCAGGGCAGTAACCCTTCCTGCCCATCCCGGCGGATGCCGGGACGGATAGGCGGGCTGAGGCCTCTCCAGGTCGGCCTCCGGTGGCCTGTGCTGGAAGAAATCCGTCACCCAGACGGGCTCGGACAACGTGAGGGGCTCCTGGGCGGCCGGAGAAGCTGACTGGTCAGCCGGCCCGTTCCCGGGCGTACCCGGATCATTGCCGAGCCCTGGTGCTGGGCGCTGCTCATCGGAGGGCAACGGTCCCGGGGACTGCTCATGGGTGGGCCACGGTCCCGGGGACTGCTCATCAGCGAACCGGGGCCCGGCGGCGCGCTCGTCCCTGAACCAGGGACCTGCCGCCGGTTCCTCCGGGAACCACGGTTCCGGGATCAATGCCTCGCCGGAATCCCGGGCATCCTGTGGTGACTGATGTTCTAATGGGGCACCGCATTGAGTGCAGTATCGTGCTGCCCCTTTTGTCATGGTCCCGCAGTTTGCGCAGAATGGCATGTCAACCCCCGCCTCCGTTAGCCGCCATGTTACAGCGGCCTTCCGAGACGGTCGATGAACAGCCCGGTTGACTGGCAGCCACCGCCCGGGTCCGGTGGGGATTGCCTTTAATGAGCCCGCTTTCGATGTGGCTAGAGCTCGAAGCCAAAGGCTCCGGTGTTAGTGCTAAGAAGGTGCGGCGCCCCGGGATCGAGTTCTGCGGCGGCCATGTCGATACCTTCCAGGGCGGCACCGTGAATCGCTGCGACGGTTGCCCTGACCGACTCAAAGCGGAGCGTCTGATGAACGTCGTCTCCCCGTCCTGTCATGTTCTGAATCCGCCGGCCCACCATCATCAGCAACAGGCGCAGCGGAGAAAGATGGAGCCAGAAGGTCCATCCGACGTACAGGTCATGGCCGTGCGGGAAGCAGGAGATGTAACCGCAGTAATTGCTCTGGCGAAGCTCGAGATAGTCCCGGTTTCCCTCCCCGGGGGGCGCCAGATTCCGGACCGTAAGCGAGTCGAACGGAGTCGCGTGCTGATTGAAGGCAGACGTTATGTGCTGGAACACCGTGCCCGCGGCCGCCGACTTGTGCTCAACCAGCATGCTCCACTGCGTCAGCAGGGCCGGAACCGGCAGCAGCCAGAACAGCGCCGCCAGCGTGATGGCGACCAAGATGGTGATCACTTGCAACATGGATAGAGCGGATGAAAGCCCCATGCCAGTGACGGCGAGGAGAAGGGAAAGGATCAGCACCGCCGTTTGGACGACCGTATAGAGCCCGGCGAACACCGCCGCGTGCCGGAGTATCTGCAGATGGAGCCTTGTGTTGAAGACAGGGTCGAGATTCCCACGACCACGCATGGTGGTGTACGCCAGGCTCTTATCGGCGTACCGGACATTTTCCGCTGACCGGCCTGGGCCGGCAGTTTCAGCCGCTGCCCGGACCTGAGCTAATCCGGTTGCCGGTGCTGCGGGTCCCGAACCCCCCGGAGCGGTTGCCGCCCATTCGGCTGGCCTTGATGCGGGCACCGACTGCCCCCCAGCGGCAGCCCGCGGTGCCGGTGCCGTCTTGCCTGCCGCGGCGATATGTGCTGTGCCACAGTTCCCGCAGTACAAATCGCTGTCGGTCAGCACGCTGCCGCAATTGCTGCAAGTCACATCCACAGACGAATCCCTCCCCAGTACGCGGGACCGGCCGACGTATGGCTTGTGATGGACCGCAAGCCAGTATTGAAGTTGTCATAAAAGAGCCTTGCCAAGCATTGTAAGACGAAGTCACTCGTGGTGCAGTTATCTCCGAGATAACCCGAGCGACATAAAATGCCCTTCAATCGACATACCGTGCAATTCCCCCCCCCGGTAAGTTGCAGGGGTCGGCAAAGTGGGGCCCGGGCGTCCTCACCGGTGGCGGCTAAGCCGCCGACCGGTGAGGCGCGGGACCAGGACCCGTGGCCGGCCAGGGCATGGCCGGGCGAGTCACTGGCCCTCGGCGTCGCCAGCCGGCGCCGGCGGCGTCAGTTACGAGACTTTGGCGTCGTCGAACAGGGTGTAGGTGGGGTCGCCGGAGTAGTTGTCGTCGTGGCTGATGAGGGTGAGGGTGTAGGAGTCGCCGGCGATGACCGATGCCGTGACCTGCTTCCAGCCGGAACTGGCGACACAGGTCTTGGCGAGGACTGTCGCGGTGGTGCCGGTGGTGTTGTTCCGCAATGTGATGGTTGCCCAGTCGTAGGTGACGGTGTCCGGGCAGGTGAGGTTGTACCAGACGGACAGCGTGCTGTCCCCCGACGCCGCGGTGAAGGTCTGGGCGATGTCGGAGTCACCGTTGGTCGGCGAGGTCGATCCCGCCCGCGCGGCGTAGGTCCCGGAGTGGGCGCCGGTGGACACGATCGAGGTGGCCGCACCGCTGGTGGTCCAGCCGGAGAAGGACCCGGCTTCGAATCCGCCGTTGACGATCGGGTTCGGCGCGGGGGCATGCAGTGCCGCATCGTCGTAGAGCGTGTAGGTGGGGTCGCCGGCATAGTTGTCGTCGTGGCTGATGAGGGTGAGGGTGTAGGAGTCGCCGGCGGTCACCGATGCCGTGACCTGCTTCCAGCCGGAACTGGCGACACAGGTCTTGGCGAGGACCGTCGCGGTGGTGCCGGTGGTGTTGTTCCTCAACGTGGCGGTTGCCCAGTCGTAGGTGACGGTGTCCGGGCAGGTGAGGTTGTACCAGAAGGACACGGTCGAATAGCCCGACGGGACGTTGAAGGTCTGGGCGATGCCGGAGTCACCGTTGGTCGGCGAGGTCGATCCCGCCCGCGCGGCATAGGTCCCGGAGTGGGCGCCGGAGGACACGATCGAGGTGGCCGCACCGCTGGTGGACCAGCCGGAGAAGGACCCGGTCTCGAACCCGCCGTTGGTGATGCCGCTGCCACCACTCGTCGAACTGATCGTCCAGGTGAAGCTCGCCGACCCGGAGGCGCCGGTGGTGTCAGTCGCCTTCACCGTGACGCTATAGGTAGTCGCGGTTGTCGGGGTGCCGGAGATGAGACCGGTCGAGGAGTTGATGGACAGCCCTGCCGGCAGGCCGGTGGCGCTGTAGGTCAGGGTCTGGCCGGATGCCGAGTCCGTGGCGTGGATTTGCAGGCTTACCGCGGTGCCCACGGTGCCGGTCTGGTTGCCGGGGTTGGTGACCGATACGGAGTTTCCCCCATTGCTGACAATGGCGTGGCTGTCCTCGCATCCGCCGCTGCCGCTGCTGGCATCGTTTGCCCAGGTGCCCTGCATGGCGAAGGTGCCGCTGGCCAGCGGCAGGTTGAAGGCTCCGCCGGTGGTTCCCGGCGAGACCCAGGCGCACTTGTCAGCGTTCTCGGCGCCGCTGGAGTCTGTCCAGCCGCCGGGCGGGTTCTGGTCGGTGATGGTCTCGGCGTACTCGTGACCGTTGACGATGGAGACACCGTCCAGGGTGCCGCTCGAGTTCACGAAGTTCTGCCCGCAGGAGGTTCCCATGTCGGTGATGTACGGGCTGTTGGTGAACGCGATGTCGCCGTAGGGGGAGGACACCGGGCCGCCACTCAGGGAGGAGTCGCCGTTGTAGTCATGCCATGCGCAGAACTGCCCGGTGGAGGTGTTGAAGCCGTCGGGGTGGGTGCCGTGCGGGGACACGATGATGTACTGCGCGTCCCGGTTGGACGTCGCGGTGGTGTTGCCGAAGTGGGCAGCCGCGTTGATTGCCTCTTGGCCGAGCTGGTGCCCGGTCGCCTGGGTGGGTGATGCCGTGCTCTCGTCCACCCACACGCCTGACAGCACGTTGCCCCCGGTCGGATAGGCCACGTGCTGGGTGTTGCTTGACGGGCAAGTCTGGGAGCCGGACGTGACACCGTCGCAGTACTGAGTCATGACGCCGGACCACAGCTCGCTGTTGGTGCCCAGTCCTTTGTACATTTCCTGCAGGTAGGGGGCTTCCGCGGAGGGATCACCGGAGAGTGTCACGTCTCCGTTGGCGTTGGTGCTCTGTGTGCCCCACTGAGAGCCGTAGAAGACCACGTAAACCTTCTCGCGGCCGGTTGTCACGCCAATGCCGTCAATGCCGCCGCCGTAGTTGAGGTCATTAGCTGACGCCGCGACGATATTGGGATGGCTGCGGGCCCACTCGGTCATCTTGCTGAACTGCGGGATGGTCGGGATGACGCCGTGACGGTACGTGTGCTGGTACGCGGGCGAGTACGGGTTGGTGACAGTCGGAGTGCCGGTAACGGAGGCTAGCGCTCCGGGGACGGCGGTTTGCAGTCCGGTGGCGAGGGCTACGGCTGCGAACGCAGCGGTGCTGCTGCGGGCGGCCCATCGCAGAATGGGGCGGCTGGGTCTCATCGTGCTCCCTTCATGCACAAGTGCTCGCGCCGTCGGGTTGGCGCGCACATGTGGCGCGCGGGTAGCGTGCCTGGCCGCACAATAACTATCCGCTAATAGATGATCAATAGGTTGTTATGGGACAAAAATGTCATTTGAGCCCGGAAATACGGCCGTAGCCACTGGGGTCAGTCTGGCCGCGCCCGTCCAGGCATTGACAGACACACCCGTGCGCCGGTCCTCGCCCAAGAACGCCCCCGTGCTGGCGAGGCCAGCGTGACACCGGAGGCCAGCGTGACCGGGAGGTGGTCCCGGGCAGGGCATGCCCGGGACCGGCTTGAGGCCGCGTCCAGCGTCTTTTCACGGGCTCGGTGATGACCTAGGACAAAAAGGACACCAAAATAGCTGGGAACGGTGAAAGGAATCCGGAAGAGGCCCTGAAGCCAGCACTCGGCGCAATGAAAGTAACGAAGCCATGTGCGTTCCCCAGTTCCGCGCCGAGTCCGGCGATGTCTAAGTGTAGTTAACTGCCTACGATACGTGATTGATCCTCGAAGGAGAAGATCCGATGCATGTGGGTACACGGGTGCACCCAGGAGGGGCGGGCGCTCGGCGGCCCGTAGCAGATGAGGTGGCGGGTGAGGGGAGGACGGGATGGAACCAGTACTGTCTGCGAGGCGTCTAACAGCACGTTCTGGAAACCCCGCTCCGATCGCCGGGAGCGGGCCATCGGGACGCCGGGACCCGGTGCCGCCGGGTGAGCAGGCGGTGCGGGAAACGCTCCCCGAGGGGAGGTAAGCATGCGGGCCGTGCGGGTTTTCGCTGCCGCAGTGATCATCGTGGCGGGTGCCTTGGTTACTGGCTGCGGTCAGCACCGGGCTGGGCCCCTCGCGGGCGGTTCGGCGTCCGTAACGGCGCCGCCCAAGGATTGCGGCCGGGCAACCCCAACCGTGCCTCCGAAGAACACCCTGAACATCGGCACTGAGGACAATGGTTCGTCGCTTTGTGTCATGCGGGGCACCCACGTGCTCGTCTTGCTCAAGGGAACACCGGCTCACAAGTGGGGGCCGATCCGGGTCAGCTCGGCCGCGCTCGTGCCCAGGGTCAATGGCCGCCTGATGCTCGAGCGCGGGGTAACCGGCGCTTACTTCGTCGCGGCTCGTCCTGGAGTCGCGGTCATTACCTCTGTTAGGCCCGTGTGCGGGGCCTCGGTTTCACCCAGCGGTACCGCCTCGTCCCCGCCGGGCACGATGCCCTGTGACGCGGAACTTGCCTTCCGGGTGAGTGTGGTGGTTTCCAGCTAGTCCTGGCTCCTTCCGCGCTGGCTCCTTCCGCTCTGCCACCTTCTGCTCAGGCATCTTCTGTTCGGGCATCTTCTGTTCGGGCATCTTCTGTTCGGGTGCGGTCTGTTCTGCTGGCACCCGTTTGGTCAAAAAAATGACAAAGACGCCAGGCCGGGTCGGCGGCAAATGCCCGACAGTGACACGATCACCAGCATGGGAGTCCGTCGCCTCGGAGCCGTCGCTCTCGCTGCGCGTCTCCCGGTCCGGGGTCCCGCGTGCCTCGCGGTCCGGGGTCCCGCATGCCTTAGGGTCCGGGGTCCCGCGTGCCTTGGGGTCCGGGGTCCCGCGTGCCTTGGGGTCCGGGGTCCCGCATGCCTTAGGGTCCGAGGTCCCGCATGCCTCGCGGTCCGTCGCCCAGCGCCTATACCGGTGCGGTGGGCGGCCGCCCTGGCAGCCGCGGTGCTCATGGTTGCGGGCTGCACGACCACAACGGGGCACTCAAACACCACACCGGCGCGGCAACCGAATGGCCGCAGCACCATCCACAACGGTGCCGGCACGGCCCCGTTCCCGGCGGCCGAGAACCGGCTGCGGGGCACGTGGCACTGGCACATCCGCCGCCTCGGAGGCCCCAACGCGATCCAGGGATTCGCCGATCGCACGAGCGTTCTGGCGGGCAAATCGTTTGGCCTCTATATTTCTACGACCTCAGCCAGTTACCGCGTGCAGGCATTCCGGATGGGCTGGTACCACGGCGCGCAAGCCCGGCAGGTATGGCGATCACGCCCGATTCGGGGGCACCAGCAGGCGCGGGCGCGGGTGCGCCGCGGAACCAGAATGGTGACAGCGCCGTGGCGGCGCAGCCTGACCGTGTCCACCGCCGGCTGGCCGCAGGGTGCCTACCTGCTCCGGCTCGATGCCGCGGGCGGTACGCAGCGGTACGTTCCGATCACCGTGCGCTCACCGTCCACCGCCGGGAAAGTGGTGCTGCTGCTCGGGGTGACCACGTGGCAGGCATACAACCTGTGGGGCGGTTACAGCCTCTACAGTGGCCCGGGCGGAGTGGGGGACCGGGCGTACGCGGTCAGTTTCGACCGCCCCTACCTTGGCAACGGCGCCAACTTGTTCCTGTCCTTCGACCAGCCGCCCATCGCCTTGGCCGAGCACACTCCGGGGGTGCCTCTCGCCTATGAGACGGACGTGGATCTGGCCGAGCACCCCGGGTTGCTCCGCGGGGCGCGCGCGGTGATCTCGCTCGGCCACGACGAGTACTACTCCGGAGCCATGCGGCATGCGCTGCTGCGCGCCCGCGACGCCGGGACCAACCTGGCGTTCCTCGGCGCCAACGCCATGTACCGGCACATCAGGTTCGCCTCGTCAGGGTTCGGGCGCGACCGCGTCCAGATCTGTTACAAGAACGCGACCATCGACCCGAAGTACCGGCACAACAAGGCCGCGACCACGCAAAACTGGCGGGACCCGCCGGACCCCAGACCCGAGAGCGTGATCACCGGGGTGTTCTACGAGTGCAACCCGGTAAATGCCGCATACGTCGTGTTCGACCCGAAGAGCTGGATATTCGCGGGAACCCATGTGCACAGGGGGACCTCGTTCCGCGGTCTGGTCGGGCCGGAGTACGACCGGGTGAACCTGGCAGTCCCGTTCCCACGGCCGCTGACGGTCCTGGCCCACTCGCGGCTGACCTGCGACGGCAAGAGAACCTTCTCCGATTCGGCGTACTACACGGTGCCCAGCGGGGCCGGGGTGTTCGCCTCCGGCACGATGCGTTGGGTGTGCGCGATGCGGGTGCCGCATTGCCTGCATGGGGTGAACCGGGCGGCCAGGGCGTTCGTGGACCGGGCGACCCAGAACCTGCTGCGGGCCTTCGCGGTTGGCCCGGCGGGCCGTCGCCATCCCACTCGCGGCAACCTCGCGGTGGTCAGGCCGGCCCGGGGTCACGCTACGAGGGGACCTGAGGTCGCGCGGCGAGCGGACCTGGCAGGATCGGCTCGTGGCTTTCGATGAACTGGACCACCGGATCGTGGCGGCGCTGGTCGCCGACGGCCGCGCCACCTATGCGGAGATCGGGGGACGAGTGGGCCTTTCCGCGCCCGCGGTCAAACGGCGGGTCGACCGGCTGCGCGCATCCGGCGCGATCACCGGGTTCGCCGCCATCGTGGACCCGACCATGCTCGGCTGGACCACGGAAGCCTACGTGGAACTGTTTTGCCGCGGACGGACCTCGCCAACGGACATCGCGGCGGCGGTCGGCAAGTACCCGGAGGTAACTGGCGCGGCCACGATCACCGGTGAGGCTGACGCGATGCTGCATATCCGCGCGGCCGACGTGCGGCACTTCGAGCGGGTGGTGGAACGCATCGGGGCGGAACCGTTCGTTGTGCGCACGCGAAGCATAATCGTGCTCTCCCGGCTCGTCAGCCGTGCCGGAATCCTGCCCCCGGAATCCCGCCCAGTGCCGGGCTGAAACCTCGCTCGTGTCAGGCCGAAACTCCGCTGACTGTCGGGCCAAAATCCCGCTCAGTGTCGGGCGTTAGTGGCGAATTCGGGTGACTTTGCCCGAATCTCCCTGGCTGACCTGCGAGGCCAGCTACAGTCGTGCGCATGCGCGATCATGAACCGGCTGACGTTTCCGGCAGCACCGCCCAGTTTCGCGCCTTCGTGGACCACGCGGGGGGCACCGAGACGGCCCAGCCGTGGAGTATGCGTGCCCCGCGTAACCGGGTGGCCAAGCTCGCCGCGATTGTGGTTGGGGTGGCAGTCGTTCTTGGCGTCCTTGCCCTGCTTGTTATCCACTGACCCGTTTATCTCCCAGACCCACCTAGCCCTCGCTCCGTGTGCCCTGGACCCACCGAATCTGGCTGGTGCCGGTAGCCCATCCCGGGTTCCGTCCGCAAGCACCGCGGTCGTGCCGGGTCTGGTTCCAGCTTCCGGGTGCAACCCCAACGGAATCCATGGGCTTGAGAATTTCTCCCCTGCTGAGACTTGGGCCCATGGCAACGTGGGGTGAGTTCAGCGGTCTCCATCCCGATCTGGCCAAGGCAGGCCAGTCGCTGCTGTATCAGTTCGGCGTTGGGCTGGGGTTCCTGGCCACGGTCCGCCCCGACGGCGGCCCGCGGGTCCATCCGATGTGCCCCATCATCCACGGCGATGGCATGTACGCGTTTATCGTGCCCGGTCCCAAGCAGCGTGATCTTCACCGTGATGGCCGGTACGCGCTGCACTCCTTTCCTTGCGAGCTCAACGAGGATGCCTTCTACTGCACCGGGCACGCCTGGTCAATCGACGACGAAGCCAGGCGCCGGGAACTGGCCGAACTCTTCGTCCGCGAGCGCTCTAAGTTCGGTCCTCCAGTCCCCGGGGCGGAGCAGCACTTGTTCACGTTTGATCTTGAACGCTGCCTGCTGACCAGGACCACCGGTCACGCCGACGAGAACCCGCAGCACACGGTGTGGGAGTCCAGCGGCGCATAGGCCACGTTGCGACGGCTCGCCCTCGGGCGAAGCAAACGGCCAGAATCGCTGACATGCGGAAGGCATCAGCGCTCAACTACGAAGGTGCCCCGTCCTTGCAGGACGACAAGCTGACCCTCGGATGCAAGTTCCTGGGTTGCGCGCCGGATAGTGTCCCTGCTTACCCCGTACTGCTCTGCCATGTCTGCCTCACTCGGCAGTCGGTGACCTGGCTGCAGCGCGCCGGACGCCATGTCCGCTCGAAGATCATCAGCTACCTGCTGCCAGAGCAGTCGTGGCGCACGGTGATTGATGCGTGCTCGGCGATCTTCAAGTGACACATGATCATCGTAGGCACCGTCTGACATGCTCGTATTCGTCGCCTACGATAGGTAACGTTGCCGACGTTGCCAACGTTGCCTATCATTGAATGGATACCTCCAGCCGAACGGAGATGCCATGACGGACGCGCCACCACATCCCACGATCCACTGATGCCCCCGTGGCCGAAGTTCAGCAGCTACGTGGCGATTACCCGCTGATGGACATCAACGTGGAGCTATGGGGTTTCGCCTGGGTCTTCGTGGCCCGGAGCAGAGGCGGCCGGGACCCGTGGTTCCTCGCCTCAGACAGCATCATCCGATTCCGCAACGCGTTAGAAGGACGCGGGCTTCGGTGCGGCACGCTAGATCCACCGGGCTGCCCGTCGGCGAGACCCGCCAAGGGCATGCGAAGCCGGGTTCGTTACCTCGCCGCGACGCTGGAGTTCGTCGGAGACCCTCTCACCGCACCAGCTGGACCGGCTCCGCGGCTTTCATGATCCCGGTTGCTTTGTGCTGCCCTGGCAACCACAAACAACCGGGATCATGAAAGCGCCCTCGCTCACGAGCGACGTCATCGCCACGCACCGCCCACGCACGCCGCTCACTGGCGGCCCAGAGGGTCACGATCGCCACGATGACTGGTGTGGGCGAGCCGGGAGGCACGCCCACACCACCGTGCGGGTGGTGGCGCCCACGTCGTGCGAGTCTCGGCAGATACACGGTCCTGACGTAACTCCGCCCTATTATCGATCCGGTCCTGAGCTTCTGGCTTGACCTGCAACTCCATCTCGCAGCGCCGTACGCTGCGCCTAGGGAGGAATGTGATGACGGCCTTCCAGACAAGCCTTGACCTGGGCCTGGTTGATGAGCAGGGCGGGACAGCTGCGGCGCCGGCGATTGCGGTCGTTGATGGGCGGACAGGACTGGCACCGGCCGGGGAACCGAAAGGGGTCGTCTATACCCAGCCGTGGGTCGTGGATTTGATCTTGGATCTTGCCGGGTATCGGCCGAGCGAGGATCTTGCCGAACGTTACGCGGTGGAGCCCTCGGCGGGTGAGGGCGCGTTCCTGGTGCCGATGGTCCGGCGGCTGATGGCCTCGGTGTCGGCTTGTGGGCGGAGTCTCTGCGATATCCGGGAGTCGATCCGCGCCTATGAACTCGACCGTGATGCGGCTGCTCGTGCTAGAGAGCTTGTGGTGCGGGAACTTCGCCAGTTCGGGACCAGCGACACCGAAGCGCAGGGCCTGGCGGAGAACTGGGTACGCCTGGATGACTACCTTCTTGCGTCCCCGCAGGACGGCCGGGCAGATCTGGTGGTGGGCAATCCCCCTTATATCCGGTATGACGATCTTCCCCCGGGAGCCCTGGATGCTTACCGGCGCCTGTACCCGACGATGGTCGGCCGCTCTGACATCTACGTGGGATTCATAGAGGCCGGTCTCCGCCAGCTCAAGAACGGCGGGGTGCTGGCGTTCATCTGCGCGGACCGGTGGTTGCGGTCGGCCTACGGCGCTGAGTTGCGGCGCATGATCTCCACCGTGTTCGGTGTTGAGGCCGTGATCGAGATGCATGATGCGCCTGCGTTCGTCGACGAGGTGGCGGCTTATCCGGCGGTGGTTGTCATCCGGAGGGCACCGCAGGGGCAGGTGGTCGTCGCGAGCGCAGGACCAGGCGCGGGCTCGCTGACGGACGGGAGCAGCCTGGCGGAGGCGGTCATCGGACTGGCCCATGGCCGGGTGACGGGCGTTCCAGGTTTCACCGCCACCACATTGGATCGCTGGTTCCGGGGAACCAGCCCATGGCCCGCACTCGAACCGCACCAGTTGCAGTTGCTTCAGGGGCTAGAGGGACGCTTCGGCCGTCTTGAAGACGAGCACACGGGCACGAAGATCGGCATCGGCGTCGCAACGGGCGCCGACCGCGTGTTTGTCACCACAAGTCCAGAGCTGGTAGAAGCTGACCGGATGCTGCCGCTGGCGATGACAGCAGACACCCGGCATGGTGCCTTGCAATGGTCTGGGCACTATCTGGTGGACCCTTGGACTAGCGGCGGCGGGCTGGTGGACCTGGCCGCCTACCCCCGGCTCCGCGCCTATCTGGAGGACCGCAGGAAGGAACTCCAGGGCCGCAACATCGCCAAGCGCATGCCAGGGGACTGGTACCGCACGATCGACCGGGTCCATCACGAACTCACCAATAAACCCAAGCTGTATTTCCCGGACATGAAGCTCACCAGTAACCCGGTTCTGGACCGAGGCGAGACCTACCCGCATCACAACCTCTACTATCTGACCTCCAAGACATGGGACTTGGAAGTACTCGGCGGGCTGTTGCTGTCCCGGGTGGCGCAACTGTTCATTGAGGCATACTGCGTGAAGATGCGCGGCGGCACGCTGCGGTTCCAAGCACAGTACCTGCGCCGTATCCGGGTGCCTGACCCAGATGTCCTGACGGAGGCCCTCCGCAACCGGCTTCGTGAAGCATTCCGTGCTCGCGACGCTGACGCTGCCACGGCTGCCGCGATCGAGGCGTACGGGATTGCGGACCAGGCTAAAGTCTTGGCGTGCTAGCAGCCCTCGACCAGCGGTTCCAGCAAGCGGTGCAGGCCTTCTGGGATGCGCGGGGGCGTCAGCTGCAAAAGCAGGTCGAGGCCGGCAAGATCGACGCCGGAAGCCGTGGCGCGGTCACCGGCGGGACCCAGATGGGCGCCCTGGAAGTCCTGCTCACCGATGTTCTCCTTGAAGCCGGGCTTTCACGCTCCGACATCCGTGCCCGCACAGCGCTTGAACTGCCCGGCTATTACCGGCCGGAAAAGAAGTGGGATCTGCTTGTTGTGGCTGACAGCAGGCTCCTGTTGGCTGTGGAGTTCAAGTCGCAGGTCGGCCCCAGCTTCGGCAACAACTTCAATAACCGCACCGAGGAAGCCATCGGGAACGCCGAGGACATCTGGACCGCCTACCGTGAGGGCCGCTTTGGTAACCACCCGCCTCCCTTCCTCGGGTACTTCTTCCTTCTCGAGGACTGCGCCCGGGTCCACGCTCCCGTTGCGAACGCAGAGCCCTACTTCGAAGTTGACCCGGTGTTCAAGGACGCCTCGTATGCCAAGCGGTATGAGGTCCTGTGCAACCGCCTCGTACTGGAGCGCAAGTACACGGCAGCCTGCCTAACCCTCGCCGTCAAGGAGGCCCCGACCCGCGTCAGCCATCCCAGCGGCACCCTCGGCTTCCGGCAATTCGCAGCCGCAGCCAACGCCCACGCCCGAGCTTTTGTCAATGCAAGATCGTGACGACCAGAGCGAGAACGCCACAGGCATGCTTGTTGGGGTACTAGGTCTGACAGACGGAGCAGGGTGCCGGTGTGGGCGGGCCGACAGGCGCGCCCACGCAACAAGTTCGGGCTCAGGTGTCAGCCGCCTGGGACTCCACGCTCGATGCAGAAGTCGTTTCCTTCGGGGTCGGCAAGCCACACCCAGCCCTTGCCATCCGGCCGTCGGTGATCTTCGATGAGGGTCGCGCCCAGGGCGAGTACGCGCTCGATCTCCTGGTCTCTGGTCCCCGGGTTCGTGTCGGGTGGTATCAGGTCGAGATGAACGCGGTTCTTGACTTGCCTGGGCTCGGGAACCTTGATGAAGAGCAGGTTCACGTAACCGTCGGGCGCGCGTATCAGGCCCTCGGGATCTTCAGGGCGGTTGGGGTTGCCGGGATCCTCATGGAACCCGGTGACTTGTGACCAGAACCCGGCAAGCAGGTACGGGTCTGCGCAGTCGACGGTGATGCTCCTGATCCGGACGGTCATGCAGTGCTCCTTGGCTCGGAGAGCGCCGCCCGCGATCGCGGTGTCAGTTTGGCGATCGTGGAGGCGCGCAAACAGGGATCATGGGAAAACGCACCTCCTTTCCTCCGGAGTCACCAACAGTTAGCCGCCAGACTGCCACACACCTGCGATCGGCAGCCAGCGAATTAGGGGCCAGCAGCCAGTTCGGCAGTGTCCTGGCGAATGGGGCCAAGCCGGAGCCCCGCTGACCGCACCGGTGGCTCGACGTGGAGGTTGGGATCTGACCGGAGCCAGTTCGTACGCGCGTCTCTGCGCGGGTGTAACGGATCCGGAGCGGCGAGCGTTTCGGTGGATGAGGGTGTTTTCCACTCGGAGCCCTGGCCTATCCCCCCAGGCCGGGGCTCCGTGCTGCATACACCAACCGAAACGGAGCCCTGGCCAATCCCCCCGGCCGGGGCTCCGTGCTTTATATACCGAACGGTTGACCCAAAGGCTGGCCGACTGGTTGTCGCGGTGCCGCGACCGCAGCCGGATGCTGCCGCTGCCGGTATGGGAATAGGAACGTCCTCCGCTCTGGAGCGCGGCGGCCCTCTCCCCGCCGGGACGCTGACAGCCTGACAACCACGGATGGCACAATGGGCGGGCAAACACCCGCCTCGAGCGCCGCTGTTCGTGACCACCTGCGCCGCAGCCGGCAGTCATCCCTCTCTTCTCGTCCGCCCGCCACGCCCCTGGCCCGGCCGGACCCCGCAACACATGGAGGCTTCAACCATGACCACCAGGCGGCGGTGGGCACCCGCACGGCTGCTGGCAGACGTCCGGCCGTTGCAGGAGTCTGCGGCCTTCCGCCGGTTGTGGATTGGGACGTCGCTGTCCTCGGTGGGCAGCAGGATGACCGGATTCGCGCTGATGCTGCAGGTCTATGAGCTGACCCGCTCATCAGCCGCAGTCGGCACGCTCATGCTCGTCCAGGCCGTCCCCGTGATCGCCCTCGGCCTGCTTGGCGGGTCGCTGGCGGATGCCGTCGACCGGCGCCGCCTTGTCCTGGTCACCAGCAGCTGCCTCACCCTCGTCTCGGCGGCCCTGGCCGCCCAGGCCTACGCGGGGGTTGGCCAGCTCTGGCTGCTCTACGCGCTGGCCGCGGTGCAGGCCTTGCTGCAAGCCGTCGACAATCCGGCACGGCGGACTTTCGTGCCGCACCTGCTCCCCACCGCGCAGATTCCGGCGGGCCTGGCGCTGAACATGCTGTCTTTCCACTTGAGCCTCCTCACCGGCCCTGCTCTTGCAGGATTCATAACGGCGGCTGCCGGCCTGAAACTCTGCTACCTCATCGACACCGTGGGCTTCGGGGCGGCCTTGTACGGCATCGCCCGCCTGCCGCCGGTGCCACCGCAGGCGGATGCTCGCCGGCCAGGACTTCGGGCAACAGCCGAAGGGCTGCGCTTCATCCGGCGCCAGCGGGTCCTCGCGGCAGCGTTCCTCGCCGACATCAACGCCACGTTTCTCGGCATGCCCGTCGCGCTCTTTCCGGCGCTGAACGCCGCCCACTTCGGGGGTGCGCCAGAGACTCTTGGGCTGCTCACCGCGTCGCTTGGTGCTGGCGGGGTACTTGGCTCGGCGCTTTCTGGCCCGGCGGGCCGGGTAACAAGGCAGGGCCGCGCCATGCTGATCGCCGTGGCGGTATGGGGCAGCGGGATCGCGGGGTTCGGTCTCACCAACGTTTTCTGGCTGGCGCTGCTGCTCCTCGCGGTCGCCGGGGCCGCCGATGTGACCAGCGTGGTGTTCCGGGGCACCATCGTCCAGACCGTCACCCCTGATGCGCTGCGGGGCAGGGTCAGCGCCGCCGACTACGTTGTCGGTGCGGGCGTGCCCCAGATCGGCAACTTCGAGGCGGGGGTGCTCGGCTCGCTGACCACCCCGGTGATCAGCGCGGTCAGCGGTGGTCTGGCCACGGTGGCCGGTGCCGTGGTGCTCGCCCTGGCCGCCCCATCCTTCCGGCGTTACCGCGCTCCCGAAAAGGAAAGCAAGCTCGCGGGCAGCCGGCCCCAGGCCTCCCCGGCCACTACCGAGCCCGGGCAGGCCACAGCCGGCCCCACATCTCCCCCGGCCACTACCGAGCCCGGGCAGGCCACAGTCGGCCCCAGACCTCCCCGGCCACCACCGAGCCCGGGCAGGCCACAGCCGGCCCCAGACCTCCCCCGGGCACCACCGAGCCCGGGTGGACCACGGGTTTGTCATGATCGGCGGCGGAAGGTCCGTCAATCGCCGGGCGTCCCTCCGCCGATCACGCTTGACGCTACGTGTGGTGCTCCGTGTGTCCGGGTTAGCCTGACGGAATGGCGATACCAGATGGCAACTACACGCTCGGACCAGACTCCGGCCGGCTGCTGATCAAAACGGCCCGTACTGGGCTCGGAGCGAGAGCCGGCCATGATCTCACCATCGAGGTGACGCGCTGGCGATGCGATGTTGTCCTGGATACGGCCAACCCACGGGACTCCGCTGTGACGATGGAGGCAGAGGTCGATTCCTTCGAGGTGCGCGAAGGGACGGGCGGGGTGAAGCCACTCACCGATGCTGACCGGGCCGAGATCAAGAGAACCCTTCGTGACAAGATCCTGCACGCCGGGCAGAACCCCGTGATCACATTCGCGTCCACACGTGTGAGTGGGGAGCTGGAATCGTTTCGTATTGAAGGAAATCTTACCGTTGTTGGTGTCTCACAGCTGGTCACCGTCGATGGCCGCCTGTCCGAGGGGCATGCGCAGGGGTCAGCCGCGATTGTGCAGTCGCGGTGGGGAATCCGGCCGTACTCGGCGTTCTTCGGGGCGCTCAAGCTGCGTGACGAGGTCGACGTGGAGTTCGACGCCGACCTGAAGCCGGCGGTGTGAGCGGGACCGCGCGGGCCTCGCAGTTTGTCGGTGGCCGGTGCTAGCTTCCTGGCATGGGAACAGACCTGGATTATCTCGCCCTCCTGGCCCGGGAGTCTGCCCGGTTCGGGGAGGTGCTGCGCGGGCTCCCGGCGGACAAGGCGGTGCCCTCTTGCCCTGACTGGAACGCCGACGATCTGCTGTGGCACCTCGGCGAGGTGCAGTGGTTCTGGGGCACTGTCGTGCGCGAAGGGCTGCCCGGCGCAGCGGCGGGAGAGCTCGCGCCGGAGCGCCCGCCGGACCGGGCTGGCCTGGCTGCCTTCTACGAACGGGTGAGCCGCGATCTCGGGACCGCGCTCGCCAATGCCCCGCCCGAGACCCCGGCGTGGACGTGGTCGACGGACCAGACCGTCGGGTTCATCCGCCGCCGGCAGGCTCACGAGGCGCTGATTCACCGGGTGGACGCGGAAGAAGCGGCCGGTGACCGGACGCCCATGGACCCGGCCCTGGCGTCCGACGGGGTGGATGAGGCGCTGCGCGTGATGTATGGCACGGTGCCCGAGTGGGGGACCTTTGCGCCGGACGAGGCGGCGGCGATCCGGCTGGAGGCTGTCGACACCGGTGATACCTGGACCGTTGCGCTGGGGCAGTTCACTGGCACTGACCCAGACGACGGGTCCGCCCATGACGACCCTGGTCTGGTTGTGGTCGGCGACTCAGGCGCCGAGGCCGCCGCGGTTGTCCGGGGCACGGCCGCCGACCTCGACTGCTGGCTCTGGCACCGGAGTCCCGTGGGGGAGGTGGAGCGGGCGGGCGATCCCGCGGTATTGAGCCGTTTCGAGTCGGCCATCGCGGCGGGCATCGACTAACACCAGCGGAGCGGGGTTAACGGGGCAGGTCGAGGCCGCGGACACCCAGTTCGTCAGCGCGCGCTAGTAGATCAGCAGGGTCGGAGTAGACGCGGTAGGCACCGGCCCGCTCAAGCTCCTCCCGGCCGTAGCCGCCGGACATGAGACCGACACCGATCGACCCGGCCCGCCGGGCGGCGAGTAGGTCCCACACACTGTCCCCCACGACGAAGGCGTACTGGGGACCGACGCCGAGGAGGGCCGCCGCGGCGAGGAACAGGTCCGGGTCGGGTTTGGCGTGGGCGACCATGTCCCTGGTCACCATGGGCGCATCTTCGGGCAGGCCGAGCATGGCGAGCGCGTGCCCGGCAGTCGCGCGGTACCCGCTCGTCGCGATAGCCCACGCGACCTTGCGTTCGGTCAGCGCCGCCAGCAGTTCCGGCGCCCCGGGCAGTGGCCGGACCGTATCCGCCTGGTCCATGTACTCGGTCGCGTGCGCCTGCTGCAGCATGGCGATGTCGGTGTCGGACAGGCGCCGCCCGGTCTCCCGCAGCAAGGCAGACACGAACAGCCCGCCGCTCATGCCGATGCGGCGGTGGATCCGCCACACCGACAGGTCGATGTCCAGCCGGGACAGCGCCGCCCGCCACGCGATGACGTGCTGGTACACGCTGTCGATAAGGGTCCCGTCGAGGTCGAAGAGGAACGCGGGCGCGGGCGGCTCTTGGAAGGTCGCGGGGACGGTCATGGCATCAGTCTGCCTGCTGGACCCGCATGGGGGAACGTCGGCAGGAGCGACGCCCCGTGCCGGTCAGGCCTGATTCTTTCGTGAGCGAGCGGCTCATCCGCGGGATCCGCTGACCGCCAGCGTGTTCGGCGGCGCGTCCACTGTGGGGACTCGCTGGCCAGAGGGCTGGTCGCCGTCGTACAGCGTGTAGCCATATCCAGTCAGCGCATCGCGCACGGCTGCTGCGTTGTGGCCAGCCACTTCGCAGATGACCGCGGGAAGTGTCTGGAGAAGGCGAGAGCCGCCAGCCAGGACGGCCACCTCGGCCTGCTCCACGTCAATCTTGATCACCCCCGGGGCCGGGAAGCGCTCGGCCAGCCAGTCCAGCGTGACAGTGGGCACCAGATCGGTGGCGCGCACACCGCCGGTTTGGCTGGTGCCGAAGCCATCGAGGTGGCTCGTAGACCGATTCCGCCGGGCGATGTGGAACCGCGCGATGGAGACGTGGTCCGCCACGGCCACAGGCAGCACGTCCAGCCGCGCATGGTCCCGGTTCGCGGTCGCAGACCGCCGGAGCAGGCGGACAAGCACGGTGTCGGGCTCCACGGCTAGAACATGGCC
>WNGL01001074.1_pt1 | contig 33293 bp, 35 predicted proteins | sample 5400591 | NCBI WGS metagenome assembly WNGL01 (sample SAMN13153377, study PRJNA577476) | soil metagenome | isolation source: 80 cm soil or saprolite under Garry oak tree replicate 1 | place: USA:California | collected 2016-06-15
TAATCTGCCTGATTTGTATCATCTCCTGCTACCATTACATGTGATGATCCAATAACGCTGTCGCGAATTGCTTTAATCCTATTTGATTCTGCTCCTTCTACTAATACTAGAGAACTATTCCCCATTGTAGTCCCTATCATTAGGCTGCCGGGATTCTGCAGCCTCTCTTTTAGACCTCTAAAGACACCTTCGCTATTGCTTGTAGAAACCACCTGTACATTCCATTCTTTACCTATTGCTCTTACGGCACTTCCTATTAGAGGATAAGGTGCAAGATCAGGAGATACTTGATATAAATATTCAAGCCTTCTCCCTTTTAATGCTTCTCGTTGGTCTGGTTCTTGAGCTTCTCTTGGCATAGTTGGTGGCTATTATACCATACAATAGGATTATTGTTTTGTATATAATTGTACTTTTACTAAATTAATACTCTGGTCATATTTTGAATTTTGATTATACCGCAGAGTTATAGTAAAAGTCTAAAACTATTTACCCTTCATTGCATTGACAAAAACAAGCAAAAAAATTTTAATAGCATTTGTGCCGCCCGGAAAAATTTTTGTCAATGGGCAAAATAGGCACAAAAATGCGACAATTTTTATTTTGTGTGATACTATTAATGCAGAGTCAAAATAAATTTATATGCCCAAGTTTACTCGCTCTATTTACTATACATCAACAGTTGCCTGCCTTGGAATTTTGCTTGCAGTCAGTTTGTTAATTACTTTCATCCACAAGCCTGGTTCAGCAGTGGCTACAGGGAGTCAGCCATTTGCAATTAACGTTACTTCTAGTCCATATAATGCAACATGTGATGGCTCAACAGATGACACATCCGCTTTCACCAGTGCGCTTGCCGCTTTCCCTTCGACTGGTGGACGTCTTCTGGTTCCAGCATCAGCAAATCTTTGTAAAATTACGAGTACACTAGTTGTTCCTGATAATGTAATAATTGAGGGTGAATCTCGAGCGGCTTCGGTGATTTGGTGCGACTTCAGTTCAGGACCTTGTCTCCAGTTTGGCAATACGTCACGTACAAGCAGCACGGAGACGATGAATGGAGGGGTTGAACACCTCGGTCTCGAAGGCAACAGCAAATCTAACTCTGGCACCTCAGGTGTAAACTTCTTTGCAGCGCAGGGCGGGTTTGTTAACGACGTACAAGTGCAATTCGTCGAATCAGGCTTTGTTATCAACGGCGGTCCCAGTGGTGCATTCTCAGCAGAGGAAACTTTCACTGCACCGTATACGAACAACGTGGTCAATGGCATCAAAACGACAGCTTCAGGAGGAATTACTACAGATTTTCACTGTTGCACAGGAGGTTATCTATTTGGCACCTCTTCACATGATACAGGGGATGCATTTAGCCTCAACTCATTAAACTCCAGCTATTTGACACAGTGGAGTATGGAAGGTTTCAATTATGGTATTCACTTGACTGGCAACGACGAAGCTGACACATTTAACGGAGGAAGGTCAGAGCACATGGGATCTGATAACGGTACCCACAGCTATGTTTGCGATAGTTCGACTGATGTCGATGGCCTGTTCGATAATCTAACTGATGCGGACGTAGATGAAGCGAATCAAGTGAACATGACTGTTAGCAATAGTGCTGAGTGTAATATGAATTAACCTCTTATATAAGCTGTATCTTCTTTTTTATTGCTGAGCTTAAACTACTCCAGTTGTTGTGTAGCAAGAACACCACGATTTAACGTATAGGGGCGGTCTAACAGGTGCTCTTGTAACTGGTCTTGAACAATATATTTTCTTTCTGAAGAGTTTTATGATATACCATAAGAGTGGGCATAAAATTTAACAAACTATTTTTCTTAATTTCACTTATATTGTTGGCTTCTTTTTATGTACCTCTTGCCTATGGTGCAAATCCTCCTGATGCTGCACATTCAACGCTTACCGCAACAGAGGTCTCAGCCGATGGCAGCACGCAATCCACTATTACAGTAACACTTCAGGATTCTTCAGGTACACCGATTGCCGGGGATACAGTGCAGCTTTCAAACACTTCTGATAATACACTAAAGATTTCGCCATCGTCTGCTACTCTTGATGCCTCAGGGAGTGCCACATTTACTGCGACATCAACAATACCTGGAACTGATCCAATTACTGTTACTGACACAACAACAGGTACGACGTTATCTGCACTGGGTCAAGTAGTTTTTGATCCAACACCCACTTCAGCAACTCCTGCTGCCTGTAGTAATACCGCTCCGGCTGCACCCAATTTTTATCAAGTAGTTGCTATAAAAGATTCAGCCACGTTATACATTGCACCGCCAAGCTCGACTTTTGATGGATTTACCATCTCCTATGGACTTGATTCTAACGCCGGTACTTATAATACGACTTTTAATCAAGGAGCTACCGGAGCAGCAGTTAAATATACAGTCAATTCATTAACCCCTAATACCAAGTATTATTTTAAAGTAAGAGCAAATAACGGTTGTGCTACTGGTACATGGTCATCCGTTCTGAGCTCAAGCAGTAATACAACGCCTCCCATAACAGGACCTGCGAATATAGTTTACTTAGGTTTTGCTGCGGCTCTGCTTTCTTTGTGCGGATTTGGAGTCTTTATAAAATATAAATAAAATGTTATTCAGTTCCTCTTATTGTTTGGTATACTCATGGAATGAAATGGACTGTAATAAAAGTGAGACGCGCGCTTGGTGGGAAATTAATCGGTAACCTGTATATCAGAGAATTTGTATGCAAGACGTTGCTTCTTCTTCCTTCAGAAATCATTGAATATGTTTGCGAGAAGGTCTGGTTTATCTCCTCTCAAGATGATGCATGGGCCTTTACTTTTCGTGGATCTGATATTAGAGACCGGAATTTGGTAATTCTTTCAGATGAATTATTAAAGCAGGAAGAAAGTCAGATTCGATATACTATTTTACATGAGATAGGTCATGTTGTATTAAATCATCGCAATTCAATTGGCTACGAGCAAACACAATCGGAAATTAACCAGCAAGAAGAGGAAGCAGATCGTTTTGCAAAAAAGTATTTACCTATGAATTCTCCGTAAATCTCCTCTGTACACTGACTACATTCTTTGATAAACTTGGAAAATGTCCTCGAAAAATATCGATCCGCGGTGGTTTGCCTTTGGTATTCTGTGTCTAGGAACAGTCATGGAAGTATTGGATTCCACAATTGTCAATGTCGCCCTGCCATCCATCCGAACGAGTCTTAATTTTTCTGCCTCAAATTTAGCCTGGGTTGTGAATGCTTATCTGTTAACATTTGGAGGCTTTCTTTTACTTGGAGGTAGGCTTGGTGATCTTTTTGGAAGGAAAAAGCTTTTTCTAATTGGTATCAGCATTTTTACTCTCTCCTCTCTTGCCTGTGGATTAGCACAATCACAAGCTCTTTTGATCATCGCGCGAGCTATCCAGGGATTGGGTGGAGCAATTTCTGCAGCTGTATCTTTATCATTAATTATGAATCTATTTACCAAACCTGAAGAACGCACACGTGCCATGGGTTACTTTGGTTTTATTGCCGCCGGCGGTGGATCGATTGGTGTACTACTGGGAGGATTTTTGACGAATTCGTTTGACTGGCATTGGAATTTCTTAATCAATGTGCCAATCGGCATTTTTGTTATTATTGCTTCGTTAAAATTATTGCCATCCACACATATTGATATGAAGCATCGACATCTTGATGCGTTTGGTGCCATTACTGTAACAGCAGCTCTGTTACTTGCTGTATATGCAATAGTAAACGGCAATCAAGCCGGATGGCTGTCCCAGCAAACTATTCTTTTGTTAATAGTAGCACTTCTCCTTCTGGGGATTTTTCTGTGGATTGAATCCCGAGTACGTGCACCTTTGATGCCTCTTGGTTTGTTTAAATTAAGAAATGTTTCAACTGCCAATATCATTAGTGTTCTGTGGGCTGCATCGATGTTCGCGTGGTTTTTCCTTTCAGCTTTATATTTGCAATTAGTTCTTCATTATTCCCCTCTTCAGGTAGGACTTTCTTTTTTGCCGCCAAATCTTATCATGGCAGCATTCTCTGTGGGTCTTTCAGCAAAAATTGTTATGCGGTTTGGTATTAAAAAACCCCTTGTTGTTGGTTTGCTTATTGCCGCAATCGGGTTGGCACTTTTTGTTCGCGCACCAGTGAATGGGAAATTTATTTATGATGTACTTCCCAATATGCTTTTGCTAGGTTTGGGAGCTGGGATGGCATTTAATCCGATACTGCTTGCGGCAATGAATGATGTGAAGCCGGAAGAATCAGGTCTAGCCTCAGGTTTGGTTAACACTTCATTCATGATGGGAGGAGCGCTCGGGCTTGCCATTCTGGCAAGCATTGCTGCGTTTCAGACCCAGAAATTACTTATATTACATACAGATAATCTTGTGGCATTAAATAACGGTTATCAAAGCGCATTTCTTGTAGGCGCCATATTTGCTTTCGTTGCGTCTCTTCTGGGTGTGTTTCTTCTTAATTCTCCTGCAAAGGATAAGTAAGCAATCTTTAAATAGTAGTTCTACTTCAGCTTATCTTATATATTGACAAACTATCCATGATTAATTAAGCTTAAATAGTAGAGGTCATGAAAATTAAGAAACTATTACCAAAAAAAGTAAAAGCAAAAAAATCATCCTCAAGGAGAAGAGTATCTTCTTCAACAAAGTTTTACAGTGGTAAGATTCTTGTTTATTCGCTTCTCTTGCTTATTGCAATATTGATAACCGTTACAGCTTCACAGCAACAACAGATATCGACTCAATATGCACAAACAGCGCCTACTCCTGTATCTTCAACTTCTGCTACACCAATTTTTACTATCGCGCCGACTTCTTCAGTTCCTACAGCTACCGTTCCTCCTCTACCTACTGTTACTCCTACTTTCGGTTGTCTCGGTACTTCTTGCGCTGGGACTATTGCACCAACCAAAGCTATCGTTACCGTGCAACCTTCGCCGACAGCTGGAGTTACAATTATCCTGCCGATAAATCCCAATGGTAAAACACCTCCTGGATTTTTTGTCAGCCTGATTCACAGAATTGGTAATTGGTTTTCTAAATTTGTCCGCTTTGGTGGAAACCCTCCAGGAAATCCAAATATACCGGGAACAAATGTTAATCCCGCAAGCAGTACGTCAGGTAACTTATCGGGAGCTAAGTTGCAAGGAAACAGAACAATTACTATTATTCCACCGGCAGGATCAAACAATAACGCTTCAGGAGGCGGAAGTGTGACTCCCCCGGCAAATCAACAAAATATTTTACAGAATTTGTTAAACCTTTTTGGTCAACTCTTTGGAGCAAAAAATGTACCACCAAAAAATTAGTGAGTTTTCCCCTTAACTTCCGATAATCCTTTCAGTCTGTTATAGTAGAAATTCTTACATTTTCTTGCAATCTTCGAAAAACACTCATGAATAAAAAGAAAAAATGGTGTATAATTACTTTATGGCAAAAAGAAATACAGGAGTCGGTAAAAAAGGGAAATCACACCCGCATAAAACTCAGAAACGCTTAACAATTAAGCGTAAAATGCTTGCTGATAAAGCTGCAAAACGTCGCACCTAAATCCTCAATTTGTTATAATTTCTTTATCTATGGCAGATTCTACTGATATTCTCATTGTTAAGACAATTATTGAAATGAGAAAGTGGCGAACTAACGTCACAGGTAAGATTGGATTTATTCCAACAATGGGATATCTACACGTTGGTCATCTGAGTCTTATGTCTCGTGCGAGACAGGAAAATGATCTAGTAGTTGTGAGTATTTTTGTAAATCCAAAACAGTTTGGGCCACATGAGGATTTTAACAAATATCCACGGGATGTGAATCGTGATTTGGAAATTTTGAGAAAAGCTCATGTGGATGTCGCTTTTTTACCAGAGGTTGATGAAATGTATGCTGACGGTTTTGAAACATATGTCTCGGCTACAAATTTATCAAGAAAATTGGAAGGAAAAAGAAGAGCCGGACATTTTGATGGAGTTACTACTATTGTCTCAAAATTTTTCAATATCATTCAACCACAGAGTTCCTATTTCGGACAGAAAGATGCACAGCAAGTAGCAATTATAAAAAAAATGGTTTCTGATTTGCAGTTTCCTATAGATATTGTTGTCGGAGATACAATTCGCGAAAAAAATGGTCTTGCCCTGAGCAGCAGGAATTCGTTTTTAAATAGTAAAGAAAAAGGAGAAGCAACTGTATTGTCACAATCTCTATTGCTTGCTCAGGAATTGTTTCAACAAGGAGAGCGCAATCCTAAGAAAGTTAAAAAGATGATGCGACTGCTTATTGAAAAAACAAAAGGGACGATTGACTATATAAGTATTGCAGATCCGAAAACACTTGATGAGCTAACAATTATTGATAAAGAGGCACTAGTAAGTTTGGCCGTCTATTATGGCAAAACAAGGCTTATTGATAATTGTATTCTAATCACATGAAATTTTATGTTTTTTTTGGTTTACCAGGAGCTGGGAAAACATTTTCTGCAAATATTGCAGGAAAATATTTTGGATATCATTTGTATGATGGAGATAAGGATTTAACTTCGGAAATGCAAACCGCTATAGAAAAACAAGCGACTATTACGGACGATATGCGTGATATATTTTTTAATAATATAATACAAAGCGCAAAGAATTTGCAAAGAAAATATGAAAAAGTAATTATTCATCAAACTTTTATTAAAGAAAAATATCGCCATAAATTTTTTGAAGCACTTCCAGAGACGAAATTTGTTTTGGTAACGGCTGATAGAGAAATTCGAGAAAAACGTCTCAAAGAAAGGAAAACGTACCCACTCGAAGAAAATTATGCACGAAAAATTTCTCTACTTTTTGATGAACCAAATATTCCTTACACTATTTTGTATAACAATACAGATGGAGAAGAATTCCTAAAAGAGCAGATGCAGGAAATTTTATAGTAAAGGTATTTTTTGTAAAATATAAGAAACAAGTTGTTCTGCAATTATTTTTTTAGAAGCTAGCATGAGTTGTTTGGTTTTACCGTCAGGTAATACAATGAGAACCTCATTAGTATTAGCCTCAAATCCTTTATCTTTTTGGCTTATATCATTGGCGACCACAGCATCTATATGTGTTTTTTCCAATTTATGTAATGCTGCTTGTTTTAATTTACTTATATCAGATTCATATTCTGCTTTAAAAGCAATCAGTTTGATCCGTGGATTTATTTTTTTAATATGATCAATTATTTTTTTTTGTGGCTCTAACTCGAGCATAACAGAATTTTTACTTGAAATTTTACCATCTTGTTTATTTTTTATCCTAAAATCAGAAACAGCTGCGGTGTGATAGCAATAGTCATAGTTATTGATATTTTCTTTTATCAAATGCAACAAGTCTTCTGTGGTTGTAAATATTTTTTCTCTAAGATGGTAACGTGGCATAATAGCATTTTTCGCGCGGAGTAAGAGAACCTCTGCGCCGCGCTCATAACACGCTTCTGCAATTGCAATCCCCATTTTTCCGGAACTGCGATTTGTTATAAATCTCACATCGTCAATTTTTTCCTCGGTTCCACCGGCCGTTACAATAACTTTTTTCCCTTTCATTGATGAAGAAAAGGAGAGTTGCCGCAGAGTTTCTTCCTTTATATCTTGTATCTCGGCAAGTCTTCCTACTCCTTCATAGCCGCATGCAAGCATTCCTGCAGTAGGATTAATTGTGATATACCCCAATGATTTGAGTTTTTTTACATTTTCTTGTACAACTGGATTATGCCACATAGTAACATTCATCGAAGGGCAAAGGATAATTGGTGCTGTTATTGCAAGCGTTGTTGTTGTTAAAAAGTCATCTGAGATGCCATGAGAAAGTTTGGCAATGACATTTGCTGTTGCTGGTGCGATTATCATCACATCTGCTTTATCAGCCAATGCGATGTGTTCTACCTCTCTTGCTTCTAAAACTTTTTTATAATCAAAATCTTTTTCAAATAAATCAGTAAATACCTTTTGACCGGATGTTTTCTCAAATTCAGTCTGAGAAATCATTTTTGTAGCACTTTTTGTCATAATGACAAAAACGTCTGTTTTCTCTTTACGAAGTTCCTTTATCAAGGTTAGTGTTTTATACGCAGCGATTCCGCTTGTTACTCCGAGGACAACTGTTTTTTTCATACGTGCCTAACATTATATCATTTTTGAATTATGCGGTGGTTATTCATGACTCGCATCAGAAGCTTTTGCAGCTACTGCAAGTTCGACCATTTTTAGACTATCTTTTGTCTGATTTGTTTTATTCCACTCCTGAACCATTTTATTATTTTTTTCGAGCAATTTAGCAGCCTTATTCTCTGTTGTACTTGCTGCTGTACCTGTATCATTTTCAGTCGAGGAATTCTCTAGCTTACTTACTCTGATAAATAAAAATGATCCAACACAGATTAATACTAATGACAGAATTAGAAATAAGAAGTTAACACTTATGTTAAGGCCTACAATAAAAAAGTATAAGAGGGTAACTCCCCCTATGAGTGCAATTATTCCTAACAAGGTTTGAATAAGTAAATTCATAGGTATGTATTATTTTTTTTATTATGTATGGTAAAAAACGCAGTAACTGCACTAAGCAGTGCAAGAAAAGCATTTATTCCCATTGCCCAGCGAAAACTATAAATGAAAGAATTCTCTATTGCTCCTTGTGCTACTTGTTTGGATTGACGAGTAAATTGAGAAGGTATTTCTATTCCGCCAAGTTTATTTTTTTGCATCATAATTTGGTGTTGTTCAGAATTGGATAATGGTGAAGTAATCATTTTATCGGCAAGCTGTCCTCTGAAAAGCGATACAACAATAACGCCAAGCAGTGCCACTGCCAAAAGGCCTGCAACTCTAGCTACCGCATTATTCACACCGGATGCAGCCCCTGAGTATTTTTCTTCAACGGAGAGAGCAGATTTGGTCAAGGGAGCAATAACGATTGACATTCCTAGACCAACAAGAATCAATGAGGGAAGATATTGAATAAAATAATTTGCATTTGTTCCCGGGATTATTAAGAGTGCCATACCGATCGAAACAATCAACGGTCCAACGATCATGGGTATTCTCGGGCCTATTTTATCTGCAAATGTTCCTCCACTTCCTGATAAAAAGGTAATTATAAGAATAGTTGGGAGCATACCAAGTCCAGCAATGATTGGTCGATAATGTTGGATCTGTTGAAAATTGAGAATAAGGAAAAAAATAACTCCGCTTAACGCGAAATAGAGAAAGAGAGTTGCAAGATTTGCTCCGGTTACCAGAGAAGACTGAAAGATATGGAAGGGAACAAGTGGTTCTTTAACTTTCTTTTCAATAAGAATAAAACAAATAAATGCTAATAAGCCTCCAATAAGGCTAATTAATATAATTGGATTGCTCCAACCAAGATCCGGGATAGAAATTAAGCCATACGAAATTCCTAATAAGGATAAAAATACCAAAACAGCTCCAACGCTATCTATTTTTGTAGATTCGTTATTTCGTGTCTCAGGAATATAACGGATAGCTAAAAATAATGCAAGGAGTCCTAGCGGGATATTAATATAAAAGATTGAAGGCCAACCGAGATATTGTACCAGCCACCCACCTACGAGTGGTCCAAGAGCTGCCACTCCTCCTGCAAAACCTGACCATAATCCGATTGCTCTTCCCCGTACATTTTCTTCAAAAGCAATATTAATAATACTCAGACTTCCCGGCACCATCATTGCGCCGCCTATTCCCTGAATCGCTCTGAAGATTTCAAGTTGTATGATGGAATGAGAAATACCGCAAAGAAATGAGGCTGTGATAAAAAGGCCAATGCCAAGAGTAAAAACACGTTTTCTTCCAAATCTGTCACCGAGCGCTCCACTTATCAATATAAGTGAGCAAAGCATAAGTACATAACCGTTCACAATCCACTGTATATCAGTAAGTGTTGCATTGAGTTGCAACTGAATTGTCGGAATCGCGATATTGACTACAGTACTGTCCAAAAATGCCATCGCACTGGCAAGAATAGTTGAGGTAAGAATTAATTTTCCAACGAGCGTTTTGGTAGAGACTTTCTTCACTAAATTTATTATAGCAGGGTTTAAAATTCTTGCATATTGCTAATTGCTATAATATGTTTATGGAAGACCCAACTCAGCGCTTAAATAAGTATCTTGCAAATCTCGGTGTAGCTTCACGAAGAGATATTAAAACGTTTTTAAAAACACACAATGTAACAGTCAACGGACAACGCATCAAAGAATCAGGATTTCGTATTGATCCCAAAATTGATGATATAAGATTGAATGGAAATAAAATCAAACAGCCAAAACTCGTTTACTATCTTATAAATAAGCCGAAAGGAGTTGTCTCAACAACAGCTGATGAATATGGGAGAAAGAATGTTACAGCTCTTATTCCGACAAAAGAAAGGATTTATCCGGTTGGAAGACTTGATAAAGATACAACCGGACTGCTTATTTTGACAAACGATGGTGAATTAACCAATCTTCTCATTCACCCTAAATATCATGTTGATAAAGTTTATCGATTGCAAATAGCAGGAGTAATAACAAAAGAGCAACTGCGAGCTCTGCGAAATGGAGTTCTATTGGAAGATGGTATTACATATCCGGCAAGGGTTTCGATAATAAAAAAGAATAATTCCTTTCCAATTTTGGAAATGACAATTCATGAAGGAAGAAATAGACAAATCAGAAGGATGTGTGAAACCGTTGGCATAAAACTTTTGGCACTGCAAAGAATTAAATTCGGCCCTCTTTCTCTTGGAAATTTACCGGAAGGAAAATTTAGAAAATTGACACAAATTGAAATTAACGACTTAAAAAGAGCAACTCAAAATATTTAGAATCCATTTGAAAGAATAGGTAGCTTTCATATTTAATATCCCGTAAATTGTTCTGTCAGAATATTTTCACTTGTGATGTGCATTTCGTTTAGAAGTGTTTTTGTTGCTTCTTCCATAGATGGTGGGCCAACAACATAAAAAATCGAGTTTGTGATATCTGGGATATATTTTTTTATTAACTCTTCCGATATTCTTCCATAAACATTTTTTATATGAGTATGCATTGTTTCAAGTTTTTTTAATTCTTCCAAAAAAATCATTTCTTCAGGAGTGGAAAAAGAAGCAAGAAGCGTTATCGGAATAGGCGCATTTTTTGCAGCTGCATATTGTAACATGCTATGAAATGGAGTGATGCCAACACCACCAGCGATAAAAACCCTTGGCTTGGCATTAGTTTCATCAAAAACAAAATTTCCCATCGGACCGAAAATTTTTATTTCATCGTTTGGTTCAAGTTTCAGCAATGCTTTTTTGAAATCACTTTGGATTATTTTTGTGGTAAGTGTTAGTTTATCCATTTCAAAGGGTGAAGAGGAAATTGTAAAAAACCGAGAAGATCCCCTGCCATCTGTTGCGGTAATTGGCAATGTCCACCGATTATATTGTCCTGGGAGGAAGTTAAAATTTTTGGGTCGTTCAAAATAGAAAGAATAGGTATCTTTTGCTAATTCCTGTCGGGAGAGAAAACGGATTGTGTACGATTGCGAAATAATCATTGGTGTTTAGAATTTAAGTTTGGCGATAATTGGATAATGGTCGGAGCCTGAAATAAGTAGCTTTTTGCATTTTTCAACACTAAAGTTTTTTACCCAGATATAATCGAGTCTTCTTCTTACGTGGACATTGAATGTCTTGATAAACCACTGGAAGATTTTTATGCTAGTTTTAAAATCAATATTACGGATATCAGAAGTCCATCCGATATTGTTTGAAGCATCAATAAAATCTTTACCAAATTTATTTTGCAAAAGTTTTTTCTCGTAGCCGCTTTTTAGCAAATCGAATGTATTAAAATCACCGCAGATTATTTCGTGTTTTGGAGTTTCCTGGGAATTCAGATTTGATAGAAGATAAGCAATTTGTTTCATTCGATGACTTGGTCCGCCGACATTATCAACATGGACGCATGTAATGCGGATATCAGTTTGATTAACAGTAAAATAACAAGATAATACTTTGCGTTGTAAAGGAACGCCGGGAACTCCGATAACTTTGTAATATAATTTTTCGTGGAGATCAAATTTATCTAACTTTGGCAATAAAATTTTTTCCTGACGCTTAAAGTTAAATATTTTTGTATTCCAAAGAATTGCTGTACCAATGCTTAATTTGGACATCTCGCGACCGACATGATATGAAGCTTTCCAATTAGTTCCCAATCGCTTTAAGATTTTATCAATAATAAATTCTTCATTTGGCACATTAATTATTTCCTGAAGGCAAAAAAGACTAACGCCGTCTTCTGCCATTTGGACAATATTTTTAATAATTGCTGGTTGGTTGATACCAAATAGAATATTGTAGGTTGCAATGGTAAATTCTTTTTTTGTGTCCATAGCTTATTTTCTAACCGTGCAGCTTTTTTGTCAATTGCAAAAGAGTTTTACTTTGTTACAATAAAGATATGAACAATGATATACTCCTTCGTAAGCATTTGCTTTCTCTACTCAAAGGAGGAAATGCTTATATGCCTTTTTCTGAAGCAGTGGCGGATTTTCCTCCTCAATACATGAATACCACTTTTCCAAATGGAACGTATGCACCATGGGATTTACTTGAGCATATCAGAATAACGCAATGGGACATACTCGATTTTATGAAAAATCCGAACTACAAAGAAATAACATGGCCTGATGATTATTGGCCACAGAAAGGTAAAAAAGCGACTAAGAAAGAATGGGCGCAAACAATCAAACGATTTCAAATTGATCTGGAAGAATTACAAAAAATTGCAAAGAATCCCAAAACGGATTTGTATGCAAAAATTCCCCATGGTACCGGTCAAACAATTCTTAAAGAAATACTTGTTGTTGCCGATCATAATGCTTATCATATTGGAGAATTTACCATCATGCGGCAAGCTATGAAGACATGGCCTAAAAGTCATAAATAAGAATTTATGAGTAAAAAGACTCCTATAAGAGGACTTGCTTCCAGGAAGCGCCGCGCCGCTTCACTCCTCTCAATGACGGGTAAAGTTTTATGTTTAGAGTTTCTCCGCGTTTTTGATTGTATATTCCCCAACAGCAGTCCTCAAAATATCAATTGCAACTGCTCCGCAACTCAGTGCTTTTCCTAATTGATGCACCAATTCTCTCACATACGTTCCGCTTGAACAATTGAGATAAAATTTGATAGTTGGTAAAGTGTTAGTTTTATTTTGTAATGTGCTACATGCTTCTTCCCAGTGCGTCAAAATTTCTTTTTGCCGGAAATCTCCATGAACTGATGTGATAGATGCTTCAACTTTCTGTTTGAAATCTTTGATGGATATGTTTCCCATGGACATACAACGGAAATCGTAAATTTCAACTTCTCTTGTTGGTATTTCAATCTCATCTAGTCTGTTATTTCTCGCCCACCAAAAAAGAGGTTTGCCCTCGACTACTTTGGAGGAATAGGGTGGATAGAATTGTAATTGTTTCCCGATGTGACTCTTTACAAAAGAATTTACAAATAAGTTTACATTTATTCCATTTAATATTTTTTTTTTTGCTTTTACTAAGCCTAGTAAATCATACGTATCGGTTTCAAGACCAAATACAGCTTCAAATTCATATGTCTTTTGCAAGTCTAAATATGTTTCTCTTTTTTTTGCTTCTTCGCCTATCAACAATAATAAAACTCCATGAGCCAATGGATCAAGCCTTCCTGCATAGGTTATTTTTTCATTGGCCAATTCAGGTCGCTGCTTTTTTATTATATTGATAACTTCTAGAGGAGTTAACCCTGAAGGCTTGTAGAAGGAAAGGAGATGTTGCATGTTATTTCTTTGCTTGTTTTAGCGGCAATTCAATCGTAAAGATTGACCCTTGATTTATATGGCTGTCCAAATGAATTTTACCATTATGCGCTTTCACTATCTGATAGGTAATGTAAAGTCCCACACCCAATCCTTTATAATCACGTGCCGAAACAGCTCGTTCAAATCGATTGAAAATCTTCTTTTGCTGGTCAGCCGGAATACCGATTCCATGATCACTCACGACAATTTTGCCACGATCTGATGAGTTGGTAACCAGAATAGTGATTGGATTCCCATTGCCGTATTTTATCGCATTTGAGATTAGATTTACAATGGCTTGCTCAATTCGTAGTTTATCACAAAACCCAATAAGAGGTTTTTTAATGACAAGTGTTATTTGTTTTTTGTCTGTCAGTCTTTCAGAAAACCGTTCAACGACTTTTGCTACAATATCTGAAATATTTGTTTCTTCAAATTCCAAATCAATTTTTCCTGTTGTTATTAGTGATAAATCAAGGAGATCATTAACCATTTTTGAGAGGCGCTTGCTTTGTTGTTCGGTATCCTCAAGCATTTTTAAAAGTGTTGCGACAGAAAAATTTGCAAGCGAAACATTTTTTATATTATGAATTGCCGTTTGGACTTGTAATAACATTGAAGTGACAGGCGTTTTTAGTTCATGTGACGCAATTGCCAAGAACTGATCTCGTGCTTTAATTTCAGTTTGTGCGCTGTCGTAATTTTTTTCAAGCATTTCGATAATATGATGTGTTTGTCGGAGTTTTCTTTGATATTCCAAAATTTTATCTTGCTGTCTTGATTCATGAACAATATAACTAATAAATACACCGGTAAAAAAGAAAAGACATGTTTGGATAAAGAGTGATACATTAGCTATCAACAGCGGATGATTTGAAGGAAAAAAAAGCATAAAAGTAATACTGAGTAAGCTAATTACTGTTGTGATAAAGCCGATAATAAATCCTCCTGTCATCGCGCAAAAAGTTATTATAGGTAGAAAAATAAGAAACGGACTAAAATCAGGAATATAGAGGAGTGCAACAGCAGCCAGTAAACCCGTGGCAATATTTAGCCCGATAAAAATTGAAAATCGTAATACCGGTGATGGTTGCGTTCCGCGAATAATAATAGGCATAAAAATGCACTCTACCTTATAGCATAAGTGATTAATGCAAGAGTTTTGTATGAGTTAGAGATTCACGAAAAACATTACTATTAGCTTAATGTGTTTTAAAAAGGGATAGAAATTTTTGTACCGGCGATTGTTTTTTTTGATAAAGCTCAATTTGTCGCTCTAGTTCAGGAATTATTTTGTCAGTCGCTGTTTCCCCTTCTTTAATTATCTGCAAAGCCTTTTCATTGTCAAAGATATTTTTCCATCCGACCAAACCTACACGCAATTTATTTTGCGGTGAAATAATAACATTAGCCGTTTTGACTGCATGCAGCGCGATATTGTGCCTGAGTATATCTATTGCATGCAGAGGCATTCTGGAAAGCGGCGGGATGTTGGTCAGTGGATTTTCAACAAATACATGATCGAGATTCACCGCAATAGTGATATCGGCACCCATTCCGGATACTACATTTACCGGAACTGGATTTGAAAGCCCTCCATCGGCAAGTAATTTATCGAGATAAAAAATTGGCTGATAAATGGCCGGGACAGCAATACTTGCTCTGATGGCTTTTGTTAAATTTCCTTTTGTAAAGATAACAGACTCTGCTGTGTTGAAATCTGTTGCAACGACAGACAACGGAATATGCAGATCTTGAAAAGTCGCGTTTTCAAGAAGTTCAGAAATAAATGTTTCTGTTTTTTTGCCTTTAACTATCCCTCCTTTGACAGTCAAATCAAAAAGCCCGAATCCTTGTCTCCGATTAAAGTTAAGAACTACTTCTTGGAGTCTATTGACGTCTTTAAATCGGGCATAATGAGCTCCCATAATTGAGCCGATACTTGATGCGGCAATATAATTGATGGGAATGTTATGCTTTTCAAGAGATTTAAGAACCCCAATATGTGCCAACCCCTTCGCTCCCCCGCTCCCTAAAGCCAGACCGATTTTTGGATATTTTTTAGCCATATAGATATTATACGCCAGTGGACAAATAAATGGATAGAAAAATTTATCTATTTCTTCTTTAAGTTTAGATATCAAGTAAAGATTTTAATTTACATTGTCTTTATAGGCTATTTGTTGTGTCGAGGTAATTTTCTTGCTATAATCTTATTAAGAATGAAGCATCATGTTGAAGCAGGAACAATAAGAGAGGTTAATCGACTTTCTCAGGCAGCGAAAAATGTCGTTTCAAATGTTGCTTCAGTAGGATTTGTCAGTCTTCACGGCACTTCAGAAATAAAATTAGAAGGAGCACGCCTACTTGATGAGTCTCCCAATTTATCAAGACGAGGATTACGAAGATTTTATGAATCTATGGATCTGCCTGAATTTACTTTTTATACTCATCCAATTTCTGCGGGTGGAATTATACTTAGCAGACAGAGAGATAGAGATATAAAAGTAACAGAAGTAGGTACTGCTAAAACGGAGTTTCAACCTGGAAGAGGAATTGCAAAGCTTGTGTTTCCTGGGGAGACTGTAAAGCAAGTCGATATTTGTTATCAATTTCCTCATGCAAGAGGTACTGAAGATATTCAAAGCGTGTCTGTAATTACTAACGGAAATGTTAAAAAAGAGACTCAAGGTATTACCGATAGGCCTCCTTATGGTGGTTACAATAACGATAGTGAATATATAGAACGTACTGCACGCAGGACTATGGTGAGGCTTATATTTGCAGGTTTTGCTGCTGAGGCTTTACTGAATACGCATGGAATTGATATTGATACTAGCAACATTGAAGAACTTGAACAACAATTAGAGGATGTTAGTCCTCATGCAATAGTATTAGAACCAAGAATTGCCGTTCTTCTTCCTACAACTGGTCTTAAACGAGACTAAAGTTTTTGTTGGTTATCTCTATAGTTTCTTCTCGCGGAGTTTATAATAACTCATCTTTGTACTTCCATATTTTTTCAAAAGCTTCTTTGAAACAAGTGATGACAGTAGCGAGTGTGCCTGCTGACGGGTTACGGAAAATGCTTTTTCGATATCTGATGTTTTTATTGCTTTTTTGTTGATAACAATTTGCAATACTTCTTCCTCCCTTGGAGTAACAAGTACGCGTTTTTCTCCTTCAATATGGTCCAAATGATGCCTTCTTAGTTCATCAATTCTTCCGATTGCTCCTTGTAACGAACTTGCAATTCCTTCAAGGAAATATTCAATCCAGGAGGTTTTATCACCGCTGTCCGCACTGTGGAGCACATCTGAATAAAGATGCCGGTCGATATCATAATAATCATCAATAACAAAGTATTTTGAAACTTCATAGTTTTCAAGAAGGAGAAAATACGTTGTTAAGATACGGCCAAGTCTCCCATTGCCGTCAAAAAACGGATGAATATAGGCAAATTGATGATGAAAAATTGCCGCTTTCATAAGCGGGTGCAGTTCTTTTTCAACACGTTGCCATATATACAGTTCATTTAATGCATTTTTTATTTCTTTTTCCGTATGATAGGGAGGGTTGTGCTTGACGACAATTTCCACATCCGTTTTGTGTCCTACAAAAACAGGACCATTTCTTATCTTTCCCAAACCATCCCGCTCAATCCCCTTCATAAGAATTTTATGAAGCTTTTCTGTCAATTCAACTGTAATAGGCGTTTTTTCTCGAACAAGATCAGGTAACATAATGATAATCTCAAAATAATTTTTGACTTCCTTTTCCGATTTGGTAGTTGGAATTTGATCACCGAGAACGACATTTGTTACGTCCTGAGGAGACAGAGGATTTCCTTCGATGCTTGTTGAGTAATGGGTTGCAAGAATTTGATTCTCTTGAGAGAGACGCAACGAAAGGGATGGAATCAATTTTTCAGCCTGCAATTTACCATACAGACGTTCAATGGAAGAAAGTATGTTCAAAATGCGAAAATTGAGGGTAAATTGCGGTTCAAACATAGACGTATTATAGCATATCCATAATTATTTGTCAAGGTATTTGTAAAGCTTATTGTAAGGTTGACTTAGAGTTTCGGCTCCTTTTTTCTTCTTTCAATCTTTCGTAGTGAATACATAATTCTCTGATCCAAATTAATATTTTTAATCCGTGCAAATCGGAGAATCGCAAGAAGAATATCACCTAACTCTTGTTGATACGTCTCATCTTGCTGTGCAGAAAGATTGGAGGGTTTGCGGCCGTGTTTGGCAAGATATGCTCGAGACATTTCTCCGACTTCTTCAACCAAACTCAAGATTAAAATTGAGCCAAATTCTTCACTTCCTTTGAGATCGTTATCGATGCTGTCAAGCTTTTTAAAATATTTACCAAATGGCGAAATTTGTCTTCTTGCCATAGGTATAGTTTTAACTTTTATCAGTAGTAATGTCAATAACTGGCAATTTTTTAATCGATACTTTATAATCAACATACTGTTGCTTTTATGAAAACATCAATAAGCTTGTTTTTGAGCGATATTTTGCCCCACAAAAGGAAACTTTTCCATAAAATTGTAAAAAATAAAATTTTTAAAGGCGAAACTCCCGAGAGAATTTTTATTCACCTCAAAAGTATTGGACTCGATGGCTTTGAATTACTTTTGCCACAATATGCAACAACTACAGATAAAGATATTTTGGAAGTTAAAAAACTTGTCTTGAAGCATAAATTCCCCGTTCTCAGTGTTCATCAATCGCTGCGGTTTTTTACCGCAACAAAAGTAAATGAGATAACACGACTTTTTGAAGTAGCTGACATGTTATCGGCAAAAGTGGTTGTGTTGCATATAAACTCTGCAAGAAAGCAAATATTTGATGATGAATATATCCAAGCACTCCATGCACTTGAGAAAAAATATAAAATAAAAATAACATTTGAAAATATGGAAAAGTTTATCGGTTCATTATTTTATGGTCACCGCTGGCATGCTGTTAAATTTTCGGAATTGGTAAAAAGAGCTGACTTTCACATAACTTTTGATATCGTACATCTTGCGCATTCTGGGGGAGATATTGTTAAGTTCTATGAAGTAAATAAGGAGCGAGTCATCAACGTCCACTTGAGTGATTATAAATTTCATTTCCTGAATAGCTCTCTTCGGCCGCTACGATACAAACATATGTCACTTGGTAAAGGTGAATTGCCGATTACTGATTTCTTAACCTTGCTGCAAAAAGAGAAATATAAAGGTTTGTTAACACTTGAGCTTCACTCCGACATGACTGGTGTTGAACAAAGTGTGGCGATGATAAGTAATCAGATTCACCAAAGCATATCAAATAAGCCTTGAAATCAACCTAACTCTTCATATACAATAATTTCATGGATAAGCTTTTTCTCGCTCTCTCTTTCTTTTATCTTTTTATTGTTATTATCTTTATCGGTTCTAGTCAAGTTAAGGATTCAATTATTGTCTATGCGGATTATGTCCCCACGCCAAGTTTTACAAAAGATACTCCCTCGGCTTTTAAACAACTCTTCTTTTCAGTTGCACAGGATGGTGAGAATACTGTTTTGCCAGTAACAAATAAGAGCGTTGTTTTTCATGGATCACGAAGCGATAAAAAAATTGCTTTGACTTTTGATGCAGATATGACACTGTGGATGAAGGAGCAAGTACTAACAGGCGCTGTTAAAAGTTATTATAATCAGCAGCTTATTGATTATCTTGATAAGTCTCAAACCAAAGCAACGCTTTTTCTCACTGGTATGTGGATAGAATTATATCCTGATGCTGCCACTCATTTGGCAGATGATCCGTTGTTTGAATTAGGGAGTCATTCGTATTCGCATCCGTCTTTTTCAGGATTTTGTTATGGGTTAGCTCAGATCACACAAGATGAGAAACAGCCGGAAATTGATAAGACACAACAGTTATTGGCTGGTCTCACAAAAAAACAAAATACGCTATTTCGTTTTCCGGGTGGTTGTTATGCGCAAGATGATATCGATTTACTTCACAAAAAAGGGCTTCAAGCGATCCAGTGGGATGTTGTTGGTGATGACGGATTCAATGACAGTACGCAAGCGATTGTTGATAATGTTTTAAATAATGTACAAAGCGGCTCAATTATCGTTATGCATATGAACGGGTATCCCAATGATCCAAAAACATCAGATGCCTTACCGGAAATTGTTACAACTCTTAAACAGCGCGGTTACACATTTGTTACAGTAAATGAACTTTTATCGCAAAGTTTAACGAGCGTTAAGCTCAATGAGTTGCAATACCTTCGGAATTACCTGCTTTCAAATAAACAGTTAACAAAAAATAGTGTATAACGAATGGTTTATATCCCAAATTACGAAAAAAAGGAAAGTAAAGATCGGCAACTTTACTATGAGATATGTTTCTTGCTATTTATGAGGCAAACTGGTATGATATCTAGGGTTACTCCGCAAGTCGGAGTTTCTTTTTTTTATTCATATGAAAATTCGCAATGTTGGAATCATAGCACACGTCGATCACGGAAAAACAACGCTTGTTGACGCTCTGCTTCGCCAATCAAAAACAAAACTTACCAAAGAAAATGCAGACCATGATCTCATCATGGATAGTAACGATCTTGAGCGAGAACGAGGTATTACAATATTTTCCAAAAACGCATCAGTGGTTTGGAAAGAGACAAAAATTAATATCATCGATACACCAGGTCATGCGGATTTTGGCGGTGAAGTTGAACGTGTCCTCACAATGGCAGATGGATGTTTGCTCCTCATTGATGCAAAAGAAGGCCCGATGCCACAGACAAGATTTGTTCTCAAAAAGGCACTTGAGAAAAAATTGAAAATTATTGTTGTTGTTAATAAAATTGATAAATCTGACGCACGAATTAATCACGTACTTGATAAAACGCTTGATCTGTTTCTTGAATTAGGCGCAGATGATGATACAGCGGATTTCCCGGTTGTTTATGCCTCTGCCAAAGAAGGAAAAGCAGGTCTTGAACCTGATTTGTCTGCAATGATTGATATCTCACCGGTGTTTGACGCAATTTTACAGTATGTTCCCGCGCCGAGTGGTGATTCTGCAAAGCCGTTACAGATGTTGATGACAACGCTGAGCCGTGATGATTATAAAGGCCGGATTGCCATTGGAAGAGTATATAACGGCAATGTAACTGCCGGTCAGGATGTTATACATATCAATCGTGATGGGCAAATGAAAAAGTATCGCCTGACTTCCCTTATGACCTTTGAAGGGTTGGGACGTATTGACGCAAAGGAAGTGAGTGCCGGAGATATCGTTGCTATTTCAGGAATACCTGATATTACAATTGGAGAAACAATCGCTGATCCGACTGATCCGGTTGCGTTGCCGCTTTTGGCAATTGAAGAGCCAACAGTCAAAATGAATTTTAGCGTCAATGACTCCCCTTTCGCAGGTCAAGAAGGAGAGTTTAAAACATCTCGGCAAATCCGAGAGCGATTGATAAAAGAGCTTGAAACGGATACTGCCTTGCGGGTTGAAGACACAGAAGACGGAAAATGGATGGTGTCGGGTCGTGGTGAATTACATCTGGCAATTCTTATTGAACGCATGCGTCGTGAGGGATATGAATTTCAAGTCAGCCGTCCGCAGGTAATTCTTAAAGTTGTCGACGGGAAAAAATTAGCACCATTTGAAAGGGTTTTTCTCGAAGCACCGCAGGATTATTCAGGAATTATTATGCAGAAAATGGGAGCACGCAAAGCTGTTCTTGAAGATATGACGACTGATGACAATGGCATTGTGTATTTCGAATTCATAATGCCCACGAGCGCATTATTTGGTTACCGCAGTGAATTCATTACTGATACGAGAGGACTTGGGATTATTAACACAAATTTCGATCGGTATGACGTGGATAGTGGTGATCCGATAAAACGTGAGAGAGGATCTCTTGTTGCCAATGAAACCGGCCAATCAAATTTATATGGCTTAACCAATATTCAGGAACGAGGGACACTTTTTATCGGCCCGGGAGTACAAGTGTACAAAGGTCAAGTCGTCGGCGAAAATTCCCGTTCGGAAGATCTGACTGTCAATGTCACAAAAGCCAAACAATTATCAAACATGCGTTCCAAAGGCGACGGTTCAATGGAACACTTTAACGTCCCACACATTATGGACCTTGAAGACTCACTCGAATTTGTGAATGACGATGAATTGGTAGAAGTGACACCCAAAAATGTGAGAATTAGAAAGAAAATATTGGATGAAGTATTAGCACGTCGAATGCGAGCACAAGGGCTGATTTGAGAATCAAGAATCAAACTATTTGTCCGGACACAGTTCTTTGAGAGGGCAATCGTCGCATTTGTGGGGACGAGCTGGACAATATTCACGGCCAAAATACGTGAGATAATGACCAAAAAATCTCCATTGCTCGTGTGGTACAATCTCCATTAAATCTTTCTCAATCTTGACAGGATCTTTTTGAACCGTTAGACCAAGCTTGTTAGACAGCCTAATTACATGCGTATCAACGACAATGCCGTATGTTTTTTCAAAGGCATCACCGAGAACAACATTAGCAGTTTTTCTTGCAACTCCTGGCAGCGCGTCCAGCTCTTCCATTGTTGAGGGTACTTCCCCGTTGTGTTGATCCATAATCATTTGGGCTGCGGCTTTTATGTTTTTTGATTTGTTATAATGAAAATTAACTTTTTTTATCATCTCATCAATATCTTCAACCGGCGCGTTGGCAAAAGCTTTTATTGTTGGGTACTTTTTGAAAAGGTCTGGTGTAAGCGTATTTACTAATTTATCAGTCGTCTGAGCAGCCATCATTGTCGCAACAAGTAGCTGCCATGGGTTTTCGAAGTGAAGAGCTGACTTAGGGTTGGGATAGAGTTTGGATAAGCGTTTAATTATCTCTTTTGCTTTTTCTTTTCGTGTCATAGATATATTATAAAGCGTTTTTTCGCACTTGCAATAGTCGTGTGACTTTTGTATAGTTAATTATTATGGCACTTGATGATCAAGACCAAGTTATAGAAGGCGAAGAACTCGATGTCCCCGTAAGCGGTGAAGATCAGGCTAATGCTTTGTTGAGTCTGGAAGAGCTGATTAAGAATCATATCGAAGCCATCGATAAGTTAAAGCTTGAACTAAAAACTCAGCGTGAAATGTATGAAGATTCCTTCAACAGTAATCCTACCTACCGCGAACATACTGAAAAGGTTAATAATGTGGCAAAAGCCAAAAATAGCGTCCGCCAGGAAATTTCCAAGCAACCCGCTGTTGCTAATCTTGCGCAAAAAGTGAAAGATCTTCGCTTTGATATGAATGAACAAAGTAAAACATTGTCTGATCTTTTACAAGATTACCGTGAGCAAACAGGAGCAACCCAAATTGAAACCCGGGATGGAAAAGTTCTTGAGATTGTCAGCACTTCTAAATTAGTTCGTAGAAGCTCCTAGGCTGTCTCTAACTCTGCCTCTTATTAATGAAAAATATACAGAGTTTGTTTGGTAAAATTTTATTTGTACTCCCCTATCTTATTGTTTTTATTTATTCCTTGTATACTGCGGCTGATCCGGATCTGGGGTGGCATTTGAAATATGGTGAATATTTCTGGCAGCATGGCACATTGCTTCGTGATAATACGTTCTCAACAATGATGCCGAGTTTTCACTGGGCAAATACCTCTTGGCTCACTGATATTATTGCCTACACAGCATTTCATTTAGGTGGGTTTTTCGGCTTAGCAATTGCTGCTGCTTTACTAGTTACCTTTACTTTTTATTTTTTTGCAAAAGCGTTTTCAATGACACTATGGCAGCAAACGATAATTTTCCCTCTTGTTCTTTATTTGGAAGAACCGATAAATGCTATCTCATTTCGGGGTCAACAGATTGCACTTTTATTCGTTGGTGTGCTTTTTTATCTTATTAGTCTGTATGAAAAAAAGCCTAAAACACTGTGGTTAGTAATACCATTATTTCTCGTATGGGCTGATGTAGATGGAGAGTTTGTCCTAGGTTTTGGTCTCTTTGGCTTGTGGATAGTCTTGTATCTTATTCAACAACTGTGGAAAAAGATTTTTGTTTTTGATAACTCGAAAAGAAAAGCAAAAAAGGGCAAGGGGTTTTACTTAGAGAGAGTAAAACTCGCCTTTGCTCAAACAAAAAAAGAAATCGTTATGTTGGGTATTATCTTGATTGTAAGTTTGGCGGCTACTTTTGTTAATCCTTTCGGATATGGAATTCATCTTGATGCGCTAAGTCACATTGGAAATCCTCTTTTGAAAGATATCCTTGAATATCTCCCATTTAACTATCTTTCTCAAGACTGGTGGAGTGAAATGATTGTTGGTATTATTCTTATTTTTGGCTTATTTATATTGGGATTTCGAGGTACATTTTTGGATTTAATGCCGATTCTTGGCGGTGGACTTTTACTCTTTGTTCTTTCATTGCAGATCCGCCGATATGCATGGCCTGCATATTATTTAGTATTTCCGCTTCTTGCGAGGACAGCCACTTTTTTGAAACCCGATGGGAAAAAAGCAACAAAAATAGCAACGACGATCCTCCTTCTTGCCTTTCTCATTATTGTAACTTGGATAAGATATCCTTTCACGAAATTTACCAATTTTAACTGGAATGAATACTGTCGTATTCAGGTAGATCCGTGTTCATCGCAATCTGCACAATATCTGTTGGATCATCATCTCAACCACAATCTCTTTACTCTTTATGGATGGGGTGGCTGGCTTATTTGGAATTATCCGCAAATCAAACCATCAATAGATGGTCGTATGCATATGTGGGAACAGAATGGTTATAGTGCTTTTATTGATTATTATGCAGTTGAACAAAATTTTAAAGACATTGATAAGACCTCCTATACTGTTGTTTATATGTCACCAAATAAACCGGTCTATAATCGTTTAGTAATGCTGACAAAAGAAGGAAAATGGAAAGAAGTATATAGAGATCTGTATGCTGGGATATTTGTGAGGAAAGATTGAATTTAAATAAGGAAAAATATTACTTTATTACTTGACAAATTATCTAACGTATATTACCATAATGTACAGATGGTTAGAGGAATAACCTTTCCAGCAATTCTTATTTTTGATTGGGATCAAGGGAATTTAGATCACATTCAAAAGCATAATGTAATAGCTACTGAAGCTGAAGAGATTTTTTATAATGATGTTATATATTTCCCAGATACCAGGCATTCTAGTCAAGAAGAACGATTTCTTGCTTATGGAGTAACAAATGATGCACGATTACTAACGATTATTTTTACTATCCGTAAGAGTAAAGTGCGAATAGTTTCTGCACGAGATCAACACAAAAAAGAAAGAGCGATTTATAAACAATACACTAAGATGTAATTAGGAGGTGATCTCTATGAAGACAATAAAATCAATACCATCATTTAAAAACGAACAAGAAGAAGCGGATTTTTGGGCAACACATGATACAACAGAATACTTTGACATGAGTAAGCCTGTTGAGATTGATTTTCCTAATCTTAAGCCAACAACAAAAAGTATTACGTTACGTTTACCGGTAAGCTTGCTTAATAGAATTAGAAAAATAGCAAATAAAAAAGACGTTCCGTATCAATCGCTTATGAAAGTCTTTTTAGACGAAAAAGCAAAAGAAGAAATCGCGACATTTAACCCATAATAAATTACTGCTGTACAAAGATAGTAATACATGTTATCTTATTGATATGAAGTTTGTTAATTCATTTATTTGTTGCTGCATAATTCTGCTATAGCGGGGTTGTGTTTTTTTGTTTTTTTACCCCGCTTCGGCGGGTTTTTTTGTGAAAAAATATGCAAAATGCTAAAAACATTATTGATTTTATTGGTAATACACCATTGGTGCGATTGAATGACAGCTTTACTCACGTTGCCGCAAACGTGTTAGTCAAACTTGAATATCTCAATCCAGGAGGAAGTGTAAAAGATCGTATGGCATTGCAAATTATTATTGACGCTGAAGAAAAAGGTTTGCTAAAAAAAGGAGCAACAATAATTGAATGCACTGGTTCAGGCAATACAGGAATTGGCTTGGCGATGATTGCAGCTATTCGAGGTTATAAAACCATTTTTACGATGCCTGATAAGAATAGTATAGAAAAAATAAATATACTAAAAGCATATGGCGCGAAGGTAATTATTTGTCCAACCGATGTTCCTCCTGATGATCCAAGAAGCTATTATCAAGTTGCAGATCGTATGGCAAAAGTAATTCCTAATGCCTTTTTTGCGAGACAGTATTCCAATCCAAGTAATCCAAAAGCACATTATGTCTCTACAGGACCTGAATTATGGAAACAGATGGATGGAAAAGTTGATTATTTTATTGCGGGAATGGGAACGGGCGGAACCATTTCTGGGATAGGAAAATTTTTCAAGGAAAAGAATAAAACAGTGAAGGTAATTGGGGTTGATCCAATTGGAAGCATCTATACTGACTATTTTAAACAAAAGATTGTTAAAAAGGCAATAAAGACATATTTAATTGAAGGAGTTGGTGAAGACTTTATTCCAGAGACGATTGATTTTTCTTCTATTGATGAAGTTGTTCAGGTAACCGATAAGGAAGCGTATCATATGGCACGCAGACTTGCAAAAGAACAAGGAATACTGGTAGGTAGTTCTAGCGGCGCAGCAGTAGCTGGTGCTTTACAATATATACAACAAAAAAAGTTAACGAAGAATAAGCAAGTTGTAGTCCTTTTGCCTGATTCTGGACGAAGTTACTTGAGTAAACTATTTAATGACGATTGGATGAAGGAGCATAACTTGGTATAAAAATATTATGAAAAAAGCAAAAGGATTTTCAACAAAAGCACTTCATACTTTTTACAAGCCCAACAATGATGAAGGTGCAATAATACCACCTGTTCATTTCAGTACGACTTTTAAATTTGGCAATAATGGTGGTTTTTATGATGGGTCAATTCCGAAGGAGGAGTGGAAAGAAGAAAATAAATTTAAGTTTAATAATGACTATACGCATTATGATTATTCAAGAACGGCAAATCCCACAAGAATAATTCTAGAGCAAACAATTGCTGCATTGGACAATAATAAATACGGACTTGCGTACATTTCTGGATCAGCTGCGCTTGCCAATATTGTTGCATTACTTGGTCCAGAAGAGTCAATTCTTTTTTCAAGTGATGCATACGGGGGGACATACCGATTTATCGTTCGGGTTGCCGGTGCACAGGGAATAAAATATAACATTGTTGATCTTACAGATTATAGTGCAACAGAAGAAGTTTTAAAAAATAATACTGTTAAAATTATTTGGATTGAAATTCCATCAAATCCACTTTTGAAAGTTGCTGATATTGCCAAACTCTCTCAATTAGCTAAAAAATATAAATCGCTTCTTGTAGTTGATAACACCTTTGCAACCCCAATTCTTCAGCAACCATCTCTTTTTGGTGCTGATATCGTTGCCTATTCAACAACGAAATATATTAATGGGCATAGTGATGTTGTTGGAGGAGCACTGACAACAAGCAATAACGAGTTATATTCACGGCTTAAATTTATACAAAATTCTATTGGAGCAGTGCTTTCGCCTTTTGACTCGTGGTTAACACTTCGTGGTTTGAAAACGTTGGAATTGCGGATTAATCGGCAAGTAGATAATGCGGAAAAAATTGCAGAATTTTTAAGCAAGCATCAAAAAATAAAAAAAGTATTTTATCCGGGATTATTTACCGGAGAGCAAGGGAAGATTGTAAAAAAGCAAATGAAACGACCCGGAGCAATAGTTTCTATCGAATTACAAGAAAAATATTATCCACAAAAATTTCTATCAGCATTACAATACTTCCCCCTTGCAGAGAGTCTCGGCGCGGTAGAATCTTTGGTCGATCACCCCGCATCAATGACTCATGCTTCAATACCTAAAGCAGAAAGAGAAAAAATTGGTTTATCCGATGGCCTATTTCGATTGTCAATTGGAATAGAAAATGTTGATGATCTGTTGGACGATCTAAAGCATGCACTTGAAAAAGCATAGTTAAGGAGTTTAGATATGTGTGAAGTATGTTATGAAAGAAGAGGAAATAAAAAAAGATATCTTGCTGTAGAAATTGAGGGTGTTGAAATTAAAGAACAGACTTTAGATATTTTTGATAGATATCGCCGAGCAAATGGATCGAAAAGGCCAATACATTCAAGCGGAGTCTCTGGAATCTCGGGCAGTTCATTTCTTGAATCTGATTTTTCTGAAATAAGAAGCACAAAAAAAAGCACATTACCTGCCAAAGCGGATGTTTTTTCGGGACATGTTCTGGCCGTTGGTATAAAAAGAAGTGCTTAATATTAACTTATCTTTTTTACGAAGCTTTTTTGAGGGCTTGGTCGATGCGTGCTTTAAAGTCATTATAGGGCAAGCCACCTTGGATCGCTACACCATTGAGGAAAAATGTGGGTGTTGCATTTACTCCGACAGCGTAGCCATCATTAACATCTTTTTGGATTTTGTTGGCAAATTTTTTGCTGGTTACATCGCTTTTAAATTTATTCATATCAAGACGGAGTGCTTTTGCGTATTGTGTGAAATAATTCATAGCTTTATCCGGTTGTGTTTCCCCCCACGTACTTTGATTGGTGTAAAGCATGTTATACATTTCAAAGAATTTTCCCTGTGCACCTGCTGCTTCCACTACTTCTGCTGAAGGTAGGGCATTTTGATGTTGCGGAAGCGGGAAATTACGAAAAACAAAATTGATTTTGCCATTGTATGTTTGGAGCAATTGCGTAATGATTGGATATTCTGCACCACAAGCGGGACATTGGAAATCACCAAATTCTACCAGCGTCACTTTTGAATGAGTATTGATTTCATGACTATCGGTATGTATTAAGGCGTCTGTGTTCTTAATTGGTTGGGCGTTTTGTGCTGTCTGTGAAGATGAAGATCCTCCAAATAAAAAGGCAGCACCGATAACGAGTACCAAAGTAACAACACTGATTCCTGCAATAATTTTTATTTCGTTTGACATAAGATTAATTATTTCTCGCGAATCTTGCGATTTGCTTTAATTGGCTCAACTTTTTCCAACTTTACATAGTGATTTAATTTCTTGGACGTAAGATGTATTATAGCACAGAAATCTTTTTTCTCTTTTGCATTAGTTGCATCATGCGAAAGACATTGATGATGCCACTGATAAAGCCGATTCCCCCGCCCAATGCCATATAGATCGGCGTTGTGTGAAAAAAATTATCAGCAAAGTAGCCGACTCCCAAGAGGACGATTACCGGTGAAACCAAAAGAATCGCAGTACTCATCGCGATGATGAGAAAAAGCTTATAAGTTGTTTTTGACTTCTCTTCCCCTTTTATCAGCATACTCTAGTTATAGCAAGTGAGAAAAATTTAGTAAAGTAATAGCTGCATTGACTAGCTATTACAATTATAGGATAATATTACCATGAAACTCAGTGAACAACACATGCCTGGTAGCGTACATCTTTGGAGAAGAATTGAGCCAAGATTTTCCGATCCGGATTCACTTGCTCTCTATATGAGAATGACAAAAGAACTTCCTGACCCATTAAATTTTATAGGTCGTCAAGAAGCAGCAGTTCCAATGTTTACGATGGCACTCAGATCTGCAATAAGAATTGAGCAGTCGCTTACAGAGCTTGGTCAAGCAGTTGAAAATGGAACCTATTACCCGCAAGCATTTAGAGCCATACAACAGCGTGTACTTTCGGGAATAAATATGGACCCTGTATATATTTTAGCTAAAAGATATTGGGAGAAGCAAGGTAAACAAGTCCCGGGAATATCACGAAATGAACAAGAAAATCAAGAGAACGTATTACAAGCAAAAGAAATCGGACACGTATATTATGATAATGCATCGCATAGAAGATTGATCCCTTTATTAGAGGGTACGACTCCTGATCATCCGTTATCGTTACATATGACTGCTTTTCTTATGCATCCGCATATCTTAAATCCTGTTGACGCAATTACTGCAACAAGAGGTGATTTAGCAGAACTAGCAAGGGAGCAGAAATATATAAAAGGTTATCCTGTTGAGAGATATATAGATGATACTTCCGTGACAGTTACTGCTCACACGCGGAGTGAAGATATTTTGTTGCTTGGAGAACTTAGCCCCCTTACTGACAAAATATCAGGTAGAGCTTCTCAAGTTACATCAGATGAAGGAACGAAGATAACTGATTCGCAAAAATTAGCCGCATTGAGTCTTTCAAATATCCTCAGGTATCGAGATCCACCTCCAAGTATTGGTGAAGTTAAAGCGCATCCAGGAGCTGCCCCTCTTTTTATAATGGCTCGAGATTCTGCGTTTAGAATTTTAACTGAATTAAGTGGGATTAGTCAGGCTGTTGAAGAAGGTAAATTTGACCGGCAAGCATTTGAAGTAACACAAAGACAAGTAACAAGGCATGTGGGTACAGATCTGATTTTCGTAACTGCCGCAAAATTTTGGAGGGAGAGAGGAAAAGAGATACTATTGGTTTCTGATTGGGAAAAAGATGATGTTTCTGAAAGTGGAACTGATGAGCAATTTATATTTGATGGCTATCCATATAAAGGACGAATTGCGACAGTTTTGCGTCTACTTACTGGTGCCACTCCTGAATATCCTTTAACTATTTCCACTATTGCTTCCCTTTTATATCCAGGTACGTTTTTATTTGACGAAGCCAGACATAAAACACGTACTATTACTTCGTCGCAAACTATTAAACAGATATTAACAAGATCTCATCCCAACTACTTATTGCATACAGTGGAAACTGATGCCAGAAGCAAAAAATATTTTATTTCTTCTGATACTCCTATCGGATTAACCAAACATACTTCTTCAGACCCTGAGTCTGTCGATAGTGAACACGCAAAGCCGGCTGTAAAAATTATGATACATGATGTGCATGAGTATGTTCAGGTTGACGATAATATAGTTCCTATTAGTAGAGTAAAAGGAGGAATTTCCCAACAAGCAATGGATGGCCTTAATATTCTAAAATACTTAAATCAATATCCAGCAAGATATGTCTCACCTGATGAAATAAATACTTTATTAAAAGAAAATAATCTTTACAATTCTGAAGATCTTTTAGAAAGTAGATCTAAGGTTGCAAGAAAATGGATAGCCAAAAATATTACATATTATGGGAAAACGGCAATAAAAGCATCTTCAAAAGGATATAAATTGGATGTAGCGTTGTATATCCAGTCGACACAAATTCCATTAGTTCAGGCTACCAGAGAAGCTGCAGAAAAAGATCCTGAGAAAGTAACTGTACGTGAATTAAATGAATTATATGAAACAATTGGCAACAGAAATATTTTTTCATTCTCATCAGGTTCACGTTTTGTAGGAACGCGTGCAATTATGACATATTTACTATTATCAATGGCTCCGAGGAATATTTCTATTCAAGATTTGCAAGAAATACATTCTAAAGAAATTGCTAAAATAGATGCAATTGATTTTTATAAAGTATTTCATGATGTAAAAAATAATATCTTAAAGTATTTTCCGGAATCACAAGTAGTAACATTTCGAGAAAATGGGTTACGATATATAAAAGTAGAAGGGTACAACGGAGAAATTGATTTGGAAATTGCATTATCTGAAAGAATTCCTGAAATTATAATTTATTCATCTTTTAATAAAGAAGGAAGTACTGGAAAAAATATTATTCCCCACTTAATGACAGACGATCCAGAGATGAACAAAGCTTTAGATAATGCAAGTTCTATCATAAATATTATGCGTCATGGTGGTAATATACAATGGAGCGATTATACAGAAAAAGAGCATACAGCATTACTCACTGTAATTGCTTATGAGTTGGGAAAGCCCGTATCCATGATAAATATAGTTGATTTAGAGTTGAGTTATTATGAATTATTAGGCAACAAAGGTTTAAGCGGATTCTATCGTTATATTAGTAATTCTGTAAATACTGAAAGGTCTCAATATGGAGATATTATTAAATTATATTTTGAACGATTGGGGACAAAAGCAACTGCAGAAGATATAGCAGCAATGATTAAGAATGATAAAAATGTACCATGGACTCGTGCATTGTGGGGTGAGATCTATAGGCTTGTTGATTTTGGTGCTGAAGAAAGAAAAATTCCTATAGAATATATCAGGTATGGTCTATACGAAGAACCATTTACGTTTCTCGATGGACGAAATTTAAAGAGATTATGGAAATTTGTAGATAAACATCCAGAAAGAAAAAAAGATGAAACACCAACTCAATTTTTGAGGCGAAGAATGGGTCTTCCTGATATTTTACCTGGAGAAAGAATACGGCATCGTTTTATTGAAATGGATAAATCTGCGCAAGCTTTGGCAATTGATCCAGCACAAGAAATTCCGCCAGAGATACTATTACAATGGACCAAGGAAGTAGTAATTCTTTACAAGAATTTTTTCCATACAATTGAAGCAAAAGAACTGCAAACTATTTCTCACAATGCAGCTATTGCGGCTCTTAATGAAGGAGTTCGAAGCCGAGGACATTTTATTTCAGCTGTACAAAGTCATCTTGAACAGTTGGTAAAAGCATCGGTTATTAAAGAAGTTTCAAAAGGTACTCGTGCACAATTTATGACAGTGGGAATACAAGGAATCGCACAAGAATTAACACTTGATCCAAGTCAAATGATTTCTGAGAGGATACTTATGGAATGGACGGAAAGAATTGCCAAACTTTATAAAAGCGGAGGGATAAAAGCTGAAATTAGTGATATACAAAATGAAGTATATATTGCAACTGTTGAAACTATAAGAAGTGGCATTACAGATCTTGAAGAATTTATTCCAGCGGTTCAAGATCATCTTGAAATGGCTAATACATTACGGCCTTCCAGATCTGCTCATGAGATAGCTCTTGATTCGCCTATTTTCTCAGAAAATAAAGAAGGAAAGACTTTAGCTGGAAATATTGCTTTTGATCTGGCAGATCATTTTGTTTTACCTGTTGAATGGCAGATTGGAATCGCACGACTTAGTCATGAGCAGCAATTTTTAATATATGGGACTATCTTAGAAAAAGAATTTAGTGAGCTGACGAGTATGTTTGAAGAGAAGTTCGGGAGGGCTATCGATGTTGACGAACTGCAAGAACTGTTTGAAGATGCAAAGTTGGTGTTGCGGAAGATACTCACAGATGATGAAGAATAATTTTGCAATCAAGTAAATTTGTGCTGAATTCTCAAAATGGTTATGTCACTTTGGGAAATCGTTCAGGAGTATCCAAAGCAGCTATGAATCATAATAAGCGGTATGGATATATTGCTGGTAGTTTTCCTGTATGCCTGTTTGCAGGTACGTTTTGAGAGTTGGGATAAAAGGCTTGTCTTTATTTCTCTGGAG
>WNGL01003115.1_pt1 | contig 33245 bp, 25 predicted proteins | sample 5400591 | NCBI WGS metagenome assembly WNGL01 (sample SAMN13153377, study PRJNA577476) | soil metagenome | isolation source: 80 cm soil or saprolite under Garry oak tree replicate 1 | place: USA:California | collected 2016-06-15
TCCATGTCCGCGTCGGGCAGCACCACGGCGTGGTTCTTCGCGCCGCCGAGGGCCTGCACGCGCTTACCCGCCGCCGACGCCCGCTGGTGCACGTACTTCGCGATCGGGGTCGAGCCGACGAACGACACCGCCGCGATGCCGGGGTGGTCCAGGATCGCGTCCACGGCCACCTTGTCCCCGTGCACCACGTTGAAGACGCCCTCGGGCAGCCCGGCGTCGGCGTACAGCCGGGCGAGGAAGTTCGACGCGGACGGGTCGCGCTCGCTCGGCTTGAGGATGAACGTGTTCCCAGCGGCGATCGCGATCGGGTGCATCCACATCGGCACCATGGCCGGGAAGTTGAACGGGGTGATCCCGGCGCAGACCCCGAGCGGCTGGCGGAACGACCAGGCGTCCACGTCGGTGGAGACCTGCTCGGAGAACTCGCCCTTGAGCAGGGTCGGGATGCCGCAGGCGTACTCCACCACCTCCAGGCCGCGGATGACCTCGCCCTTGGCGTCCGAGACGACCTTGCCGTGCTCGTCCGCCACGAGCACCGAGAGTTCGTCCAGGTGCCGCTCGATGAGGTCGCGCAGCGCGAACATGACCCGCGCCCGGCGGATCACCGAGACGTCGCGCCACTCCTGCCACGCCTTGCTGGCCGCGGCCACCGCGGCGTCGACGTCGGCCGGTTCGGCCAGCGCGACCTGAGCCTGCTGCTCGCCGGTGGCAGGGTTCCAGACCGGCCCCCACCGGGTCGACGCGCCGGTCGTCTCCGAGCCGGCAATCCAGTGTTGAATTGTCCGGGGCTGGATAGTACGCATCCGTAATTTCAGCCTTTCTACAAGTAAATCCGCTGGTCGCGCTTTGCCGCCGCGTAGGCCGCGCGGGCCTGCTGCGTGCTGTCCAGCGCGGAAGTCTGCGACACCGGCACGTCCCACCAGCTCTCCGAGGAGGGCACGGGGGCGAGCGGATCGGCCTCGATATAGGTGACCGTGGTCCGGTCCGACGCCCGGGACTGCGCCAGCGCGGCCTGGAGGTCCTTGACCGTGCGGGCCCTGATCACGTCGGCGCCGAGGCTGGCCGCGTTGGCCGCCAGGTCGACCGGGAGGACGTCGCCGTCGAGCAGCCCGGAGGACGGGTCGCGGTAGCGGTACCGGGTGCCGAACCGCTGCGAGCCGAGCGACTCCGACAGCGCGCCGATCGAGCCGAAGCCCTGGTTCTGCACCAGGACGATGTTCAGCTTGATCCCCTCGGAGACCGCGGTCACGATCTCCTGCGCCATCATCAGGTAGGAGCCGTCGCCGACGAGCACGAAGACCTCGCGGTCCGGCGCGGCCATCTTGGCCCCCAGCCCGCCGGCGATCTCGTAGCCCATGCACGAGTAGCCGTACTCCACGTGGTACTGCTTGGGGTCCCGGGCACGCCACAGCATCTGCAGGTCGCCGGGCATGCTGCCGGCCGCCTGCACCACCACGTCCCGCTCGTCGGAGAACTCGTTCAGCGCGCCGAGGATCTCGGTCTGGGCCGGCAGCGGCTGGTGGCCCAGGTGGTACGCGTGCTCCACCGCCTGCCGCCAGTCCGCGTTCGCGCTGTCGATCCGGGCGGTGTACTCCGGGTCGACGCGGTAGCCGGTCAGTGCCGTCGTCAGGGCCTCAAGACCGGCCCGGGCGTCGGCGACCAGGCTGGTGCCCGCGTGCTTGCCCGCGTCGAACGCGGCCACGTTGAGGTTGACGAACTTCACGCCCGGATGCTGGAACGCCGTACGCGAGGCGGTGGTGAAGTCGCTGTACCTGGTACCGATGCCGAGGATGACGTCGGCCTCGCGGGCCAGCGCGTTGGCGACCGGGGAGCCGGTGGCGCCGACGCCGCCGACGGCGCACGGGTGGTCCCAGGCCAGGGCGCCCTTGCCCGCCTGGGTGTCGGATACCGGTATGCCGGTCGCCTCGGCGAACGCGCGCAGCGCCGGGCCGGCCTCGGAGTAGATGACGCCGCCGCCCGCGATGACGAGCGGCCTGCGGGCGTTCGCGAGCACCTCGACGGCACGCCTCAGCGCGGAAGGCTCGGGCAGGGGGCGGGGCACGAACCAGGTCCGTTCGGTAAAAAGATCTTCCGGCCAGTCGTGGGCCTCGGCCTGCACGTCCTGCGGCAGCGCCAGGGTCACCGCGCCCGTCTCGGCCGGGTCGGTGAGCACCCGCATCGCGGCCAGCAGCGCCGACGGCAGCTGCTCCGGCCGGCTGATCCGGTCCCAGAACCGCGACACCGGCTTGAACGCGTCGTTCACGCTCACGTCGTACGAGCGCGGGTCCTCGAGTTCCTGCAGCAGCGGGCTGGCGGCCCGGGTGGCGAAGAAGTCGCTGGGCAGCAGCAGGACCGGGATGCGGTTGATGGTGGCGAGCGCGGCGCCGGTCACCATGTTGGTCGAGCCGGGACCGATCGAGGCGGTGCAGGCGAAGGTCTGCAGCCGGTTCCGCATCCGGGCGAAGCCGACCGACGCGTGCACCATGGCCTGCTCGTTGCGGGCCATGTAGTACCTCAGGTCCGCCTCGCCGGTCTGCTGGGCCTGGAGCAGGGCCTGGCCGACGCCCGCCACGTTGCCGTGGCCGAAGATGCCCCAGCAGCCCTCGACCAGCCGCTGCCGCATGCCGTCGCGCTCGGTGTACTGGCTGGCCAGGAAGCGGACCAGGGCCTGGGCCACGGTGAGGCGGACCGTCATGAAAGTTTCTCCCTCGCTGAGGTGAGGGGCAGGCGCGGGTCGATCTGCTGGTCCGCCCAGGTGCCGCGGATCCAGGCGTGGGCCGGGTCGTCGCAGAACCGCCAGGCGCGCTCCGGCTCGGGGCCCGCCATGACGTTGAGGTAGTACAGGTGGTAGCCGGGCCCGGCGATCGACGGCCCGTGCCAGCCGTGCGGGATCAGGATCACGTCGCCCGTGCTCACCTCGGCCAGCACGTCGACCGGACGGGCCGGGGTGCCGTAAACCCGCTGGTAGGCCAGGCCTTCGGTCTCGAAGTAGTAGATCTCCTCGAGTTCGGCCTCGTCCTCGCGGGTCTCGTCGTGCTTGTGCGGCGGGTAGGAGGACCAGTTCCCGCCCGGGGTGAGCACCTCGACCGCGATGAGCTTGTCGCACTCGAACGCCCCGGGCGAGCAGAAGTTGTTGACCTGGCGGCTGGCCTGGCCGGCCCCGCGCAGCTCCACCGGGACGTCCTCGGCGGGACCATACCGCGGTTCGAGCCGGCGCGTGCAGCGGGCGCTCGGGATGGCGAACGCGCCGCCGTCACGGCTGGTCACGGTGACGGTGGCGTCGCGCGGCGCGTAGCTGAAGTCGCTGACGCGGGAGAAGACACTGCCCCGCCCGGTTAGCTCGAAGGTGGTGTCGTCGCAGGTCACGGCGGCCGAGCCGGACAGCGGCAGGACCAGGATCTCGTCCTGTCCGGTGGCCCAGGTGTGCGATCCGCCGGGTGGCAGGGTCAGCACCTTGAGGCCGCTGTAGGTCCAGCCGGCCTGTTCGGGGGTCACCACGAGGGAGAAGGCGCCGTCGGTGCTCGTTCCCTGCCTCAGGTAGAGCTTGTCGTCCAATCTCTGCTTCACCCCCGCACCATGGACAGGACCGCGTCCACCGCGCCGGACACGTCGTCGTCGGGCGGGAACAGCAGCGACCGGCCGATGACGAGGCCGTGCACGGACGGAATCTGCAGCGCCTTGCGCCAGCTCTCGAAGGCGGCGTCCTGGTCGGCGCTGACCTCGCCGCCGAGCAGCAGGACCGGCAGCGTCGAGGCGGCCATGACCCGCTCCATCTCCTCCACTACCGGCAGCTTGAGCCAGGTGTAGGCCGAGGTCGCGCCCAGCCCGGCCGCCACCGTGATCGAGCGGATCACCGCCTCGGGCGACAGGTCGTTGCGGACCCGGCCGTCCACCCGGTGCGAGATGAACGGCTCGACCATCGCCATCAGGGCGTGCGAGGCGAGGTCGCTGACCGCCCGGGCGCAGGCCTCCATCGTCACGACCGTGGCGGGATCGTCGGGGTCGATGCGGAACAGCATCTTGCCGCCGTCGAACCCCATCCGGGCGATGCTGGCCGCGTCGTACCCGGTGAACCGGTCGTCCATCTCGAACGCGGTCCCGGCCAGGCCGCCGCGGTTCATCGAGCCGATGACCACCTTGTCGTCCAGCGCGCCGAGCAGCAGCAGGTCCTCGATGATGTCCGCGGTGCCGAGCACGCCGTCCACACCGGGCCGCGACAAGGCGAGCGACATGCGCTCCAGCAGGTCGATCCGGTCGGCCATGGCCATCGGCCGGGCCCCGGCCCGCAGCGCGCCGCGCGCCGGGTGGTCGGCCGCGACGAGGAAGATCTGGTTGTCCGCGCCGAGCAGCGAGTCCCGGCGGCGGCGCCGGGCGGCGGCCTCGGCGATGGCCTGCGGGCGGCGCGTGCGCGCCTCCAGGATGGCCTTGAGCTGGTCACGCACTGGTAGCCTCCGGTGGTCCCCCGGTCTTGGGCTCCCCAGCCAGGAGTCCGTCCACCTCGGCCGCCGTGGGCATGGCGTCCGAGCAGGCCAGCCGCGACGCCACGATGGCCCCGGCGGCGTTCGCGAAGCGCATCACGCGCTCGATGTCCCACCCGGCCAGCAGCCCGTGGCAGAGCGCTCCGCCGAACGCGTCGCCGGCACCGAGGCCGTTCATGACGTCGACCGGCACCGGTTTGACCGTGCTTACCTCGGAGGGACGATCCCCCCCAGACCCCCCCTGCTCATGGGGGGGCTCCCCGCCCCCCCATACCCCCCTGGCCCCCCGCTGGGGGGACAGCGAGGCGAGGACGCCCTTGGGGCCCTGTTTGACCACCGCGAGCTTGACGCCGAACCCGTGCAGCGCCTGCGCTGCGGCCAGCGGCTCGCGCTCCCCCACCGCGGTCTCGCACTCGTCGAGGTTGCCCACGGCCACGGTCACGTTCGGCAGTGCCTGCTGCACCCAGCGCCTGGCCTCCTCCCGCGACGACCAGAACATCGGCCGGTAGTCCAGGTCCAGGACGGTGATGTCCTTCCTGGCTCTGGCCTCCAGCGCGGCCAGCGTCGCGGTGCGGCTCGGCTCCTCGGACAAGCCGGTGACCGTCACCCAGAACACGCCCGCCTCGCGGATGGCGTCGGTGTCCAGTTCCTCGCGATAGATCTCCAGGTCCGGCGCCTTGGGCAGACGGTAGAAGTACAGCGGAAAGTCGTCCGGCGGGAAGATCTCGCAGAACGTCACCGGGGTGGGCAGGTTCTTGACCGAGGTGACGTAGCGGTCGTCCACGCCGTAGCCGCGCAGCGCCGCGTGCAGGAAGGTGCCGAACGGGTCCTCCCCGGTGCGAGTGATGACCGCCGTGCGCCTGCCGTACCTGGCCGCGGCCACCGCGACGTTGGACGCGCTGCCGCCCAGGTACTTGCCGAAGCTCTCCACCTCGTCCAGGCCCACGCCGACCTGCTGCGGGTACAGGTCAACGCCGATCCGGCCCATGGTGAGCACCTCGAACGGCTCGGGCATCGAGTCTGCCTCCCTCTCCGGCGGAGGTTCGCTCTGGACTCCGGTATGTCTAAGGTTTTACGCCTGCGTTTCAGTCAGGTCAAGAGTATGTCTTTACATATTTACGTCTTTATCTACTGGTGACATAACGGCCTCGCGGGTACGCTGACGCCGCAGCGGGCGTGGCCGGCCGAGGTCGCATGCTCCCGTGCGTTGTCCCGAATCGGCCGATGCGCCTGGGGCCGGTTCTGCCGATCCTTCGCGAGAGGGTGGCAAGCTCCGGCCGGGAGGACACGCGCGAGGTCCAACGTTCGTGAGCGGCAGGAAGCAGTCCCTGTTTCTCAGGGCGGGACGGATGTCAAATAATGGGATCGTTATCGAATCGACCCCTGCGAGTTGTCCGTGGAACGTGCCGCCGCCGTGCCCATCCGCGTTGACCGGACCAGCCCGGTCCCCCTCTATTTCCAGGTGGCACAGCACTTGGAGCAGATGATCGAGTCTGGCGAGCTGCCGATGGGGACGCGGCTGGACAACGAGACCGACCTGGCCGGGCAGCTCGGCCTGTCCAAGCCCACCATGCGCCGGGCGATCGAGTACCTCGTGGGCCGCGGCCTGCTGGTGCGCAAGCGCGGCATCGGGACCCAGGTCGTGCACGCCAAGGTCACCCGCGAGGTGGAGCTGACCAGCCTGTACGACGACCTGGCCAAAACCGGCCGGGCCCCGTCCACCACGGTGGTCAGCTTCCGCACCGAGCCGGCGCCGGACGAGCTCGCGGCCACGCTCGGCCTGGCCGCCGGGACGCCGGTGTACGTCTTCGAGCGGCTGCGCTACGCCGACGCCGAGCCGCTCGCGCTGATGCGCAACCACGTCCCGGAGCACCTGCTCCGGCTGTCAGCGGCGGATCTGGAGGAACAGGGCCTGTACAACCTGTTCCGGGCCAACGGCATCGGCATGCGGATCGCCAAGCAGGCCATCGGGGCGCGGGCCGCGACCGCGGCCGAGGCCCGCGCGCTGGGCGAGCGGAAGGGGGCGCCACTGCTGGTCATGGAGCGTTCGGCTTATGACGAGCAGGGACACGCCGTGGAGCACGGCCACCATGTCTACCGGGCGTCGCGGTACAGCTTCGACCTCACCCTGACCGGATGGTGACCCAGTTGCCATCCTCCCCGCGATGAACGACGGGATTCCTCTATCGCGGTCACGCCGCGCTCCGGCGGGTTCTTGCTTCAGCACCAGCCGCCATCTCAAGCGCCCGAGGATTCCCGGGCCCTAGTTTGTGATGCTTGGAAGATATGTCGAGAGCCGCCGACTGATAGTGGAGACCACGGCATCGATACCATGCCCGTGCTCAACGGCTTTGGCCGGTGCGATGTCAAAGGCGGCCCGGCTTAGTGTCGATGCATCGGTGCCGATCACGAGCGGGACATTCAAGGAAGCGGGGCCGCCATCCGGCCCTGGCCGGTCATCGATGTCAAAGATGTAAATCCAGTCAACTGGGCTTACCTCGCGGTCATCGAGTAGGCGCCATGTGCCGTCTGGTTGCTCTCGCAACTCTGGAGCGCCGAGGAATGGCTGCCAGGAATCCCAGACAGGCTTCGGTAGCGCCAGAATACATCCGGCTGAGGTATCACGTCGGGTGACCTGAAACTTGAAGGCGATCTGGTAGAACGTCCGCTTGAAGACGTTAGATATATTCGGACCTTCCACTTTGCGGCCAGCCCATTCCGGGTTGTCGGCAAGCAACTGCGGAAACTGGTCTCCGTGCAGGTCAAGGGCGTTGGTTAGCGCGCTTACGGCATGCTTGTAGCTGCCGTGAGTATCGGTGGTTTGGAGCTCGATCACGCCGTACTTTCCGACTCGAAGGCCAGGATCATCTGAGTGAGCTATCTGTGACTCGTCTGGCAGCAACTCCACAACCGTAATATCAAACGATAGCTCGGGCGAGGCAAGGGTACGGGAAAGGCTGATCTCTCCGCCGAGCTTATCCTGAAAATACAGGAAAACTCGCTGCGGATCCTCGGGACGGACTGACTGAAGCACCTCTTCATGTATGTCGGGGGATTCGAGCGCCTTAGCCGGGCGAATCAGCAGCGGAAGGTGCTCGGGAACGCCGTACAGCCGCCGCACCATTCCCGCGAGCAGATCGTCATCGAGGGCTCGATATGGGCAGACCAGCCAGTCCTGGCGCACGCCATTGCTCGTGGCGCTGATCGTGCAGACGCCGCGCGAGTTCTCTGCCTTGATGCATGGCGTGAACTTGGTCAGCGTCTCAGAGAGGAACGGGCACATCCCTGAGCGCTGCTGGCCGAGTGAGACCTCGGTGACCGCTACCGTCGGAAACACCCGGTGGCCGAACCATTCGGAGATGTGTGGCCGGGAGGCCGCCCCGCGCGCGGAGCCAGTTCGTCGCGGCTGGGAGGGGGATAGGCTCACGTCGCCGGGCCTTTCCTTGCCGTCGAGGGGACTATAGAGCAGGCGCAGCTTAACGCGACAAGCTCGCCGCGGGTACCGATGAGCGGAACCGGGCGTCGCCGGAAGGGATCCCTGAGCCGTTCACCGGGCCGACCACCGAGACTGCGACGCACTTCCCCGGCGATCGCTTCGGCGAGCTGAACCGGGACGGCGTTACCGACCTGGTCATATTGGCTTGAACGGTCCCCGTGGAAGATGAACCTGTCGGGGAACCCTTGTAGCCGGGCTGCCTCGCGGATCGAAATAGTCCGGTCCTGCTCGGGGTGAGTGTATTCACCGGACTTGGGGTCACGGAACCGCGTGATTACCGCGCGGGGTACGCCGTCCCAGGTCATGCGGCGATAGCGGCGCGTGTGATCCTTACGCAGGGCACGTTGCATACCCGGAGGCAGCATGTCGGTGGGTAGGTCGCGCCAGTCCTGGCCCGGCTTGAGCCGGGCCAGGCGCGCGAGGTTCGCGGGCGAGAGACGAGCTGCGTAATGATTGAACAGCTCAGTAGTGAGTCCATCGCGCATCTGTTGCTGGTAGGGCTCCGAAGGCAGCCCTGAGTACAGGACGGCCTCCTCGCCCGCCTCGATCGCGGGAAGGTCCGCGATAGCCTCCCGCGTCGTGACGAAGCCCTGCATCTGCGCCTGTGTGATAGTGCAGTTCGGCAGCAGGCTACCTATGGCTTCGGTGCCGACAGAGGGACCGGGGAAGCCGTAGCCAGCGGGAATGCCCAGGTCGCGGCGCCATCCGATGATGATCAGCCGCCATCGCATCTGGGGGGCGCCGTATTGCGCGGCGAGCAACTCGGCGCACGCCGCCTCATAGCCCTGGTCGGCGAGCCCTTGCAGGATGGCCCTCAGGTACGCGCCCTGCGCGAGAGTGACCAGCCCGGGCACATTCTCGATGACCACGCACCGGGGCTTCAGGTCGCCGGCAAGCCGCAGGACCTCGCGGAACAGGTTGTTGCGCGCATCCCAGACGACGCGGGCTCCGATCATCGAGAATCCCTGACACGGTGGCCCCGCGAACAGGAGATCCAGCTCACCGGGTGCGATGCCTGCCGTGTTGAGCACCTTCTCGGCGTCAACGTCCCGAATATCAGCTACAAGGAACTCACTGGGCAGGTTCGCTTTATGCGTCAACCCGCACGCCGGGTTCAGATCAGCAGCGAGCCGCAGGTCGAAGCCGCCGCCGATCAGCCCGAGGGACGCTCCGCCGGCGCCGCTGAACAAGTCAACAGCCGTCACAGCGCTCATATCGAAAGACTCCCACAACAAGAGGTCGTAACCGCGTACATCGGGCGTATCAGAGCCGGGTGTCGTAGAAGACTGGCTCTGGTCGCTACTGCACCTGCCGCCCGATAGGTTCTACGACTAAGAGTAATCTATTTACTACTCATAGTTACAGAACGCTAGAGCCTGCCGGTGCCCCGACATCCGGTAGATCCGGGTTCCGGTACCTGACCTGCACGGCACCAGACCATCGCCGATGTCTGACAATCTCCGGTACCGCACGTGGTGCGCTGAAGGGCGGGGATGGTTCTCAATGATCACTCCAGGTCTTTCTGGAGCCCGTCCCAGGACCAGCGGGGGATGGCCAGGCCGTCCGGCACGTCGTCCGCGGACCGGTGGTAACGGGCCATCGTCGTGGTGGTGGCCCAGGCGAAGTAGTCGTGCAGCACCTGCCGGAGCCTGCCGTCTCCGGCTGGCACTGTTCCAGACAGGCCGACGTCGGCCAGGGCCTGGTCGAAGCAGGCGATCGCCCGCCGGTCCATCTCCTCGTGCGCGCCGTTGCCGCTGTGGATCCGCACCACCGAGGTCTGATCGCCGTAGCGTGGCGAGTACAGCGGCGGCCCGCCCAGCGCCTCGGCCCAGTACGCCGCCAGGCGCTCGGAGTGGTCCGGGCGGTAGCCATGGCTGAACGCGTGGCTCACCTCTTCGTCCGCCATGACCCTCGCATGCCACGCGTCCGCCAGCCGCCGCAAGCCGCCGATACCGCCAGCAGCCTCATATACCGTTGCCACGTCCTAAGGATGGCATGATCGCGGCGCCGGGGGCGGGTACCCGGCCCGTTCGGGATCATTTTTACCCCCTCTGACCTGGGCTAAGCCGTCTTAGTCCGGGGCTTGGGAGGCTTAGCCCGGCCTCGGCCGATATGGGCGCGGAAGATAAGGCATTCGCCCGATGCCGGGGGCGGGGCCTTACGACGAATCTTGAGGATGTGGGGAACCAGAAGGTTCTCCCGGGGGCCAAGGAGGAACCATGCATCCCGAGATTCTTCGTGCGGTGAGCGTCCAGCGTGGCCAGGAACTGCGAGAGAGGGCCCACCAGTCCAGGCTCGCCCGGATGGCGATCCGGGGACGCCGGCACGGGCGTGACCTGCCGGACGACGATTTCGTCGTCCCCGCCGTTCCCGACTACGTGGACGGATCGTTCCGCACGGACCGGGCCGTCGGCCAGGTGGCCAGCGAGGCGGGCCAGGCGCCCGCCCGTCACGCCGCCTGACCCGGCCATGACTGCCCACCTAGTCGCCCGCGAGCTTTCCGGAATGTCAGCCCCTCGTGGGATGCTGATTCCAGAGATGAGCGGGCGAGCGTCCAGCCCCGTCCTGGTCGGACGGGCCGAGCAGATGGCCGCCCTGGAAGCCGCTTTCGTCAGCGTGCGCCAGGGCGGTCCGTCTGCCGTGCTGCTGGGCGGGGAGGCGGGCGTAGGTAAGTCCAGGCTGGTCAGCGACTTCAGCCGGACCGCGGCGTCGGCGGGCGCCCGGGTGCTGACCGGCGGCTGCCTGGAGCTTGGCACCGACGGGCTTCCGTTCGCACCGTTCACCGCGGTGCTGCGTGACCTGGTGCACGAGATGGGCGCAGACGCGGTGGCCTCGATGCTGCCCGGCCGGACCACGCGGGGGCTGGCCCGGTTGCTGCCTGAGCTCGGGGAGCCAGACACCGGCGGTGACCCGGCCGAGGCCAGGGCCCGGCTGTTCGAGGAGGTACTCAGGGCGCTCGAGCACCTGACCAGGCACTCGCCGGTGGTGCTGGTGATCGAGGACGCGCACTGGGCCGACCGGTCCAGCCGGGACCTGCTGACGTTCCTGATAGGGAACCAGCGGTCGCTCAGCGGGCTGCTGATCGTGGTGACGTACCGCTCCGACGAGCTGCACCGCACCCATCCGCTGCGCCCGCTGCTGGCCTCGCTGGACCGGATCGCCTGGGTGGAGCGGATCGAGCTGCAGCGGCTGACCAGGCAGGACACCAGCGAGCTGGCCGTGCGCATCCTGGGCCGCGAGCCGGACGGGGACCTGGCCGAGGCGCTGTACCACCGGTCCGAGGGCAACCCGCTGTTCATCGAGGCGCTGCTCTGCTGTGACGGCGAGATAAGCCGGGAGCTGCCGGAATCCCTCCGTGACCTGCTGCTGGAGAGCGTCCGGCGGCTGCCGGAGGACACCCAGGAATTGCTCCGGGTGGCCAGCGCCGGCGGCGCGTCGACCGGGCACCTGCTGCTGGCCGCGGTGAGCGGACTTGACGACGCGGCGCTGACCCGCGCGGTCCGTCCCGCGGTGACCGCCAACGTGCTGCACCCCAGCGGTGACGGCTACGCGTTCCGGCACGAGCTGATCCGCGAGGCCGTGCACGACGACCTGCTGCCGGGCGAGCACGGCCGCCTGCACAGCCGGTTCGCCGAGGCCATCGACGCCGACCCGGCGCTGGTTCCTCCCGGCCGGGCCGCCATCGAGATGGCTCACCACTGGCACTCGGCGCACGATTCGGCCTGGGCGCTGATCGGCGCCTGGCGGGCCGCCGCGCAGGCGGGCCGGGCGGTCGCGCCCGCCGAGCGGCTCTCCCTGCTGGCCCGCGTGCTCGAGCTGTGGGATCAGGTGCCGGACGCCGCCGAGCGGATCGACGCGGACCACGTGCGCGTGCTCGAGGAGGCGGTGGCGGCCGCCCATGACGCCGGGGAGTTCGAGCGCGGGATCGCGCTGTCGACCTCGGCGCTGCGTGAGCTTGGCCCCGCGGCCGAACCGGTCCGGGTGGCGAACCTGCTCATCCGGCGCAGCCACTTCAGGATGAAGCTGGGCCGCAAGGACTACGCTGCGGACCTGGAAGTGGCGCTGGAGTACGTGCCCGCCGACGTATCGGCGACCACCAGGATCGACATCCTGCTCGCGCTCTCGCACTGCCCGCCCACCATCACCATCGAGCGGTCCTACGCCGAGGAGGCCCTGGCCCTGGCCCGCGAGGCCGGCGACGAGGCCAAGGAGGCGGGCGCGCTGCTGACGCTGGCCATGTTCAACGCCGACCCCGGCCAGCAGGCCGCCCCGGACAGCGGCCCGCTCGGGCTGATCGCGCAGGCCCGCGACATGGCCGGCCGCCGGGGAGCCGAGGACGTGGTGCTGCTCGCCGCGGTCAGCGAGTCCCACCTGCTCGAGGGCGCCGGGGAACACGAGCGCGCCGTCGAGGCGGCCCGTCGCGCCACCGCGGACGCCGACCCGCAGCTGCTGGCCCGCACCTCGGGCACCGTACTCGCGGTCAACCAGGCCGAGCCGCTGTTCGCGCTCGGCCGCTGGGACGACGCGCTGGCGATCGCCGCCGCGTCGCTGGACCACTTCCTCGCGCCCGGGCCGATGAACCGGGCGCTGCTGCACGTCATCACCGGCTCCGTCCGGCTGTCCCGGGGCGACCTGGACGCCGCGTCGCGCAGCCTGATGACGGCGCGGGGCGCGCTGCGTTCGGTCCGCTACGAGGACCAGCACCAGCTTCCGCTGGCCCGGCTGGAGATTCTGCTCGCGCTGGCTAGGGAGGGCCCGGCGGCCGGGCTCGCGGCGGCGTCACAGACCATGGACCGCTTCGAGCTGGGCGGCAGCAGCCCCCGGTACGGATGGCCGGTGGTGACCGCGGCTGCCTTCGCGGTGCTGGCCGCGGCCCGGCTGGCCGGGCCCTCGCACGACGAGAGGCTCAGGGACGAGGCCCTGGGGGTGGCCGACAGGCTGCGGACGGTGGCGGAGAAGCTGGAGAGGTTCGGGCCGGAGCAGCGGGCGTTTGCCCTGACGTTCGCGGCGGCCGACGCGGACGCCGCCCGGCTGATCGCTGGTTTTCCTGATGCTGGTCACGGGGACGCGGGCTCGGGTTCTGGCTCTGGGGGTGGCTCGGGTTCTGGCTCGGGTGAGGCCTTGGGGCTGCTGGCCGCCTGGGATGAGGCGGCCGTCGCGTGGGACGGGCTCGGCGAGCCCCATCCGCTCGGCGAGACGCTGCTGCACGCGGCCGAGGCCGCGCTGGCCTGCGGTGAGCGCGACGGCGCGGCGGAGCGGCTGCAGCGCGCGGCACCGCTGGCCGCCCGGCTGGGCGCGCGGCCGCTCGGCGAGCAGATCGCGATCCTCGCCCGGCGCGCCCGGATCCGGCTGGATGGCGGGGACGGGTCGGGTGCCGCCCTCGCGGGTGATGCCGGCGCCGACGCCGGCGCCGGCTTCGGCGGGCTCGGGCTTACCGAGCGCGAGCTCGAGGTGCTCCGCCTGGTCGCGGCCGGGCGCAGCAACCGGGAGATCGCCGGCGAGCTTTTCATCTCGCCCAAGACGGCCAGCGTCCACGTGTCGAACATCCTCGGCAAGCTGGGCGTGGCCAGCCGCGGCGAGGCGGCCGCCAAGGCGCACAGCCTCCGCCTCTTCGACCCCACGATGTCACATCGCCGTGGTCAGAACCACTACAGAGTCACATCGCCGTGGTTGCGCAGCGCCCTGGACGGTGGCGCCCTAGCGGCTGATGCAACCCGCCCGGGCGGCGGCTAGTGTCGTGGACACTTACCCCCGGATCGCGCGGGTTCCGGTCCACGATCATCCGCGGGCGCCGTGAAACGCTGCGACAGCGGCTCGCGGAACGATGCGGGTTGTGTCCGTCTACACAGCCGGCGCAAGGTGACATTGTGCCGGTTGCGGAGGTCTGGCGGTTGGTGCTGGTGGAGCTGGAAAGGTCAGTGGGTTAGGTGAGGTTGGGTCGGCCGAACGGGCTGCGCAGCGTCGTTGGCCGGGCAGGCAGGGGGCGGCCCGGGCGTACGCCCGGGCCGGGCGGGCAGGTTAGCCGCGCATGTCGACGGCGTTGATGCGGGTGGGGTGGATGGTGACCTTGACCCGGGATTCGCCGGGGTGGTCGCGGGAGCGGAGGTCGGCTTGGTACTTGGCGCCGAGCTGGTCAGCGAACGAGTAGTCGTCGTCCGGCGTGATCTCGGCGTCGCCGCGGAGCTCCAGGTAGCGGTAGGGTACGGCCAGGTCGAGGAGGAAGACGTTCGCGGCCGGGTTCGCCCGCAGGTTCTTGATTTTCTGCCGGGTGGTGTTGAGCGAGAGGGCGACGGTGTCGCCCTCGGCGAGGAACCAGACCTCCGACAGCTGGGGACGGCCGTCCGGGCCGATCGTGGCCAGGGTGGCGAACCCGCCGTCGAGCAGGTCACGGTGGGATGCGGGAATCTCCGGCATGGTCCTCCTTACAGGTGCCTAGCGGGTGGGGTAGCGGGCAGGGGTCAGCCGCCGCCGTTGGCGGCCTGGATCTCGTGGATGTTAACGTTGCGGGCCCAGTTGACCGCGTCGAGGGCGGCGCCGGGGACCGGGTTGCAGGCGGCCGGCGGCGGACCGTCGTGGACGCCGACGGCCCAGCAGGCCCGCCAGGTCAGCGTGGCGGTGATGTTCCACTGGCCGGGCTGGCGGAAGGTGACGCCGCAGTCGGCGGTGCCGTTCGCGCCGGTATGAGCGACCGCCCCCGGGTTGCGGACCATCTCGGTCGAGCCGAGGTAACCGCAGCCGTCGGTTTCGAGCCGGGCCGCGTTGTCGTTGGTGGACAGCTGCAGCGGAGTTGCCTCCACCCACACGGTGGCGCCCTGGTCGCCGAGCTGGGCGTTGTCCGTCACGTAGGGCAGCCCGCCCGGGCCGAACTCGGGCCGGAAGCTCAGCGTCACCCGGGAGAAGGTGGGCAGGTTGGAGTAGCTGTTCCCGCTCCTCGGGCTCAGGATCATCCGGCCCGCCTGGGGGACGTTCATCTTGGCCAGGGCGAGCTGGGCTAGAGTCTGCGGCGGCACCTCGATGCCGGGCAGCGGCGCGCCGGGCACGTCCCAGAAGAACAGCGGCTCGTTCAGGCACTCCTGCACCTGGGCCTGGGTGTCGTTCGGATTGACCGGCAGCTCGTACCAGGTGCCGGGGGGCATCGGGTTCTGGTTGACCAGCTGCTTGGCCTCTTGGAAGGCATGCTGCCCGTCGAACAGGGCGCCCGCACCCGGGTCGGTGTTGTTGTAGAAGTCGATGACGACCTGGCTGCCGGCGTGCGCGTCGCCCTGGGGAATCCACAGGCAGGGCGGCGGCGTGATGTCGACGACCATGTTCTCCGCGCCCGGCGAGTAGTTCCTCCCGCCGAAGTGGATCATGTGCTCGAGCATGATCTCGCAGCTGCTGCCGGTCGAGCATTTGACCGACGAGCTCCCGTCGGCCGCGCCGGCCGGCAGGGCCGGGATGGCGGCCGCGAGCGAGGGCAGCAGGACGGCTACCCCGGCGGCGACGGCCCTGCGCCTGGCGGAACGGGGGCGCGTAGCGGAACGGAGGCGCTTGGCGGAACGGGGGCGCGTAGCGGAACGGAGGCGCGTAGCTGAGCGGGGGCGCGGGGCGGAACGGGGGGATCTCACGGCTTGCACTCCTTGGCCCGCGGGTAGTAGACGATCGGGTAGTTCGAGACCACCTGCCACTGGCCGGTCGGGGACTGGGCCAGCTGGTCGGTGAAGCGGTAGTAGTTGTCGTTAGACGGCGACTGGCCCGGCAGGACCGCCCCCGTGCTGAGGGTCGTGTTGACGGCCTTGGCGTTGTCGAAGCAGGCCGAGACGTCCAGGTCGCCGGGGACGGCGGGATCGCGGATCACCCGCATCTTGAAGATCTTGATCGTGCCCTTGAAGGATTCCGTGGTCACGTCGGGCTTGGCGAGCAAGGCCCTGACCTGAAGCGCCATCGTGTGGCTGACGTAGGCGGCCCAGTCCTGCGACTTTCCGCCGGTGTACTCGGCGTACAGGAAGGCCAGCTCGTAGTCCTTGTCGGCGAGCACGGCCTTGGCCATGCTCGCGTCCCCCGGCATCCAGTCGGTCATGATGACGTGCGCGTTCTTGCCGAACGGCGGCATGACCACCGAGCCCGGCCCGGACGAGGTCGCCATCGGCGTGGCCGGGGCGGTCGACGCCGGGCCGCCCGGGTTGAACGCCGGAGGCGCCGGGGAACTGCATGCTGCCAGACCAGAGCAGACCAGAACAGTACAGATCAGGGCCGTCCGCGCGGTGGCGGCGGTGGCGGCGGACGCAAGGGCCGCGCGCGCGGCGGTGGTGGTGGTGGCGGGCCGCAGGATGGCGGCGGGCCGCAGGATGGCGGGGAAGAAGCGGCGGCGGGTCATGCGGCTGATGTCCGCCAGGATGGGAGGAGCTCGTCGATGAGCGCCTCGGTTTCCGGTGCCATCCGCGGCATCACCTCATCCAGTGCGACCCGGGCGGAGATCTCGCCGACCACGGCGCGCAGCACGTGCTCCTGGCCGGTGGCGTGCGCGCCGGTCAGCAGGTCACGCCAGAGGATCTCGTCGTTGAAGGCCAGCCGCAGGCCGGCCCGGGCCGCCTCCATGGCCCCGTCCGGGTCGCCCGCGGCCAGCCGCAGCGCGGACAGCCGGTGCGCCGCGTCCGCGACCGCGGCGGTGACCTCGTACTCGATCTCGTCGGTGGCCAGCCAGGCGTACCTGGCCGGGTCGCGCCCGTCCAGGAACTGGCCGCGGACCAGGGTCAGCGCCCGCTCCAGGTAGCCGGCCTCGGCCGCCTGCTCGGACGCCGCGGCGGCCTGGCTGGCCCGGGCGAACAGCGCCCGGAAGACCTGCCAGTCCACCCGGGCGCCTGGCCCGAGGCGGAACCGGCCGGACTCGTCGGTGACCAGGTTGGGCTGGCCCTGCTCATCGGTGCCCAGCCAGGCGTGCACCCGGGACAGGGCCGCGTCGCGCACCTCGTTGGACACCCCCCGCGGCCAGACCGCGCCGGTCAGCACGTTGGCGTGCACGCCGTCCGGGTGCGCGGCCAGGTACACGACGAGTTCGGTGGCCAGGGCGAGGCGGTCCGGCTCCAGCGGACCGGGCGCCTGCACCTCGAGGTGACCGAGCAGCCCGATCTCCACCGGCAGGGCCGCGTCGGCGGCCAGGTGCTCGGCCGGCGCGGCCCCGGCCTGCGCCAGCGCGGCCAGCGGCACGTCGGCGCCGGCCGCGGCGCCGCGGAACAGCTTGACCACCGCCGCGTACTGCTCGGGCGGCAGCAGCTGCGCCTCCAGGTCGAAGCCCAATGCGTCGGCGCGCAGCCGCCCCTCGCCGGACAGGTCCCAGGACCAGGTCGCGCCGCGGATGTCGCCCGCGATCACGTAGCCGAACCCCATCCGGTACCGGCTCCGGGCCAGCGCCAGCAGCCGCTCCGCCTGGGCCTGCGTCGGCGGCACGCCCATGATCAGGTAGTTCGGCGCCCAGATGGCGGCGTCGGTGGCCGGGAACGGAGCGAGCGACCGCCCGGTCAGGACCGAGTCGATGCCTGCCGACGCCATCGCGCCGCGCACCTCGACGGCGCGTTTCTCCAGGTCGGGCAGGATCTCATCCAGGGTGCGTGCCACTTGTACCCGTTCGGGAGAAATCTCCGCCAGCCCGTCGCCGAAGCCGATGAGCGTGACCCGCATGTGGTCGGACCACCGGTTCGTCACCAGCTCGACGGCCAGCGCCGACAGTGCCGCCTGCACCACCTGGCGCGGGCCGCGCACGGCGATCAGGCCGTGGGCCACCTCCAGGTCGACCAGGACCCGGCCGGAGTCGTTGGTGCCGAGCGACACCAGGCCGGGGTACGGGGCCAGGGCGGCCGATCCCCCGGGCGCCCCGCCTGCATCCGCGGCGTCGAGGCCGGCCATGGCCGCGAACGGCAGCCGCCAGACCTGGCCGCCGTCGGCCGCCTGCCACGGGCGCGGCGGGTTCGGGTCGGGCGGGGCGACCCACAGGTCCAGGTTCTGGAGGCCCAGGTGGGCGGCGAATACAGTCGGCGGCGTCCGGCCGGCCGCGCCGAGCTGCCGGCACAGGGACCGCAGGCCGGTGTCCAGCATGCGCACCGCGGGGTCGTCCGCGCCCAGCCGCAGGGCCTTCTCGGCCAGCGCCGCGTCCGGGTCGGGCCCGGCGATCCGGCGGCCGAACGCCCGCCGCCACAGCTGCTCCCGCCGCTTGCGGCCCAGCGCGGCCAGCACGCCGGCCGCCAGCAGGGACGCGGCGGACAGCTCGTAGGGCCAGCCCGGAGCCTGCTGGGCCGGCGTCGCCGGCGAGGCCCAGATCCCATGGTCCCGAACGGACCCGCCGGGGGCCTGCCCGACGGGCAACTCGGGGTCCTCGGTGCCGGCGTGGCGCTGGCTGGGATGCCCGGCCAGGCCGAGTTCGCCGGCCAGCTTGGGCGTGACCGCCTCGATGCCGGGGCCGTGCGCGTCCTTGGGCATCAGCAGCTGCCAGCCCGGCCTGATCAGGCTGGCGATGGTGAGCTTGGAGCCGTCCGGCTGGACCCGGTCCTTATTCAGCTCGAAGATCTCCCGGTAGCGGCGCCCCTCGCCGAGGTGATTGTGCGCGATCTCCCACAGCGACTCGTGGAACCGGCCGACCGGCGGATTGACCGTGTACATCTTGTCCGAGTTCGGCGCGTGGTGGTGCGACGGCGGCGCCTGGGCCGCGGCGAGCCCGGCCGGCGTGACCGGGATGGCGGGCGTGACCTGAGCGGGCGTTAGCTGAGCGGGCGTCAGCTGGGCGGAGACCGAGGGCGCGGGCCGGGGCGGGCCATGGCTGATGACCGCGGGGGTGAGCGCGGCGGCCGCGGTGAACAGCAGCAGTGCCGCGGTCACCAGCCGGTGTGCGAGCGACTGGGTGGCGCCGGCCAGCGGGACCTTCGGACTGGCCGCGGCGTGGCCCTGCTTTACGCTGGCCGCCGCCTTGATTTCCACCAGCACGCACCACACCAGCTGGATCCAGGCCAGCCAGACGATCACCGACAAGATGCGCAGGATCGCCGTGATGTCGAGCTGGCTGGTCAGCGCGGACAGCTTGGGCACGGTGTGCGGCAGCGGCAGGCCCACCACGGTGATCAGCGCGATCGGCACCCCGACGGTCAGCGCGACCAGCAGGACGATGGCGCCGACGCCGGCCAGCACGTCACCCGGCGTCCGGCGCCTGATCTGGACCGGCTTGCGCAGTGCTGGCCCGGGGGGACGAAACCCTGATCCCCCCCAGACCCCCCCGCCGCCGGGAATCGGGGGCGCCATCAGCAGGCCACCCTGGCGTCAGCGGTGCCGCAGGCCAGGTAGGCCGTTTCCGACGCCTGCACGTTGATGGTGCTGAACGGGTTGACCGGGATGAACGGCTTCATCGACACCTGCACCCGCACGGTTACGTCCGGGGCGCCCTGCGGGCCGGTGCCGACGTGGCAATCCAGCATCGACGCCGTCACGCCGACTCCCTTCTGGTAGGTGGAAATAAGATCGCTGGCCGGGCCCGCTGCGTCGCAGGCCCCCACGGCGATGGTCACGTCGCCGTTCCTGAGCGCGGCCGGGTTGATGTCGTCCGCGGCGGCGCGGGCGGCCTGCTCGGCGATGTCGGCGGCCCGGGACTTGGCCACGATCACCTGGCCGCCGTCCACGATCAGGATGAGCAGCGCCAGCGTCACGAACGCGAAGATCACTACCCAGAGCGACACCGAGCCGCGGTCGCTGGTGTTCTGGATGAGGCGGCTGGCCAGCTCTCGTGTGCGCATGGTCAGCCCCTGTCCTCGAAGGGGTCGAGCGGCGCGACCGCGGTGTCGCCGAAGGTCTGGCTGACCGGGAAGCCGATGACGTGGAACGCGGCCAGGTTGGCCACGCACGACACGGTGACCTCGATGTCCTGCGCGACGGCGAAGTCACCCGCGCCGACCGGGGCGCCGTTCGTGAACAACTGGACCTTCGTGGCCGGCGCGCCGCCGCTGCACACGCCGGCCAGGTCGGACCGCGCCGCGGTCTGCGCGTTGGCCTGCGCGTCGGCGAAGGTGCGGGCCAGCGACGCGGCCCGGACCGCGTCCCGGGTGGCCGAGCCCACCTTCCCGGTCAGGTTCAGCCACTGGCCGCCGGCGGCGACCAGCAGCAGGAGCAGCACCAGGGCGGGCGCAGCGACGACGAACTCGACCGCCATCGAGCCGCGGTCGCTCCTTAGTCGCTGTCGCAGTGGTGTCATCCGCAGGCCACCCCCTGGCTGGCCTGGGTGCGGAAGCACTCGATCGGGCCGGTGACGGTCTCGCTGATGGTCAGCGGCCAGATGCCGGTCAGCCGGCCCTTGATCGTGACCGAGACCATGCCGTTCTGGCCGCGGTTCGCCTGCGCGGTGACGCTGGAGATCAGGCTGGTGTTCAGGCCGCGGTAGTAGCTGGTGGCCGCGTTCTCGGCCAGGCCCTGCCAGCCTCCCGGGTTGACCGACGCGTCCTCGCGGGCCACCAGGTCACCCTGCTGGGCGGCGGCCAGCGCCGCGTGCCTGGCGTCGAACCAGATGGCGAACTGGACGATGAGCAGGCTGGCGAAGATCAGGGCGGGGGCCAGGATGGCGAGCTCGACCGCGCTCGCGCCGCGATCGCGCCCGCCGCGTGCCAGGCGCGCGCGTATCGCCGCGAACCGGCGTCGCACCCTGCCCCGTGTCACTGTCGCCTCCGGTAACCGCCCCGTCCTGTTAGCCGCCGCCACCGCCTTGGGCCGGGTTCGGCACGGTGGTGTTGGTGATCGTGGTGCCTTGTTTGTTGGCGAAGTTGACCACGATGACCAGGATCGCCACGGCCAGGCCGACCAGCACGGCGGTGATCACCGCGAGCTCGACCGCGGACGCGCCGCGGTCCTTCTCGCCCAGCGCGGTCCGCAGCCTGGCCGTGTGCACGCCCAGGAGGCTCCGCAGGTAACGGGCCCCCTCGACGGGCTGCTTGAATGTGTTCATCGGACTCCTCTTTGTCATGCCTGCAGCAGGAGATGGACAGCCGGATACATCAGGAAGACCAGGAACGCCGCGGCCAGGAGCATCTGCGCCAGCAGCATCGACTGCGACTTCTCCCCCGCTTGTCCCTCGAGGTCGGCGAGTTCGCGGCGGCGCAGGCTGACCGCGCGCGCGGTCAGCGACTCCCTGACCTTGGCCCCGTCCTCGGCCACCAGGCTGAGCGCCGCCGAGAGGTCTTTCAGCTCGTTCACCTGGACTTCCTCGCCCAGCACGCCGAGCGCCTGCCACGGCGTCTGGCCCGAGATCCGGGCGTTGGCCAGGGCATCCCTGATCCGCCAGAACGCCCAGCCGTCGCCGATCTCGCTCGCGGCCATCAGCGCCTCGGGCACGCCGCGGCCGCCGGACAGGTTCATCGCCACCAGGTCGAGGAAGGCGCCGATGGCGTGCCTGAAGTCCCGCTGCCGCTTCTCCACCTGCCCCCTGAGCTCGATGTCCGGCATGAAGAAGAAGATCGCGGCGAAGACCAGGCCCGCCCAGACCGGGATGATGATCGACAGGTGCACGCCCACCAGCCCGATCCCGATCAGCACGATGGGCGGGAAGATCAGCCCGAACAGCCCGAGCAGGACCTTGGTCGCCAGGTAGTTCTCGAACGACTTGCCGACCAGGTTGAGGTTCGAGCGCAGGGATCGGAATTCCCAGCCCTGTTCGGCGCAGAATTTGGCGAGCGCGGCGCCCAGGCGCTTGCTGAAGGCGCTCTCCTTGCCGTCGCCCGGGTAGGCGGCCGGCCTGAGCGCGCCATGACCGGCAGGCGTGCGGCCCGCGTCGAACGCCGCGATCCGCCGGGCCAGCCCGACCCGGCGCGGGATCAGCGCGAAGATCAGCAGGAACAGGGCCAGGCCGGTGACCGAGCCGGCGACGAGAGCCTGGATCATGCCGCACCGTGCGCATTCCCGGGCCCATTTCCGGCCCGCCAGGCGGCGACGGTCTCGGGTTCGGCCGAGGGCGCGGCGGGCTGGGCCGGGGCGGTGGCCGAGGCCGTGCCGAGCAGCCGCTGGGGCATGTCGAACCGGGCCAGCCTGCGCAGCCAGATGATGCCGAGCGCGTAGATCCCCACGATGACGGCCAGCACGAGCTGCCCGAAGACGCTGTCGTAGGGCTCCAGGAAGCGGTGGTCGAGCACGGCCAGGAAGATCGCCATGAGCACCGAGACCGCGATGACGATCTGCACGCTGCGCCGGGTGGACCGGCGGCTGGAGTTGATCTTGCGGCGCATGTCGAGTTCCTCGCGGACCGAATCGGCGAGCGCGCCGAGCAGGTCGCGCAGGCCCGGGCCGCGCAGCCGGGAGTTGATGATCAGTGCCGCGATGATCATGTCCGCGCTCGAGTCGTCGAGGTCTTCGGCGAACCGGCGCAGCGCCACGTGCATCGGCACCCGGGTGTGCAGCCGGTCCACCAGCCGGGTCAGCGGCTCGCGGATCGAGGCGTCGGCGACCCGGGTCGAGGCGGGGATGGCCTGCTCGAGCCCGACCGCGCCGGCGATCGTGTCGCGCAGCGACTCCGTCCAGGTGGCCAGGCCCTCCAGCCGGGCCATGGCCTTGCGCTCGGAGGCGGCGCCGCTCAGCGAGCGCCAGCTGTAGGCGAGCAGCGCCATGCCGATCCCGGCCACCACCCACCGGGTGATCAGCAGCGTCAGGATGCCGACGATGACCGCGATCGCGCCGCGGATGCTGAACATGTCCTTGATCGCGCGTTCCAGCGCACTGGGTCCGGCGCTCTTGGCCTTGGGCGGCAGGCCGCGGATGGCCGCGATGAGCACGAACAGGCCCGCGCCGGCGAGGGCGCCGGCTCCTACGGCCAGCAGCGGGAGGGCCGATGAGTTCACCGCCAGCCTCCCCTCGAGGGGTCGTAGCCGAACGCGGCCAGCTCGTCCAGGCACGAGGCGGGCGCGTGCGGCACGGCCCGGCCGTCCCGGCCCGGCGCGAACACCTCGCTGGACAGGACCCGGCCGTCCACGCCGGTCACTTCGCGGACGCTGCTGACGAACCGGCGGAGCCGACCGCCCTGGGTGTACTCGTTCCGCTTCTCGGTGAACACCACGAAGTCGATCGCGCCCGCGATCAGCATGTGGGTGGCGTCCACCGGCAGTCGTTCGGCCGACTGGATGGCGTAGGTGGAGATCCGGTTGAACACCTCGAGGCTCGAGTTCGAGTGGATGGTCGACAGCGAGCCGTCGTTGCCCTGGGTCATCGCGTTCAGCATGGTGACGATCTCGTCGCCGAGGACCTCGCCGACGATGACCCGGCTCGGGTTCATCCGCAGGCTCCGGCGGACCAGGTCCGCCATGGTGATCGCGCCCTGGCCCTCGCTGTTCGGCAGCCGCTCCTCGAACGCCACGACGTTCGGGTGCAGCTCGGGGAAATGGTCCAGGCCGAGCTCGAGGGCGCGCTCCACCGTGATCAGCCGTTCCTCGGCCGGGATCTGGTTGGCCAGCGCCCGCAGCAGCGTCGTCTTCCCCGCGTTGGTGGCCCCGGCGATCATGATGTTCTTGCGGGCCGCCACCGCCGCGGCCAGGAAGGTACCCACGTCGGGGCTGATGGTGCCGTTGCCCACCAGGTCGGCGAGGAAGACCTTGCCCATCCGGGCGCGCCGGATGGAGATGGCGGGCCGCAGCGTCACGTCCATCACCGCGGACAGCCGGGAGCCGTCCGGCAGCCGCAGGTCCAGCTGCGGGTTGGCGGTGTCGAACGGGCGGCTGGACAGGCCGGAGTAGGCGGCCAGCACCTGGATGAGCTCGGTCAGCTCCTCGTCGCTCTCCGCGACCGGCTCGCCGAGAACCTCACTGCCGTCGGCGTACCCGATGAAGACCCGGTCACAGCCGTTGATGTCGATGTTCTCGATGTTCTGGTCTTCCAGCAGCGGCTGGAGCCTGCCCACACCGAACAGCGCCGCGTGGATCGCTTCGGCGAGGTCCTCTTCCTCCTGCGCGTTCAGCGGCGGGCGGCCGACCAGGATCTCGCTCCTGGCGTGCTCCTCCAGCACCTGGGAGATGAGCGCCCGGGCGAACTGGCGCTCGTCTTCCCCGGTCATCGGCGGCATCCCGGCCGCCGCGTCCAGGCGCCGCTGCTCGGCCAGCCGGTCGCCCACGTCGCCGCGCAGGCGCTTGACGAGTCCGTGGTCCATCGCGCGTCACCCCCCGCCAGACCGGCGCGAGCCCAGGGAGCCGGCCGGCCCCTGGCGGTCCCAGGGGGTGGCGCCCCAGCCGGCGTCCTCTGCGTCCTCCTGCTTGAGGTGGCCGGCCGGCGCCGGGGCGTCGGAGGTGGAAAGCGGGGCCATCGGCGGCCGCGAGAAGATCGAGCCGTGGCGGTCGCCAGGTTCCTGGCGGTTGCCGCTGTCCTGGCGGTTGCCGCTGTCCTGGCGGTTGCCGGTGTGGGCGTGCCGGGCCAGGCTGCTGGAGGCCTCGTCGGCGGGAAGCTGGCCGTTGGGGGCCTGCCCCGGCTCGGCCTGATGCCTGCCGGGCCGGCCGCGGACCCGGCTGAACGGGGTGCGCGGCGCATCGTCGGAGACGGTGGGTGCCGAGAGGGTGACCGTGGCCAGGTCCGCCGCACTGTGCTGGGGCTGACTGTGCTGGGCCGGGGCGGGCACGGCTGGCGCGGCGGCTGCGTAGGCGGGCTGCGGGCCGGTGTAACGAGCCACCGCGGGCTGCGGACTGCCCGATGACCAGCCTGGATGCGGGCCGGTGACGGGCTGCGGGCGAGCAGGCTGGGGGGGAGCAGGCTGCGGGGGCTCGGGGTGCGGCTGTGCGTGGCCGGGCATAGCCGGACCGGGTGCGACCGGGTTGCCGATCGGCGGCAGGCCCTGTACTAGCTGCCTGGCCACCTCCCTGGCCGTCTTGATCAGCATGGTGCGGTCCAGGTTGCCGCCCCACTCACCGCTCAGCAGGTCGGCGCCCTTGGTGTCGTGGGCGATGCCGCCGAGCACGGTCGCCGGGGCGTTGGCCTGGCCGAGCACGTGCTGCACCTCGCCGAGCGACGCGCGGAACTTTTTGTGGTCGGCGACGATTACGACACCGACCCCGAAGTTCCGCCTGCCCCGGCTCTGCGCGGCCGCGGCGAAGGCGGTCGCGCGATCGCGGAGCCTGATCACGTCGGCGACGTGGACCTTGGACACGAGCACCACCGTGGTCGCCTCGGCGAGCAGGTCGTAGAGCGGGCCGTCGGCGCCGAGCCGCCCGCAGTCCGCGATCACGTCGGCCTGCGGCATCGACGCAAGCGCCTTGCCGATCGGGCCCCAGAGCAGGCTCAGCCCGGCCCCCTGCTCCGCGTTGGTCACCCCGGCCAGCACGTCGAGGCCGCCGTGCAGCTTCTGCACGTGTTCCCAGACCTGCTGCGGCTGCATGCCGCGCCGGGCGACCACGGCCAGGCTGAGCACCCCGCGCCGCGGGTCGAGATGGCCGCCGCCCACGGCCGGGAAGCGGTACACGAGGTCCCCGCCCGCCGGGTCGCACTCGGCCAGCAAGACCGGACGCGGCCACACAGCGGCGAGCGCCAGTGCCGCTGTCGTGACACCTGGCGCTCCCTTGTCGGACGCGATAGCGATCAGCGCCATGGTCACCCCGACCCGGGCGTCAGCGCGATGGCGACGTCACCGGCCGAGGCATAGCAGGCCAGCACGCCCGCATCGGCGTCAGGAACCGCGAGGGTGACCGCGGCGGTGGAACCGTTGGACGCGGTGGAGCCGACCACGCTGGCGATAACGCCGGTGGTGATGGGCACGCCGGAGCCGGCTCCGTTTCCGCCGGCGCCGTTTCCGCTTCCGCCGCCGGTACCGCCGCCGCCGGTACCGCCCGCACCGCCGCCGCCGGCGACCGCGCCGCAGCCACTGCCGGTGCCGACCCCGAAGGCCTCCACGCTCTGGCCGATCAGCAGGTTGGCCGGCGCCTGACCGGGCTTGAGGGACAGCCCGACCTGGACCTTGCCCGCGGCGAGGTTGTTGGTGGCCGTCGTCATGGCCGGCGTGAGCAGGGTCCCGGCCGGGATCTGGACCGAAGCGTAGACGCCGGCCACCCGGTTCGCGTACTGCCAGGCCACGTAGTTGATGCCGGAGTTGGAAGCGATCTCGACTTCCTTGATCGCCGACGCCGGGATCCGCTGACCCTGGCCTACTTGCTGGGTGATCTCCACGGCACCCACCCGATGCCCGGCGTTGATCACCAGGTACCCCGCGGCGACCGCGCCCAGCGCCACGAGCAGGACGGCCAGTGCGGCCAGGGCTGGTTTGCGCTCACGTGGCGCACTCGGCATCCGCCGTCCGTCCGGCGCCGTCGGTTCGGCCCATGAGGCCTGCTGATCGGCCACCGCACCGCGCGGTAGCGTGCCCCGGTCGCTCACCATAAGATCGCGGTCTCCCGTGCTGCGCGTGCCCGTACACCGCGGTCACCCGGTGTACGCGCTCGCTATGTCGCTGCTAAGTCGCCCCCAACCGTCTGGCCGAACATATCGTGATAAGCCCGTCTCACGACCCACATATTAAAAATCCGTAATCACAGATCCCATGTACTAGCACGTAAGACCACAGACGGTAACAAGCAAGTCCAGACAAGAATCACCGCATGAGAAACATGACCACCTGTCACGTCTTGTGAGACGATGGCCACTTACCGGCACGGATGCCCCGTCGCACCCGGGAGAGCGCCACCTTCGGAGCGCGCGGACGGTGAGCTGGGGCGGGCAACCCGGCCCGTTCGGGATATTACGACCGGGATAGGCCCGACTCGCCTCCGCCTGGTGTCCCACCAACAGCTTGCGGCGCAGGAGCCCGTACTGCCCCTCGCCGGCAACCACGACGATGTCACATCGCCGTGGTCCTGACCACGGCAATGCCACATCGTGGTGGTTCGGCGGCGTGCGCTGCGGATGCTGCTGTGACGAAAGTGACGACTGGGTCGCCGGGGGCGTCGGCGGGAGCGGGCGTTCGGGGTGAAGGGGCCCCGGCCCTCGATAGGTGGGGTGCGGCGGGGCGCGGGGTGCGGGGGTGCGGGGGGCGGGGCGGAGAGAGAGATATGCCCGGAGGTGGGAGGTGAAATTGGATAACATAGCGGCACTTGCGGCGGAACGTGAGCAACTTGCCCGCACGCCTGAGGGAGGCTCGAGGGGCGGGGGTTTCGGGGTTGCCCCGGGTTAGCACTGGAGGAGCCGGATGCGGATCGCGCTGACCGCTCTTACGCCGAAGGGGCCGGCGGACGTGATCGTCAGCGGTGACGACGGTGCCACGGCGGGGCAGGTCGCCGCGGCGCTGCAGGAGGCGTTCGCGCCGAAAGAGCACCTGGCTTCGGTCATCATGCACCCGAGGGCCGCGGCGGCGGGCACCAGACTGCCCGCCAGCGGGCCGGTGCTCTGGGCCGGGGGGCAGCAGCTCCCCCCGGATCAGCCGGCCGCCCGCGCGCTGCGGGACGGGGCGGTGGTCACCACCATCGAGCGCGCCGCGGCCGCCACCTCGCTGGCCGAGCCGGGCGGCGTGGCCGAGCTGCGGGTCATCGGCGGCCCGGATGCGGGCACCGTGCACCGGCTCGGGCCCGGCGCCACCACGATCGGGTCGGGGCCGGGCTGTCAGGTGCGGCTGCTGACGCCGGGGGTGCCGGCGCACGCGGCGACGATCACCGTGGCCTGGGGCCTGAGCGAGCCGTCGCTCGAGCCAGCCGGGGCGCCGGCCCAGCTGGTGCTCGACGGCCGTCCGGTCACCGGTGCGTGTTCCTGGCCGTTCGGCGCGGTGGTGCGGGTCGCCACCACGGTGCTGCAGCTGATGCGGCCCGAGACGCCCGACGCGCACCTGTCCCCCGTCGACGGCGGGCTCGCCTACCACCGGCCGCCGCGGTTCCGCTCCGATCTGAAGCCGGTGAAGATCGAGGTGCCGGCCGAGCCGAAGAAGGGCCACGGCAACGGCGTCACGATGCTGCTGAGCGCCGCGGTCCCGATGGTCATGGGCGGCGTCATGGTCTACGTGACCAGGCAGTGGCTGTACTCGCTGTTCATGCTGATGATGCCGGTCATGGTCCTCGGCACCTGGCTCAGCGGCAGTAAGCAGCGCGGCGGATCGCACCATCGCAAGATGCGCGCGTACACCAGGCAGATGGCCGAGGTCGAGGCCAAGCTGGACCAGGCCCGGGCCGCCGACGAGAAGCGGCGTCGCGAGGACGCGATGGACCCGGCGCAGGTCCTGCTCACCGCGACCGGGCCGCGACGGCGGCTCTGGGAGCGGCAGGCCGACGATTCCGACACGCTGCGGATGCGGATCGGGCTGTTCGACGGGCCCGCCATGATCCAGCTGGTCACGGCCAAGGAGGCCAAGCCGCCCGCGGTGCCGACCGCGTTCTGCGTGCCCGTTTCGACGCGGCTCACCACGACGGGCGTACTCGGCCTGGCCGGGCCGGTCGACGCGTCCCGGGCGCTGGCCCGCTGGCTGGTGGCCCAGGCCGCGGTCCTGCACAGCCCGCGCGACCTGTCCATCGTGGTGCTGGCCGCCGACCCCGCCTCGGGCCCGCACTGGAACTGGGTGCGCTGGCTGCCGCACTGCGCGCCGCGCGGCAGCGAGGATTGCGTGGCGCTCGTCGGCACCGACCTGGAGTCGGCATCGAAACGGGTGACGGAGCTGGTCGCCGAGGTTACCGCGCGGCTGGCGAAGGCCCCCGCGGGCGCGGCAGGAGGCGGTTTCGGCGCTGCCGCGACCGAGCCGGTGGCCGACAGCGACCTGGGTCCGAAGATCCTGGTCGTGCTGGACGGGGCGCGGCAGCTGCGGCGGATCCCCGGCATGCCGCAACTTCTCGCCGCCGCGAAGAGGACCGGCATCTACGCCGTCTGCATCGACGAGTCAGCGCGCGTGCTGCCCGAAGAGTGCGCCGTGGTGCTGTCCTGGGACATCCCCGGGCAGGGAAACGGCAACCACCATGGCGTGCGGGTCGGGGCCGGCGGCTGGTCGGTGGCGTCACACGGCGCCGCGCCGCCGGCGGTCCGGCCGTTCCTGATCCGGGGGCACGGCGGCGCGTTCGGGCAGGGCGGCCCGGCGATGCTCGCCGATCAGGTCTCGGTGGCCTGGGCCGACCGGGTGGCCCGCGCGCTCGCGCCGGTCCGCGACGTCAGCCGGGACGACTCCGCCTCCATGATCCCGGACTCGGCCCGGCTGCTGGACCTGATCCACATGCCGGACCCGTCCGCCGACCTGGTGCTGATGGCCTGGCAGAAGCGCGGCCGGACCACCAAGGTGCCGATCGGCGTCAGCGCCGACGGGCTGTACATCCTGGACCTGTCCGCGGACGGCCCGCACGGCCTGATCGCGGGCACCACCGGAGCCGGGAAGTCCGAATTGCTGCAGACGATCATCGCCGTGCTCTGCGTGGCCAACCGGCCGGACGCGATGACGTTTGTGCTCATCGACTACAAGGGCGGGAGCGCATTCAAGGACTGCGCGCGGCTGCCGCACACCGTCGGCATGGTCAGCGACCTCGACGGTCACCTGACCGTGCGCGCGCTCGACTCGCTCGGCGCCGAGCTCAAGCGGCGCGAGGAGATGCTGCTGCACGCGGGGGCCAAGGACATCGAAGACTACTGGGACACCAGGCGGCTGCGGCCCGAGCTGAACCTGGAGCCGATGCCGCGGCTCGTGCTGATCATCGACGAGTTCGCGGCCATGGTCGCGGAACTGCCGGACTTCGTCCACGGGCTCATCGACATCGCCCGCCGCGGCCGCTCGCTCGGCGTGCACCTTCTGCTGGCCACGCAGCGCCCGGCCGGCGTGGTCAGCGCGGACATCCGGGCCAACACGAACCTGCGGATCGCGCTGCGGGTCACGAGCAGCGACGAATCGGCCGACGTCATCGACGCACCCGACTCGGCGTACATCGCGAAGTCCACGCCCGGCCGGTGTTACGTTCGGTCGGGCGCGTCGAACCTGGTCGCCGTCCAGTCGGCCCGGATCGGCGGCCGCCGGCCCGGCACCGGGCCGGTCGCGGCCGGCGCCCAGGTCATGACGGTCCCCTGGCGCGGCCTCGGCCGCGCGATGCCCGCTTCGGCGAAGGCGGCCGGATCCGGCGAGGAGACGATGGCGACCGACCTGTCCGTGCTCGTCGACGCGATCGCCACCGCCAACCGCAAGGCCGGGCTCGGCCAGCAGCGCAGGCCGTGGCTGGAGCCCTTGCCGGAGGTCGTCACGCTCGGCGAGCTGCCCGCGCCTGGCTCCGGACCCGGGCCTGGCTCCGGTAAAGCTGCTGACATCCCGCCGATCCCCTACGGACTCACCGACCTGCCGCACCGGCAGTCCCGGGAGCCGCTCACCCTCGACTTCCCGTCCGCTACCCACACCGTGGTGGCCGGCGCGGCCCGCAGCGGACGGTCCAGCCTGCTGCGCACGCTGGCCGGCGCGGTGGCCGCGCACACCTCACCCGCCGACGTGCACATCTACGGGATCGACTGCGGCACCGGTGCCCTGCAGCCGGTCAGTGAGCTCCCGCACTGCGGTGCTGTGGTGGGCAGGGAGCACATCGACCGGGTGGAGCGGCTGCTCAGCAAGCTCCGCAACGAGATCGCGCGCCGCCAGCAGGTGCTCGCCGCGCAGGGGTTCGCCGGGCTCGCCGAGCAGCGGGCGGCGACCGCCGGCGAGGACAGGCTGCCCTGGATGCTCCTGCTGCTCGACTGGTGGGAGGGATACGTCGCCGCCTTCGGCGAGTACGACATGGGACGGCTGGTCGAGAGCCTGCTCCAGGTGCTCCGCGAGGGCAGTGCGGTCGGGCTGCGCGCGGTCGTCACCACCGACCGGGCCGCGCTCCTCGGCCAGATCGGCACCGTGTTCGGCCGCCGGATGATCTTCCGGCTGACCGACAGGAGCGACTGCGCCCTGGCCGAGATCAGGGAGCGCAGCCTCCCCGCGCACCAGCCCGACGGCCGGCTCATGTTCTACGCCAAGCCGAACCCGCTGGAGGCCCAGGTCGCGCTGCTCGACCCGGATCCGGTCGGCCTGGTGCAGGTGAGCGCGCTGCGGCGGATCGCCGCCGACGCGCGGCAGCGGTACGGGCGGCTGCCGGCCGGGCACCGCCCGCTGCGGGTCGACGCGCTCCCGCCGCGGATCACCGTGGCCGAGACCTACCGGCTGGACCCGGACTTCGTCCGGCCGTCGCCGCTGTGGGCGATGGCAGGCGCCGGCGGGGACGAATTGTCGCCGCAGGGTCTCGACGTGGCCGAGGAAGGGCCGGGCATCGTGGTCGCGGGCCCGCCGCGGAGCGGGCGATCGACCACGCTCATCACGATGGCGCGGTCGCTGATCGCCCAGCAGACGCCGGTCCTGATGATCGCCCCGCGGCGCTCCCCGCTGCGCTCCCTGGAGGGCACGCCGGGGGTGCTCGCCGTGCTCGGCTCCGAACTCGACGTCGAGTACCTGCGGGCCACGCTCAACCCGCTGGACCGCTACGTCGTGCTCGTCGACGACGCCGAGATGCTGTACAACGCGCCGAACTCGGAGATCCTCGAGCGGATCATCGTCTCCGGCCGGGATGCCGATCACGGCCTGATCCTGGCCGGCACCACCGCGGACCTGAGCAGCTGCTACTCGGGCTTCATCGCCACGGCGCGGAAGTCCCGGTGCGGCGTGCTGGTGGCGGTGGACACACCGGACGACGGGGACCTGTTCGGCGTCAGGCTGCCGCGCAACGCCGGGCCGGGCCCGCTCGGCCGCGGCCTGCTGTTCCGCGCGGGCCGCGCGTCTCCGATCCAGCTCGCGGTCGACGAAGGTGCCATCTGAGGTGACGCCGCGGCCGACGCGGGCTGCGGCTGCAGCCGCGGCCGGCGCATCGCCGGCCGACGCATCGCCGGCCGGCGCATCGCGGCCGGTGCATCGCCGCTTGGTAGCATGGCGCGAATCCCTGTCCTAGCGAGGTGTCCCCTGGCCGGCCCGTTTGCCCGTGCGACGGCGGTCCAGCCCGCTGCGGCCGGCGAGTGGCTAGCCTCCATCGACGCGGGCTGGGAAATCGCGGGCAACGCCAACGGCGGGTACCTGCTCGCGATGGCCACCCGCGCCCTGACCAGCGCCACCGGGCGGCCCGACCCGGTGACGGTCACCGCGCACTACCTGGCCCCTGGCCGGCCGGGCAGCGTCCGCATCGTCACCCAGATCATCAAGGAGGGAAAGCGCTTCGTCACCGGCACCGCGACGATGTTCTCCGGTACCCGCCCGCTGCTGGCCGTGCTCGGGACGCTCGGCGATCTGTCGCAAGCCGAAGGACCCGAGCTCATCGAGGGCGCACCTCCCGAACTGCCCGCACCCGAGCAATGCGTCCGCGTGCAGCCGGCCGGCACCTTCCCGCCCCCGTTCATGGGCCAGGTCGATCTGCGCCTGCATCCCGACGACGCTGCCTTCGCCGTGGGGCGCCAATCCGGACAGCCGCTGATGCGAGGCTGGTTCCGGCTTCCGGGCGCCGAGCCCGTCGACAGCCTCGCCCTCTTGTGCGCGGTCGACGCGTTCCCGCCCACCGTCTTCAACGCCCGGCTGCCGATCGCCTGGACGCCGACGGTCGAGCTCACGGCCCATATCCGGGCCAGACCGGCACCCGGCTGGCTCCGCTGCCGCTTTGCGACCCGGTTCGTCTCCTCCGGTTTCCTCGAAGAGGACGGCGAGGTATGGGACAGCACTGGGCGTCTGGTGGGCCAGTCGCGCCAACTCGCCCTCGTCCCGCGGGGCGGCCCGGCCCAGGCCGGGTGATCGCGGGCCGGGCCGGGATGTGCCTGCCGGTCAGCTCGTCAGGCTGGCGAACATGCCGGGCTCGTAGGAACCACCCTTCTGGTCGACGATCACGCCCAGCCTGTTGGCCGCGTTGATCAGGGCGACCAAGGCGACCAGCGCGGCGATCTGGTCGTCGTCGTAGTGCTTGCGCACCTGGGCCCAGGTCTCGTCGGACACGCCGTGGGAGGCGTCGGCGAGCCGGGTGCCCTCCTCGGCCAGCGCCAGCGCGGCCTGCTCGGCCTCGGTGAACACGCTGGCATGGCGCCAGGCGGCGACCAGGTTGAGCCGGACCGCGGTTTCGCCGGCCGCCGCGGCCTCCTTGGTGTGCAGGTCGATGCACCAACCGCAGCCGTTGATCTGGCTGGCGCGCAGCGCCGCCAGCTCCTGCGTGGACTTCGGCAGCGGTGACTGCGCGATCAGCAGGCTGGCGCTGGCGAACCGCTTGCTGAACCTGGCGCCGATCTCGTTGTCGAACATGTTGAACCGGGATTCCATGACTTCGTCCTCACGTGTGGTGTTGCGCGTCGCGCGTTGCGCGTCGCGTGTTGCGCGTTGCCGG
>WNGL01002968.1_pt1 | contig 33214 bp, 25 predicted proteins | sample 5400591 | NCBI WGS metagenome assembly WNGL01 (sample SAMN13153377, study PRJNA577476) | soil metagenome | isolation source: 80 cm soil or saprolite under Garry oak tree replicate 1 | place: USA:California | collected 2016-06-15
CTGAACGGAACCAGTCCTGATAACCCTTTTGGGGTATCAAGCTGCACCGTGGTCACCGGTTGCAGAATGGGAATGGCCGGTTCATTTCGGCCCTTGCCAAGGGGTTTGCGAGCTATGATGGCAGGGGCCTGGAATCCCCGCCTACCGGAGAGCGATCTGTATGCCGAACGATGTCGAATACCCGAATCCTCAGCCAGCAGTGTTGCCGAGTGGCACACAGGCCTTGCCAACACGACGCATTCGCGTCATAGGAGTGCCTCTCGATATGGGCGCCAGCCGCCGCGGTGTGGACATGGGACCGTCCGCGATGCGCGTCGCCGGCCTTGAGGCGCGACTTGAGGCACTCGGCCATCGCGTTACTGACGGCGGCAATATCCTGGTTGAGATCGCCGAGACCCAGGCCTCCGGCGACCGCAATGCCCGATATCTCAAGCAGATCGCGGAAACCTGTACCCGAACCGCGGATGAGGTCAAAAAGACTCTAGAGGATGGAATGACCCCCTTGGTGCTCGGAGGCGACCACTCCCTGGCCGTGGGCTCAGTTTCCGGAGTTGCCGACTTCTACCGCCGTCAGAACCAAAAGATCGGCATTCTGTGGATCGATGCGCATTCCGATATCAACACTCCGGAAACCTCTCCGAGCGGCAACGTGCACGGAATGCCGCTGGCGGCCTTGCTTGGATTGGGTCCGGAGGCGCTCGGCAATATTTACGGCTATTCGCCCAAAATCGCGCCGGAAAACACGGTCATCCTCGGTGTCCGCGACATCGATGCTGCCGAGCGTGCAAATATTCGCCGAGCGGGTGTAGAAGTCTACACAATGCGCGATATCGACGAGCGTGGCATGAGAACAATCATGGAAGAAGCACTTCGCGCTGCGGGACGCGGAACCGTCGGATACCACGTCTCGCTCGATATGGACTGGATCGATCCCGAGGATGCACCCGGTGTCGGGACACCGGTTCGCGGAGGCGCCACTTATCGTGAAGCGCACCTGGCGATGGAGATTCTGGCCGACCACGGCCGCATGCTGAGCTTCGAGATCGTGGAGGTCAACCCTGTAATCGACGAGCACAATCGCACCGCCGACCTGGCGGTCGAACTGGCCTGCTCGGCATTCGGGAAAAAGATCCTCTGATAGCACCTCGTTTGGCCCAACTCGCTCGATTCACGCCGCATCCAAACTCTGGTGGTAAATCTGTGTATTCATTTCGATCCGACTTAGATACTGGGTTCACGGTTTTCAACGTGCCCTTCATCCGCTTGACGAGCTGTCTTCTCCCAGGAGGTAAATCATAGGTGGACAATGGCTGGCTAGTCCCTCGGCGGTCGCGTCGTGAGGTCTTGCGTTCTTTGGTGCCCGTCGGCGGCGTGGCGTTGCTGTCGGGTGCGAAGGCATTCGCAACGCAGCAAAAAAAGACTGAGCCGGAAGAAGGGAATGTTTCGACCAACGAAGATTTGATGCGCGAGCACGGAATTCTCAAACGCGTTCTTCTCGCGTATGACGAGATCATTCGCCGGATTCGCGCGAGGCAGGATTTCCCGCCCCAAGCCGTAACGGATGGAGCGACGATCGTTCGAAAGTTCGTTGAGGACTATCACGAGAAACTGGAAGAGGACCACCTATTCCCGCGCTTCCGCAAGGCTGGCAAACTGGTCGATCTCGTAAATGTGCTCTATGCACAGCATCAGGCCGGCCGCCGTGTCACCGACCGCATTTTTGCAACCGCCGGCTCACTAAAGACAGACGATGACCGTAACCGCCTAGCTGGCGATCTCCAGGCATTTAACCGCATGTATGCGCCGCACGAGGCACGAGAGGATACTGTTCTCTTCCCAGAACTGCACAAGATCGTCTCGCCGCACGAATATGGCGCAATGGGCGAGCAGTTCGAGGGCATTGAACGCAAGACGTTTGGCGGCGATGGCTTCGACATCTATATCGACAAGATAGCAGCCCTCGAAAAGCAGCTTGGAATCTACGATCTGGCGCAGTTCACGCCCCAATGATGACCATAGGGGTCCTGTGCGTCGCCGTGATTGCAGGCGGGATCGCTGCGATCAGCGGCTTCGGCATCGGGAGCCTGCTCACGCCGATACTCGCGGTTCGTTATGGAACGAAGGTCGCGGTCGCAATTGTGTCCATCCCGCATCTGGTGGGAACAACTGCTCGCTTTGTCGGCCTGCGCAAGCACGTTGATAGGAGAGTCTTCCTCAATTTCGGAATCCTGAGCGCCGCCGGCGGGCTGGTGGGCGCGCTTCTGAACGCTCACGCCAATAGTCCGGCACTGGCAATTGTGTTTGGCTGTCTGCTCGTTTTCGCAGGCAGTTCCGGCCTGACCGGGTTTGTCGACCGGATGCATTTTGGCCGGCGGATGGCGTGGATTGCGGGCACCCTATCGGGGTTTTTCGGCGGACTGGTTGGCAACCAGGGCGGCATTCGTTCCGCCGCTTTGCTGGGCTGTGATATCCGCAAAGAGGCGCTTGTTGCAACTGCCACGGCAATTGCATTGATCGTGGATGGCGCTCGAATGCCGGTTTACCTCACAACCGAGACCAAGAGCATTCTCGGCGCCTGGCCAGTGATCATCGTTGCCATCCTCGGTGTGCTGCTGGGAACCTTTTGGGGCGTTCGATTGCTCCGTCGAATTGAAGAGCGAACGTTTCGCAAGCTCCTGTATTCGCTGGTACTCGTTCTGGGTATCTACATGCTCATCCACGGAGTGACAACGAATCATTGAGACGTCGCCAAAGAGTTCTACACTGATTCAGTACGCAACTTCCGTCTCCTAATCGGTGATCAAGAAAGCAATGGCAAAGAAACTTCGTGTTGGTGTGTTATTCGGTGGGCGCAGCGGTGAGCATGAGGTTTCGCTGCTTTCCGCCGCCTCGATCCTGAAAGCAATCGATCGCAAGAAATTTGACGTGGTGCCGATCGGCATTACGAAAGAGGGCCGCTGGCTGGCCGCCGCAGACGCCCACGGCCTTCTCGAAGGCCACCAGAGCACGGTCGCTCGCCGTTTGCGTGCCGGCGACCCCGAAACCACGCCTGGCGCCAAGCTTCTGCACGAAGGAATTCCCACGCTGTTTGCGCCCGAGCCCGCCGCTGCGCAGTCTCCCTCGGCGGTCACCGTCGCCGATGCCAAGCGCCTCGGAGGCCAGTCTCTCGATGTCGTCTTTCCGGTTCTGCATGGCACCTTTGGCGAAGACGGCACCATACAGGGTCTCTTCGAGCTTGCCGGCATCGCCTACGTAGGCTCCGGCGTGCTTGGTTCGGCCGCGGGCATGGATAAGGACGTGATGAAACGCCTCTTCGGCCAAGCCGGTCTCGCCATTGTCAAGCACACCACGCTCCTGCGATCTGAATGGGAAATCTCCCCGCGCAAAGCCATTGCCCAAATTGAGGCCGCACTCAAATACCCCCTTTTCGTGAAGCCCGCAAATCTCGGCTCGTCTGTCGGCATCAGCAAAGCGCACGATCGCACGGAACTCGGCCCCGCCCTGGACCTCGCCGCCAAATATGACCGCAAGCTCATCGTCGAGCAGGGTGTTGGCAGTGAAAAGTTCCGCGCCCGGGAACTTGAAGTCGGCGTTCTCGGCAACGACGATCCTAAGGCCAGCGTCGTCGGCGAGATCATCCCCGGCAAGGAGTTCTACGACTACGAGGCCAAGTACCTCTCCGAGGGCTCTGTTCCCATAATTCCGGCCCGCATCACCCGCGCCGAGTCAAAGCAAATCCGTGACATGGCCGTCGCCGCCTTCCGGGCCTGCGACCTCTCCGGCCTGGCGCGTGTCGACTTCCTCATGGAGCCCGATGGCAAGCGACGCATCTACCTCAATGAAGTGAACACACTGCCCGGGTTCACGCAAATCAGCATGTACCCCAAGCTTTGGGAGGCATCTGGGATCAAGTATCGCGACCTGATCACGCGCCTCATCGAGCTGGCTGTCGAACGCCAGAAAGAGAAAGACCGGAACACCTATAGCCGCGAGGAATAGGATGAACAGGGAACAGCGAGCGTGCCGCCGGTGTCTAAGTGAAAGAGGTTACTGCGCATCCATTGATGAGTTAGGGGGCTGATCCCTGAAATCTGATGCCTGACTGCTGTCTTCCATGCCTTATCCTAACCACGAGGAACGTGCTCCATGACTCTGCTCGATGCTCCCAAGTTTGACGAAGCCCGCGACCGCCGCCGCCAGTTAATGATGTACAGCTCCGCAGGTTTCGTATTCTTGCTGATTGTGATTTTCTGGCTGATTTCAGGCCGCCCCATCGACTGGCCCTGGAGTTGGTTCAGCCATCTTGCAGGTAGGTCTGCAGCCAATCATTTTCTTGGCGCGGTGGAACAGAATGACCTGCAGAAGGCTTACGCCATCTGGGTTCACGATCCCGACTGGCAAAAGCATCCCGACAAATACAACGCCTACCCATTCGCCCGATTCGAGCAGGATTGGAGTTCCACCAGCCCGGACAACGAATACGGCATCATTCAAACCCACAAGATCGTGGCGGCTCGGGTGTACAAGAATGTGCTGTTAATGGGGATTCTGATCAACGGTCGCAAGAGCAAGGCTCTCTTCCTCACCTACTACCCGAAAGACCACACGCTGAACTTTGCGCCACCGGATGAGGAACTGTACCTCGGGCCATAGATTGGCGCTCTAGCCTGCCAACTCCACCAGCACTTTTTCCAAGCTGGCGGAGTCCTCCACATTCACTGCTTTTTGCGCTGGATCGATTTGGCGCAGCAGCCCGCAAAGCACCTTGCCGGGCCCTACTTCGACAAAGACCTCCGCACCAGCCCCAATCAGCGCCTGCATGCAGTCCACCCAACGAACCGCGCCGGTGACCTGCCGAATGAGGGCGTCGCGTGTGCCTTCGGCGGTCGTCACCAGCTTGCCCGTCACGTTGGCAGCAACCGGTATGCTCGGTTCGCTAAGCTTGAGTCCCGCCAGTACGCGCGCAACTTCCTCTTGCGCCGGCTGCATCAGCGCGCAATGGAAGGGTGCGCTAACGGGAAGCATCACGGCTCGGCGCGCGCCTTTGGCCTTGGCCAGGGCGGCAGCCTTTTCGACCGCCGCAGTTGCTCCCGAAATTACCGTTTGGCCAGGCGAGTTCAAGTTGGCCGCGGCAACAATTAACCCGGTCTCATTTGCGGCTTCAAGGCAAGCTTCCGCCACCTTGTCGGCATCGAGCGACAGCACCGCCGCCATCGCACCCTGGCCTGCCGGAACCGCCAACTGCATCGCCCGGCCGCGAGCCTTGACCGCGCGCACCGCGTCGGCAAACTTCAACGTTCCGGCTGCCACATGCGCCGACCACTCACCCAGCGAATGCCCCGCAGCCAGCGCCGGTCTCAATCCGTGATCGGCGAGAACGCGCCACGCGGCGACGCTTACAGTCAGGATTGCCGGTTGCGTATTCTCGGTCAGCCTAAGGTCTTCTTCAGGCCCTTCGAAACACAGCCGCGACAGCGCGAAACCGCAGGCCTCATCGGCCTCGGCAAATGTGTCGGCCGCAACAGGAAATCGCTCGGCCAGATCCCGACCCATGCCAACGGTCTGCGAACCCTGCCCCGGGAAAAGAAATGCAATCTTAGTGTTCATTCCAGAGAGGATTGTATCGGATTGACCGTCATTTCCTTTGTGACTTCAACCTTGTGCCGATTCGGCCTTAAACGCATCCGGTTTGCGAGCGAAAATATATGCTCGTCGGCTCTGGTATTCCACCTCGGGAGCGTAGGGCTCGCGTTCAATGACCTCTTCAATCTCAAATCCTGCGGCTGCGAGTATCCGCAGGATTGAGTCTGGCTGAAGATGGTGGAATTCCATCGAGATCGGCTCACCCCACAACTCGCATGGCCGAAGCACTTCATCCCCGATGTGAAATGCCAACAAAATAAGCCCACCGGGTTCGAGAACTCTCAGCATCTCGCGGAAGGCCTGAGGCAGCGATTCAGACGGCAGGTTCACGATCGCATAAAACGCGGCTACCCCTGCCACCGTGCGATCCGCCAAATCCAGCGCGAGCATGTTTCCCTCTTGGAAAGGAATATCGGGATTCAGCTTCCGCGCCTGCTCCACCATCTTCGGCGAAAGGTCGAGTCCGAAGACGTCCACTCCTGCGTCCCGCAGGCAGCGCGCGACGTGGCCCGGCCCGCAACCCATATCGCATATCCTGCCGCCAGAACGGACTGCGTTTGCAAAGCGCTGAAGAAGTTCCCGGTCAAGCGGCTTGCCGTCAAGTTCATTGAAGAGACGACGTGCATACTCGTCCGCAATGCGGTTGTAGTTTTCTCGAATGTTTTCGATTGGATCTTGAGTCATGAAGGATGTGGAACAGGATGTATCTAGTTCCAGCGCGTCTTGTCGTCGTGGTCTTCGTCAATCTGGCGGCCGTTGCCATCAAATCGAACGGTCTTGCCCTGCGAACGCATGTACACCTCAAATTTGCGTGCTGCACGCTTGCGCTTCCAACGGTAGTAGCGATTGCGCATTCCATACCACTGCTCGCTGACCACGAATGAAACACCGCGGCGCGGCGCCATGCGTATGTACATCCACGCCGCCAGCGCCCCGCCCAATTGCGAGAACGCATACTGCTTCTGCGCGCCAAACAACATGGCAATGGCGATGAGCCCGGAAATCATCGCCAAGTATCGGACCTTGATCGCGATAGGAAGGGGAAAGAGAAAGAACTCCAAATCGCCGTGGAGCAGACCAAGAGCCACGAGCAGGCCAAAGATGCCTCCAAAGCACCCATAGAGTGGCACTGGGGCGAGTACAAACGAAGATCCGAGCGCGGTTCCGGCGCCCCAGATCGCGGTCGCTGCAAAAGTGGTTCCCAGCGCCGAAAATCCGAATATGCTTGTCACCCACTTTGCACCATGGAAGCTCTCTAGGATTCCTGCCAGGCACCACAGAGATAGCAGTTCTAGCGCAGTCCCTAGGACCGCACCCGTCCGATGAATCAAGCTGTAAGTGATTGGCTGCCATATTGCGCCATGCACGAACCGATAGGGATCGAAAACCAACCAGCCGATAAAGTCCCTTGTTACACTCGGAAAAGCCAACCCAGCCAGCGCGAGTACAAAATAAGCGGTGAGGTTTGCAAGCACCAGGCGGCGGGTCGCGCCGTGGAAGTCGGGGAAAGCTAACGAGGTGGCGCCAATCCTTGGCATCGTAGTCAACAGGTTAAATCGAATAGCTCGTGTGTGTCATGGGACCTGTCTGCCCGGGGAGGTCCTGGGAATCGGAATTGGCCACCAAGACCCTTGCTGCCCTGGAAACCAACTGAGGCCTGAACCGTCTGTTTCTCTGCAGGCGACCGCAACTAGGTCACGGATGGCAGGGTCTACATAAAGCGTAAGATGCTCGCTCTATGCAGGTCCGTAACCGCAGCTTTGTTTTCGCCTCTTGACCTTTGGGACGGTTTGCCTAAAACTAGCGGAGTCGTACCAGAAAGGTACCGTCATCCTACATCACGAAATGCCTTGGGAGAGGAGGCTGCCATGACTAGCTGCCCGGAATGCGAGAATGAACTAGACATCGAATTGGACGAAGTAGAGGAAGGCGACGTGGTCGCCTGCGATGAGTGTGGAACCGAATACGAGATTGTCGGAGTTGAGCCACTGGAGTTGTCGAAGGTGGAAGACGGTCTCGACGAAGATGCGCTCGTTGAGGAAGAGGAGGAAGAGTGAAAGTGAACCGCGCAAGTCTGGCGGCCTGGGTGGCGTTTGCCGCCTTAACGACAGGAGTGATTCCCTCGGCGTCCCATTTTGGTTTGCTTCGGGCGCCCTTGGCGCAGGCGCAGAACCTGGGTCAGCGTAACGTGACCGGCAGTGTCGTCGATAGTGGCTCCGCACCGGTTGCAGGTGCGACAGTCTTTCTCAAAAACCTCAAGTCCAAGGCCATCCGCAGCTACACCTCCGCGAGCAACGGCAGGTTTCGCTTCGCTCAGGTGAATATGACTGACGAATACGACCTCTGGGCTGAAAAAGACGGCAAGAAAACTGGGACTAAGACCGTCAGCTCGTGGGATGCGCGAAAGGAATTTGAGACCGAATTAAAAATGAAGTAAGGAGAGTCGAGCCGCCGTAAACCCGAGGCGGCTCCCAATCATCCGTCCAGCTTCTTCGTAACCAGTTCATTGAGCAGCGCCGGGTTGGCCTGCCCTTTTGACGCTTTCATGACCTGTCCAACAAAGAATCCAGCCACCGTCTTCTTCCCGCCACGGTACTGCTCCACCTGCTTTGGATTGGCTGCAATCACTTCGTCAATCATCGACTCAATCGACGAAACATCAGTGATCTGCTGCGGCTTCTCGCGCTCATAGACCGCAGGGAAATCCTCTCCTCTTTCGAAGCACATGTCGAAGAGCTGTTTCAGTTGCTTCGAGCTGATCTTTCCCTCATCGAGCAGATCGGCAGCCAGCACCACACCGGCCATCGAAACTGGCGACTGCTCCTGCTCAAGCCCAAGAGCCTTGAGTCGGCCGCCCAACTCGCTCAGCAAGACGTTGGCCACGCGGCGCGGGTTCTTGGCCGTTTTGGCGGCAGCTTCAAATCGATCCGCGAACTCGCGTGATGCAGTGAGTGTGTGCGCATCCTGCGTACTCAGTTCGTATTCGGCAATCATGCGCTTCCGCCGCGCTTCGGGCAATTCGGGCAACTTCGCTTTTGCCGCCGTCAAGAACTCCGCCGAAACAATCAGCGGCGGCAAGTCCGGCTCAGGAAAATAGCGGTAATCGTGCGCCTGCTCCTTTGAACGCATCGAGTAGGTCCGGCCCTCATTCGAATTCCAAAGCCGCGTCTCCTGGATAACGTGCCCGCCTTCCTCGATGACCTCGATCTGCCGCTCGATCTCGTACTCCAGCGCCGAACGAATGAAACGGAAGCTGTTTACGTTTTTCACTTCCGCCTTGGTACCGAACTTCGGCGCTCCCTTGAGCCGCACGCTCACGTTCGCGTCGCAGCGCAACGAGCCCTCTTCCATGTTGCAGTCAGAGACCGCCGTATAAAGCAGGATCTCCTTGAGCCGCGTCAGATATTCGAATGCTTCTTCGGGCGTGCGAATGTCAGGTTCACTGACAATTTCAATCAGCGGCGTTCCGCAGCGGTTCAAGTCGAGATAAGTCCGTGTCGCAGAATCGGCGAAACCATCGTGCAGGCTCTTGCCTGCGTCTTCTTCCATATGCAGCCGCGTGATACCAATCCGCTTCATTGCGCCATCCGCGGTCGGCACATCGATCCAGCCATGCTCTGCGACCGGTTTGTCGAACTGCGAAATCTGGTAGCCCTTCGGCAAATCTGGATAGAAATAGTTCTTGCGCGCAAAGATAGAGCGCTCGCGAATCTCGCAGTTGATCGCCAGCGCGGCCAGCGTGGCAAACTCCACCGCCTTGGCATTCAACACGGGCAGCGCCCCAGGCAGCCCCAGGCACACTGGGCAGATATTCGTGTTCGGAGCCGATCCAAATTGATTTGCGCAGCCGCAAAAAGCCTTGGTGGCCGTGAGCAGTTGCACGTGAACTTCGAGTCCGATGACCGGCTCGTACTTTGCCAAGACTTCAGGTGAGAGCAATGCGGCGGGCATATCTAAATTCTAGCGCGAACAAAGGCCAGCCCTTCTACTCCGCCGGATCGTCTGCCGTGAATGGCGAGCAGCAAGGCTTCTCCGATGCATGGAAGTTCATCAGCTCCAGCCGAATGCCGTCGGGGTCGTAAAGATTGAACTGGTACTTGCCGTCTTTGCCGATCTTCGCACCCGAATCGTGCACGCCGCCCAGCCGGTTGCCCGCCTGCAGCACCTTGTAGGCATCGGGAACGGACACTTCCCCGACAGACAGATGATCGAGCACACCGAGATTATGTTGCGACATGTTTGCCGGAATCCCCGACCCTGATGGTCCGCTCGTCAACATGTACTCGAGCCAATCATGTGCGTCGGGCACCTGCTGGCTCACCCAATCCAGCTTGCCCTCTTGCATGCCGCCAAACCAATAAGGCTTGAACCCAAGCAGGTCCTTGTAAAAGGTGTCTTCCTTCGCGCGGTCGTGTACCAGGATCCCCAGATGGATGATGTGGTGGCCGATGACATTCGGCGCATTCGGTGCTTTGGCGTTTGCCGGCGGCTGCACAAACTCCACCTTGTTGCCCTCAGGATCAAGCACCGTAAACCACCTGCTCCCGTCAGAGCCCTTCATTACCGCCTTCGGCACCTCCCAGCCCTTGGCGGCGAGATACTTTCGCATCCCATCGGCGCTGTCCGTGTTGTACGCAGTGTGGTCAAGCCGGTTGACGCCCGAATTCGGTGGCAGCGGAAGCACCTCGACGAATTGAGTCGCGCTGAAGGCGTAGCGCGCACCCTTCGGATTCTGCGGGTCAGGTTCCTTGGCAGCCCCGATGATCTCGCGGTAATAGTGGTCGGTGGCCGCGGGGTCCGATGTGTAGACAGCCAGGTGAGAAATGCCCGTGATTTTGGGCCGAACAGGAGCAGTTTGAGCTGAGGCAACGACGCTCAGAACAGCAATACAAGCGGCGGCTAGAAATTTGGACTGCATCATGCACCTCGATATTGTGGCGGCATCAAGATAAATCGATTTGGCCATCCTGTAAACCCGACACAGCGTGGTTGGCGTTCAGCTTGGTCAATTACCGTACAATGCGCACATGCCGCGTATCCCCTTTCCCTCTCATATTGCAACTGTTGCGTTCGCAGGCTGCCTGGCTCTACCCGGAGTGGCTCAGACTCCTGCGCTCCCCACATCAACCCCCGCAGACCGCGCCGGGGCCCGCGAGATTTTCAAGCAGCTGATCGAGATCAACACCACGGACACACCCAGAGGCAGCGTAACCAGCGCTTCCGTCGCAATGCAAAAGCGGTTTCTCGATGGGGGCTTCTCGCCAGAAGACGTCCACCTGCTCGGTCCCGATCCCAACAAGCAGAATCTCGTCGTGCGTTTCCGCGCCGCTGGCTCAACGACGCAAAAGCCCGTGCTATTTCTCTGCCACATCGATGTGGTCGAGGCTCTCCCTTCCGATTGGCACACCGACCCGTTTGAATTTGTTGAGAAGGATGGCTTCTACTACGGCCGCGGCACCCAGGACATGAAAGAGTCCGACGCCGCGCTGGTGGCCGTCTTCCTGCGCCTGCACCGCGAGGGCTACAAGCCCCGCCGCGACTTGATCCTCGCTTTAACTGCCGATGAAGAGGGAGGCAAATTCAACGGCGCCGACTGGCTCGTGAAAAATCACCGCGACCTCGTCGACGCGGCATACGTAATCAATCCCGATGCCGGCGGCATAGAACTCGATCATGGCCGAGCCGTCGTTGCCGATGTTGAAGCAACAGAAAAGGTCTACGCCGACTACCAGATCACGGCCAGCAACCCCGGCGGACACTCCTCCCGCCCGCGTCCCGACAACGCCATCTATGAACTCACCGCCGCTCTCACCAAGCTCGCTTCCTACTCGTTTCCATTTGAGCTGAACCAGGTTACAAGTACCTACTTCAAGAATCTCGAGGGCCAGGAGAAAGGCCAGACCGCGCATGACATCGGCGCCATCCTTGCCACGCCTCCAGATCTCGCAGCCGCAGCGCGCCTGAGCGCCGAGCCTAGCTTCAACTCCAACTTCCGCACCACCTGCGTCGCCACGCGTCTCATGGGTGGCCATGCCAACAACGCGCTCGCGCAGAGCGCGCAAGCCAACGTCAATTGCCGCATCTTCCCCGGCCACTCGCCGGAGGAAATTCGCCAACAGCTCATCTCTCTCTTCGCCGACAGCAAACTGACTGTGAAATATGTCTCCGATGCGGGCCTGGTTTCCGACACCGCGCCGGAGCGCAGGGCCATCGTTCCCCCCGCTCCCCTCAAGGAGGTGTTCGACCCACTTACTCGCCTGACTCAGGCAATCTGGCCGGGCACGCCGGTCACACCGGTGATGGAGAACGGCGCCAGCGATTCCATCTACTTTGCGCAGGCAGGCATTCCTTGCTACGGATACTCCGCGATCGCCCTCGAACGGGACGACGACCGCGCCCATGGCCAGGACGAGCGACTTCCCGTCGACTCCTACTGGAAGTCCCTCGACTTCTTCTATGGATTTGCGAAAGCGCTGGGCGGAGAATAGTGACTCAACCCAAGGCCACTCAAGGAGCAGGCCCACTGTGATCGCGTCCCCGATGAGCCCGCTCTATCGAAAGATCGCTCTGCGGCTCGTTCCGTTTCTGATGTTGCTTTACATGATTGCCTTCCTCGACCGGGTAAACATCAGCTTCGCCGCGCTCACCATGAATCGCGATTTGGGAATCTCCGAGAGCCTCTACGGTTTCGCGGCAGGTGTGTTCTTCCTCGGCTATTGCTTGTTTGAAGTGCCCGCGAACCTCATGCTTGCCCGCATCGGCGCCCGCCGCTGGATTGGGATTCTTCTCGTGGCATGGGGGCTTACGTCCGTTGGAACCGCATTCGTAGTCAACAAGCCGCAGTATGTCGCCGCGCGCTTTCTTCTTGGAATAGCCGAGTCAGGGTTCTTCCCCGGAGTCATCTTCTATCTCACTTTGTGGCTGCCGCGCAGCATGCGTTCCCGCATTATGGCTCTCTTCATGCTCGCTGTGCCGCTGTGCAACTGCATCGGCTCGCCAATCTCCGCGCACTTGCTCCTGTTGGATCGGGTGGGCGGACTGAGAGGTTGGCAGTGGCTCTTTGTGCTCGAGGGTGCGCCTGCCGTGATCTTCGGTATGGTCAGCTTATTCGTTCTCGCGGATGGTCCCCAAGACGCGCCATGGCTCTCCGCAAACGAAAGAACCCGGCTGGCGCAGGAACTGAAGAACTCCGTCGCCTACTTCCTGGGGAGCGTGGGCTTGTACGGACTCACTTTCTGGTTACCCAAGCTTCTCGTTTCCCTCGGGACTTCGGCTACTGCTTCGGGCTGGTGGGCGGTTCCGCCGTATGGCGCGGGCGCAGTCGCCATGATCGTGGCGGGCCGGTTTCGAAACCAATCGTGGTTGCCCGCGATGTACCTGCTGAGCGCCACCGGATTTCTGGGTTTGGCCGTCCTTCAGGGCTTGACCGGCGCCTTGTTCAGCTTCGCGCTCGCATCAATGGGAATCTTTGGGGCGCTGCCTCTGTTCTGGGGCATTACCACGGCTCGCATGAGCGATAAAGCCGCTGGAGCGGGCATCGCAATCGTCAACTCCGTGGGAGCAATCGGGGCGTTTACCGGGCCGGCCATTATGGGTTGGCTCTACGACCTGACGCACAGCTACTCTGCCGGTCTCTTGGCAATTTCGTTCAGCATGGCGCTCGCCTCGCTCACCGCGCCTCGCAACGCTCCGGCCCGTCCTCGCGAAGTGATTCCCGAATCGGCGTGATGCTCTCCGCCTGCGCAACTCGGCTTGCACGAAGCGTAGTCCCCTGAACCTGCAGCAGTCCCCGATCCACGCGAAGACCCGCTGGGTGAGTAGTGCTTCGGAATCCGGCCGCACCACTCCTTAGCGTGCTTTTCCGCGCGAAAGAGCGGCAATCGCAGGACGCGCATTCCCCCTGATAAACTGGCAAAGCATGATACTCCCGTTCGTCCGCGAGATATTCGCGGAGCTGGAGCACTCCTCCTCGTTCGACCGCGTTCGAAGACACCTAAGTCTCGGTGTAGGGCGCAGACGTGTGTCTGGGCTCTCCGCAACCGCCCGTTCGCTTTACCTTCCGCTGCTGGCGCGAGCCGCCAAAAATCCCGTAATTGTCGTGGTAGCCGACAACAAGGCTGCCGAGGCGCTCGAACCAACGCTCCGTGCCGGATGCGAGCTGACCGGAGCGATCGACCCGGCCCGTGTCGTCCGCATGCCCGCGCACGACGTCCTCCCGTTTGAGAACCTCTCTCCGCACCCCGACGTGCAGGAGCAGCGTGCCACGGCCTTATGGAAGCTAGCCACAGGCGCGGTCTCCATCCTCATCGCGCCCGCTGAGGCAGTAGCCCTCAAGCTCTTCGATCGTGGCTACTATTCCAGCCTTGCAGTAACCGTAAACCGCGGCGAAGAGATCGATGTGGAAGTACTCACCGCTCATCTCGCCAGTGTCGGCTACACCCAAATGGATCTGGTCGAGATGCCCGGTCAATTCACGCGGCGCGGCGGCATTCTCGACGTCTACTCACCCGAGTCTGACCGCCCCGTTCGCATCGAGATGTTCGGCGACGAGATCGAAACCATCCGCAAGTTCGATCCTGAAACGCAGCGCTCACAGTCCGGCCTTGATGAAACGCAATTGCTGCCGCTGACCGAGACACCGGTCACCGAGCACTTGCTCGCCGCCGTCCACGCACGCCTCAGCCGCCAGCGGGTCGAAATCGAGGAAGAAAACGGCGAAGAGAATGAAATGGCCGTCGAGGCTGCCGCAGCCGGTGGGGTCAGCGTCTTTCCCGGCTGGGAATTCTTCTCTTCCGTCGCCGGCGCCGAGAGCCATTTGTTGAACCTGTTGCCTCGCTGTGTGCTCTTCGTCGACGAGCCGGCCATGGTGCGCAACCAGATCGATCGCTGGTGGAACAAAGTTGAACAGCGCCACGAGCGCTCTGGTATCGGCTCGCTCATTCGCCCGGAGGACATTTACCTCCGGCCTGAAGTGCTTCAGGGCCTGCTTGAATCTCACCCCGGCCTCGACCTCGATCAACTCGGCGCAATCGACGTGCTCGACGAGGACAACACACTTGGCGAGATCGCAATCAATTCGCGCCCAACATTGCGTTTCCACGGCTCTATCCCTGCCCTGATTGACCAGTTGCGAAATCTGATGGCGGCCGAGCAGCGCATCGTGCTCGCCGCACCCACGCAAGGTGATGTGGAACGCATGGCCTCGCTGCTGCGCGAATATCAGGTTCCATACCGCCTCGGTAGCCGCTCCGTCCATCCCGGCGGCGAAACCATGCTCGATGAAGCCAGCTACCTTGCGGGCGATCTGCGTGTTCCTGTCATCGCACGTACGCAATTGGCTTCGGGAGTCAGCTTCCCCGACGCGAACGTCATCGTCTTCGGCGCCAACGATCTCTCCGACGATGCCGACATCATGGCTCGCCCAGAGCCCAAGCGCTCCAAGACCGCTGCCTTCCTCTCCGATTTCCGGGACCTCGCGATCGGCGACTATGTCGTGCATGTGGAGCACGGAATCGCCCAATACCAGGGCCTCAAAGAAATCGTGCAGGACGGGCTCTCTGTCGAATTCATGATTCTCGAATTTGCCGAGCAGGCCAAACTCTATGTCCCGCTTACCCGCCTCGACCTCATTCAGAAGTACCGCTCGACCGATGCGGGCCCGGCTCCGGTGCTCAACAAACTAGGGTCGCCACAATGGACCAAGACCAAGGCGCGTGTGAAGAAGGCCATGCAGGACATGGCCGGCGAGCTGCTCAAACTCTACGCCACCCGTCACACTGCACAGGGCAATGCCTTCTCCCCCGACAATGACTTTCAACGCGAATTTGAAGGCTCGTTCGACTATACCGAAACCGACGATCAAATCACCGCCATTGTTGCCGTAAAGCAGGACATGGAAGCAACCACCCCGATGGACCGCCTGCTGTGCGGCGATGTGGGCTACGGCAAAACCGAAGTGGCTATGCGCGCCGCATTCAAAGCGGCGCAAGATGGCAAACAGGTGGCTGTGCTTACGCCAACGACCATCCTGGCCTTTCAACACTACGAGACCTTTCGGCGCCGCTTTTCGCAATTTCCCATCACCGTCGAAATGATCTCGCGTTTCCGCACCCCGAAAGAGCAGAAGAGCATTGTCGAGCGCGTCGAAACGGGGAAAGTCGATATCCTCATTGGCACCCACCGCATTCTTTCGAAGGACATCAAATTCCAGGATCTCGGCCTCCTCGTTGTCGATGAGGAGCAACGCTTTGGTGTGCGCCATAAAGAGCGGCTCAAGCAGATGCGCAAAGAGATCGACGTGCTTGCAATGAGCGCTACGCCCATTCCGCGTACTCTCCACATGTCGCTCGTAGGCTTGCGCGATATGAGCGTCATCGAGACTCCGCCAAAAGACCGCATGGCGATTCAGACAGTCGTTGCCAAATTCGACGAGAAGATCATCCGTTCCGCCATCGAAGTGGAGTTGGAGCGCGGCGGCCAGGTCTACTTCGTACACAACCGCGTGGAGTCCATCTACGAGATCGCCTCGCGCATTCAGGAGCTGGTGCCCGGCGCGCGCGTTGCTGTAGGTCACGGTCAGATGGGCGAGAAGGAACTAGAGGCCGTGATGCTTGCCTTCATGCGCCACGAATTCGACGTGCTGGTCGCAACGACCATCATCGAGAACGGTCTCGATATTCCGCTGGCCAACACCATGCTCATTAATCGCGCCGACCGTCACGGCCTCAGCGAGCTTTATCAACTGCGAGGCCGTGTGGGCCGATCCAATCGCCGCGCATATGCCTATCTGCTCATTCCACCCGAGCGTGAATTGACAGACATTGCCCGCCGCCGGCTGGCAGCTCTCAAGGAGTTCAGTGACCTCGGCGCAGGATTCAAAATCGCGGCGCTCGACCTCGAGTTGCGCGGTGCAGGAAACATGCTCGGTGGCGAACAGAGCGGGCACATCGAGGCGGTGGGCTTCGAACTCTACACTTCGATGCTCGAGGCTGCGGTGAAAGAACTCAAAGGGGAGGGAAGCGATGAGCGTCCTTCCACGCAACTCAACCTTGGCATTGCCCTGCGCATCGATGAAAGCTACGTCGCCGAAGAGAACCAGCGCCTGCGCCTCTACAAGAAAATTGCCGGAGCCGATAGCGAAAAGGCCATCGCCGACCTGCGCGCGGAGATGGAAGATCGCTACGGCGCGCTCCCCGATGCCACTGTCTACTTGCTCGAAGCCGCCGCGCTGCGTCTTGAATGCGAGCGCATGGGCATTGCGCAAATTGATCGCAAACGCTCTGAGCTGCAGATTCGGTTCACTGAAAATGCCGCGATCGATCCGCAACATCTCATGCGCCTGGTCGCGCGCAACGCAAAACGTGGGGCGCAATTCACGCCGCAGGGCTTGCTCAAGTTTCCCCTTTCAGCCACGCGGCCGGATGATGTTCTACTTGAGATTCGCGATCTGCTCGTTAAATTGAGCCCAACGCCGGTGAAGGCCTGACAATTGATTTTGCCTAATGTGAGGTTATGTGAACAAGACTGCCGCACTGCTTGTGATTGGAGCCTGCATGACTTCCGCGTTCACTGCCCATGCCGGAAATGAAACTTCAAAGCAGCAATTCCAGAAGATTGCCGATGAATACTTCGACCAGGTGTATTTTCCCCGACGCCCTACGGCTGGCACGACAGCTGGCTATCACCAGTACGACACAAAGCTTGAAGATTTCTCGCGCAAGAACATCGATGCTGAGGTTGCCGCGCTGAGAGAGTTTGAGAAGCGCGTATCGGCAATTTCCGCAACTGCGCTCGACAAGACCACGCGCGGCGATCGGGAGATGGTTCTCGGTGACATCCGCTCGAGCCTCCTGACGCTCGAGACCATTCGCCCTTGGGCCAAGAATGCCGACAACTACTCCGGCACCTGCGCCAACGCGGCCTTCACGCTGATCGAGCGCAAATTCGCGTCGCCCGATGATCGGCTCCGCTCTCTCATTGCGCGCGAAAAGCAGATGCCAAGCCTACTGGCTCAAGCGCGCGTGAACCTCAAGAACCCGCCGCGAATCTTCACGGAGATTGCTATCGAGCAACTGCCCGGCATCCTCAGCTTCTTCGAACGCGACGTACCCTTGGCTTTCGCCGATTCTCACGATCGGGCGCTCAAGGACGAATTCAAACAAACCAATGCGTCAGTAATCGCGGCCCTCAAGAGCTATCAGGCCTGGCTCAAAACCGACTTGCTTCCGCAATCCAACGGCGACTTCCGCATCGGGGCGGAGGTCTTTTCAAAGAAGCTGAAATACGACGAGATGATCGATCTGCCACTCGATAAACTTGTCGAAATCGGCCGGGCCGACATGCGCCGGAACCAGCAGCAATTCAGCCGCGTGGCTAAGGAACTCGAGCCGGACAAAGACCCGAGTGCTGTGCTTGAAGAACTTGGACACAATCATCCCACACCCAATCAGTTGCTCGATGCCTTTCGGGCCACGTTTGACAGTCTTCTCGGATTTATTCGCTCGCACCACATCGTAACCGTCCCGTCCGACGTGCGGCCCATCGTTGAAGAGACGCCGCCGTTCATGCGCGCCACCACCTTCGCCAGCATGGATTCGCCCGGTCCTTTCGAGACAAAAGCCACAGACTCGTACTTCAACGTCACACTCCCTGATCCTTCCATGACGCCCGCGCAGGTCGAGGGATTCATGCACTCCTTCAACGTGGGTACCGTGATTTCCACGTCGATTCATGAGGCGTATCCCGGCCACTACGTTCAATATCTATTCTCCGATCAGGCGCCAAGTCGTGTGCGCAAGGTGCTCAATTCCAATACCAACGTCGAGGGCTGGGCGCACTACACTGAGCAGATGATGCTCGACCAGGGCTACGGTCAGCCCGGGGTCCCCACGGACAGGTCTTCGTCCGTGGGGTGGAAGTCCGGGGTCCCCACGGACAGGTCTTCGTCGGTGGGGTTGGAGTCGGGCGCCGGCGCCAAGGACGCAAGAGAAGCAAAGTTTTTGCGCCTTGGACAGTTGCAAGACGCTCTCTTGCGCAACGCGCGCTTCATTGTTGGCATCCAATTGCACACCGGAAAAATAACCCTGGAGCAAGCCGTTGAATTCTTTCAGAAGGAAGGCTATCAATCCAGGGAGACGGCTCAAGTCGAAACCAAACGCGGTGCTGGGGACCCTACCTACCTCTATTACACATTGGGCAAGATCGAAATCATGAAGCTTAGGGCAGACTTGATGAAGAAGCAAGGCGCCGCTTTCTCACTCGAGGAATTTCACAACAACTTTCTCCGCCAGGGTTTCCCGCCCATCAAAATTGTGCGCGAGGCATTGCTCGAAGATGATTCTTCCGCGCTCTAAAGCGATTGCCATTTAATTGAGGAATACGTAATGAGAAGCAAAATTCGCAAAGTGGTCTTTCCCGCCGGTGGTCTAGGCACAAGATTTTTACCGGCGACCAAGGTCGTCCCCAAAGAAATGCTGGCGCTCGTCGATAAGCCGATCATCCAGTATGGCGTCGAAGAGGCCGTCGCTTCTGGCATTGAGCACATCATCATCGTCACCGGTCGCGGCAAGGGCGCCATGGAGGACCACTTCGATCACAGCTTTGAACTCGACATGACCCTCGAACGCCGCGGCAAAAAGGATTTGCTTGCGGTTTCGCGCGCTGTTTCGTCGCTGGCTCAGATCAGCTACGTGCGTCAGCGCGAGCCTCGCGGCCTGGGACACGCCGTGCTTTGCGCCAAGGAATTGGTGGGCAACGAGCCATTCGCCGTCGTCCTGCCCGATGATGTCATCGATTCCGAAACCCCTTGCCTCAAGCAGATGATGGAAGTTTTCAACGATCGCGGCGGATCGGTCCTCGCTACGCAAACAGTCGAAGGCCCCGGAATCTCCGCATACGGCGTGTTGGCCGGATCACAGGACCCCGCCGACCCTCGTATCTACAACTGCTCCGGAATGGTCGAGAAGCCCAAGTTTGAAGATGCGCCTTCGAAACAGGCAATTATCGGCCGCTACGTTCTCACGCCCCGCATCTTCGAGTTACTGGAGCAGACCACCCCGGGCGCCGGCGGAGAGATTCAGCTCACCGACGGTATTAAAGCATTGCTCAAAGAAGAAAAGGTTTTCGGTTATACCTTCGAAGGCAAGCGATTCGACGCGGGCGATAAGTTCGGCATGCTGCAGGCTACGGTCGAATTTGCGCTTAAGCGGCCGGACCTTGGCCCGAAATTTCGAGAGTATCTGAAAGGGCTCTCGCTCTGATCCCCTACGCCTTCCACTTGATGTTGCACCCGATCGAAGCCCGCTGATCCGCGCTCGGCAACTCGCCCCGCAACACCGCATCCAGCGCTGCCCGCAAATCTTCGCCAGTCACCGGGACACCGTTGCCAGGCCGGCTCCCGTCAAATTGTCCCCGATACACCAGCTTGAAGTCGCTATCGAAAAGGAAAATATCCGGTGTGCACGCCGCCTTGTAAGCTCGCGCCACTGCCTGCGTCTCGTCATACAAATACGGAAACAGAAATCGCTGCGTTTCTGCCTGCCGCTTGAGCCCCACCGGATTGTCATCCGGGTAACTCTCCGCATCGTTGCTGCTGATAGCGACAATACTCACCGGCTCGCCATCATAGTCCATTCCAAACGCTGCCAGACCCTTTTCAATGTGCTTCACATAAGGGCAGTGCGTGCAGATGAACATCACAAGCAAGGCCTTCTGGCCGCGAAAGTCGTCGCGCCGCACCGTCTTGCCTGTCACCACATCCGGAAGCGCAAAATCCGGCGCCCCGATGCCAAGCTCAAGCATGGTGGATTCGGTAACAGCCATGAATTCCTCCTAAGCGACGTTAGCGGAGCTAGCGGAGTTAGCATCGAGCACGGCCGCTTTCACCAGTCCGATTCGCTGTCGCGTGTTCCATCTTCCGCTAACTCCGCGAACAACGCTAGCTCCGCTAACCCCGCTAGAACAACCCCGGCTGCCGCCTGGGCATCGCGATTCCAAAGTGTTCATACGCCAGCCGCGTGGCCACGCGTCCGCGCGGCGTTCGATCCAGAAAACCAATCTGGATCAGGAAGGGCTCGTAGACCTCTTCCAGAGCATCTTCCTCTTCAGCCAGAGTCGCCGCCAGCGTGCCCAATCCCACCGGTCCGCCATCGTACTTCTGCATGATCGTCAGCATCAGCCGCCGATCGATCTCGTCGAATCCGTGCGCATCCACTTCGAGCATCGTCAGGGCAGCGTTGGCGGTGGGCCGGTCAATGTTCCCCGAAGCGCGCACTTGGGCAAAATCGCGCACCCGCCGCAGCAGCCGGTTAGCAATACGCGGCGTACCGCGTGACCGCAGCGCAATCTCTGCCGCTCCATCTGGATCGATCGGCACCTGCATTACTTCTGCTGACCGCTCCACGATCACCCGGAGCTCATCTTCGGTATAAAACTCCAGCCGCAACAAAATTCCAAACCGCGAGCGCAATGGCGAACTAAGCAGCCCGGGTCGCGTCGTCGCCCCAATAAATGTGAATGGCCGGATCTCCATCACGTGTGTTCGCGCCGCTGGCCCCTGGCCAATAATGATGTCCAGCTTGTAATCCTCGAGTGCCGTGTAGAGCTTTTCTTCCAACACCGGCTGCATGCGATGAATCTCATCGAGGAAAAGAACCTGCCGCTCGCGCACATTCGTCAAGATAGCCGTCAGATCACCCTGAATCTGCAGCGCTGGCCCTGAAGTCTGCTGAAAACCTACATCCAGCTCGTTGGCGATGATCGTGGCCAGGGTGGTCTTGCCTAACCCCGGCGGGCCAAACAGCAGCACATGATCGAGCGCATCGCCGCGCGATTTCGCGGCCTCCAGTGCAATGGCCAGTTGTTCCTTGGCCTTGGTCTGTCCGATAAACTCGCGGAGCCAGCGGGGCCGCAACTTCAGTTCAAATCCCTGCTCTTCTTCAGCGCGCGAGGCGCTGACCAGCCGTTCCGGAGAGTTGTCGCGCGCGATGGCCATGCTGGGAGCAGTGTAGCGGTTACCGGCGGCCCGAGCAAAACATGCGGCGCAATCATGAATCCAAACGCCAATAGGCAAACCCTTGTTGAGATGTAGTTAAGCTCAGGTCAAGGTTCGGTTGCTTTGACTCAGCTTTGGGTCAATTTCACAAGTTACGCGCGTAACAATCCAGGCACTTTGACCCAAGATTGCTATTGATTCAACAGATTGAAGTGCCGTATGATTGCGCCACCTCACAAGAGGATTCTTGGGTCTTGACCGGTTCGAAAAGCCGCGAAACGTACCTCGCGGGCCGACCAATTCTCGACTTTGTCACGAAAATGCGCGGCCAATTAGGCCGTCCAGCAATTCACAGTGATTTTTAGGGGAGCAGGCTGGCAAGCTTTTGACTTTGACCTGCCGGTACTGACTCAATCGTGTAGCGCTAGACCATGGAACATGTGGTCCAGAGGGGCGGAAACGCCAGGAGATTTTTATGCGTGATCGTTTGTTCTTGGGTGCCTTGCTGCTCGCGGGCATGGTGGTGCCGCTTACCAGTTGCTCCGTTACTCCTGCACTCACATCCATCGCGGTTTCCCCGAGTTCACTTAGCGCGACCGCAGGCGTCACCTGGCAGTTCACCGCCATCGGAACCTACACCCGACCGAATCATGCTGCGGTTACAAAGGACATAACCGACTCTGTCACCTGGGCATCGGCCAGCGCCCAGATGGTGACCGTTAGCACCACCGGTTTCGCTACCGTCACCGGGCTCAGCTACGGGAATACGACGATCAGTGCCAGCGCCCCTGGGTTTCACGGCATTATCGTCGGCACGGCAGACATCACGGTTCCGAAGCCAAGTGCAGCGATCGTCGGAGCAACCTCGCTCGTCATCAAGCAGTCCACTTTGCCTGACGGCTCGCTTGCCTTCACGGCCATCGGCAAAAACGCGGCCGGCAAAGTCGTCGAGTTGACCAGCCAGCCAAGATGGACTTCGAGCAACTCTGAGGTTGCCTCCATCGACGCAGTCAACGGGGTTATCACGCCGCTAGGCGTCGGCAGAACGACAATCATCGCCGTTTACACCAATCCCAACGGCACAAACGCGGTTGGAACAGCCTACTTCAACGCCGGTTCTGCAAACTAAGAATCCTGGCTTCACCGCTTCGCGACAGGCCACCCTTTCGGTGGCCTGTTCCATTTCCAAAAGCATCTGAATACAGCATTTAGACTGGAAGGGTCCGTTCTCCGCCCCTGATGACCCACCGGTTTCGCAGACTTCGCCGATTTCGATTCAATCTCCCGCAGCGCATTGCCGCAGGCATGCTGGCGCTGTTTCTCGCGCAGGGTTTCTGGGTCACCGCCCACCAGGCGCTCTCCGATCGCGATTACCAATACGCCCGCTGCGGCCGTGAGATGTGGGAACGACCCTCGCAATTGACCGGCTACTTCACAACATGTGGCAACATTCATGATGGAGTGCTCGCATACCGCATCGCCGGCCTGCCGCTCACGCTCAACCTGCTGGCCCAGCGCGCCATCGATGTGTTTCGCAAGCCCGAAGACCGTGTCGTTCAGGCGGCAGGCGGCCAGCCCACCGCGGAACTGAGCACTTGGGAACTCCGCCACCAGATGACCCACATCTTACTGCTGCTGCGGCTGCCCTTTCTGGCTTGCGGTTGTATTCTCGGCGGCGGCCTTTGGTGGGTTACACGCAGACTCTACGGCAACATGGGCGGTTACATGGCCTTAGCCCTTTACTGTTTCTCCCCCGCCGTTCTAAAGGCCTGTGTCTCGCCCAATCCCGAGGGGCTTGCCGCTCTGGGTGTGTACGGCGGCGTTTATACATGCATCGGCGTGGCTCACGCGATGCAGGGACCACGGCGCAAATGGCGCCCCCGCATCATCATGCTAACCGCGGTCTTTGCAATTGCCGCATCCTCACACATCGCTGCGCTTCCCATTGCTGCCCTGCTGGGACTGGTGTTCATGGTCTGGGTAGCCGAAGGCAGAAGGACCAAGGTCCTGCCCGTCGTGCTTCTCGCCTCCGTGGGAGCCCTGATTCTCGTCTTCGCCTGCTATGGTTTCTCGCCCGACGCGTTCAGCTATCTTTTCCGTTCCGCGGCTGGATTTCTGTGGTTCTCCTTCGATCCGGGCCGCCGCTTCTTCTCTACACTTGGCAACGCTGGCATAACCTTGGCTGCCGCTGCCGCTGTCCTGCTCTATCTGGGCATTAGCCGCTCGCGCTACTTCGGAAACACCGCCCCGTTGCTCTGCGCAGTGCTCCTCATGCTGCTGGTTACTACCGGCGTCCCCAGCAGCCCGTGGCTGTGGGCGTTGCCATTCCTGCTCACCTTCATTGGTGGAGTGTTCGCAGACGCCTTCGAAACATCGCACGGCAAATTGGCCCTCGCCGCCGCAGGATCAATCGTGGCGCTCCAAATCGTGTTTTGCGTCGCGAGCCTTTCCCGCCTCCTGTAGACGGTGAATTACTCTGGCAGGCCCGAGCGAAACGAAGATTACGGCCTGCTCTCGGAGACCGGATTCATGTGGAAATCCGGCGTTGAACGGGAGGAACTTCAGTGCTTCTAATTCGCCTCAGCGTTGTCCCCATAAATTCAAGAAAAACAAAGAGTTAATAACTCGTTAGCGTCTTGCTCAAACACCCCTCGGCAGCGTAAAATAAACAGGTAGCCCGCGAGAACTCCGGCCCTCTTTACCGGTGCCTTTCAGCCGCCTTTTTGGCGGGCCAAGAAAAACCCCTATGCCAGACGATCAGAACCCCCAGCTCCCGCTCGACGGCGGTATTCCACCTCACGGCGGCACGAATCTCATTCCTATCAACATTGAAGAGGAGATGCGCCGCTCGTATCTTGACTACTCGATGTCCGTCATCATTGGGCGCGCCCTTCCCGACGCTCGCGACGGCCTCAAGCCCGTTCATCGCCGCGTTCTTTACGCCATGAGCGAGATGGGCCTTGAGTACAACAAGAAATACACCAAGTGCGCCAAGGTGGTCGGGCAGGCAATGGGTGTCTACCATCCCCATGGCGACTCCGCCATTTACGACACCCTGGTTCGCATGGCGCAACCCTTCTCGCTCCGCTATCCGCTCGTGGACGGGCAAGGCAACTTCGGCTCAGTCGATGGCGATCCTCCCGCCGCCATGCGTTATACCGAGTGCCGTTTGATGCGCGTCGCCGGCGAGCTCATGGCCGACATCGAGATGGAGACCGTGGATTTTGTTCCCAACTACGACGAGTCCACAACCGAGCCAACTGTTCTGCCCACGCGAATTCCAAATCTGATCGTCAACGGATCGAGCGGCATAGCCGTCGGTATGGCGACCAACATTCCGCCGCACAACCTCACCGAAGTGGTCAACGCCACCATCGAACTCGTCAACAATCCCAAGGCTGGCTTGATTGAAATCCTGAAACACGTGCAGGGTCCGGACTTTCCTACCGGCGGCTTCCTCTATGGTAAAACCGGAATCGCCCAGGCCTACAAGACCGGCCGCGGCCGTTTCATGATGCGCGCCAAGGTCGCCACGGAGAATATCACCAAAGAAAAACAGGCGATCATCGTCACCGAGATCCCCTACCAGGTCAACAAGTCAAAGCTCATTGAGCGCATCGCCGAGCTTGTCACTGAGAAGATCGTCGACGACATCAGCGACGTGCGCGACGAGAGCGATCGCGACGGCATGCGCATCGTCATCGAGCTCAAACGCGGCGCACAGCCCGAGATCGTGTTGAACCAGCTCTACAAGCACACCCAGATGCAGGAGAGCTTCTCCATGATCTTCCTGGCTGTGCTTAACGGCCAGCCCAAGGAATTCCCGCTCGATGAAGCCATTCGCGCATTCATCAACCACCGCATCGACGTGGTGCAGCGCCGCACCGTCTACCTGCTGCGAAAAGCTCGCGAGCGCGAACACATTCTCGAAGGCTACAAGATTGCTCTCGACAATCTCGACACGGTCATCCGTATTATTCGCGCTTCCGGCTCGCGCGCCGAGGCTCGGGAAAACTTATACGCCTGGGGTAAGGGAACCGAGATCGTCATCAACCTCGATCGTGAACGCCTTTCGCAGGAAGAACGCGGTCTGACTCTACGCCAGGTCGACGCGATCCTCGAGTTGCAGCTCTATCGCCTCACCCAGCTTTCGGTCGACGAAATCCTCAACGAGCTGAAAGAAATCCGCGCGAAGATTGCCGAGTACGAATCCATTCTCGCCAGTGACACGAAGCTGCGCAAGGTCATCGTCAAGGAACTTGAAGACGTTCGCGACCGCTACGGCGACGCGCGCCGCACGCAAATCGTCGACGAGTCCGCCGAGTTGCAGCTTGAAGACCTCATCGCCGATGAGCAAGTCGCAGTGACTGTCAGCCACCAGGGCTACCTGAAGCGCACGCCCATCTCCATCTACCGCCAGCAGCGCCGCGGCGGCACCGGCCGCACCGGCATGAAGACGCGCGAAGAGGATTTCGTCTCGCAGCTCATTGTCGACTCCACGCATGCATTCCTGTTGTGCTTCACAAATACCGGCCGTGTCTACTGGCTCAAGGTATATGAAATTCCCGACGTCGGCGCCGCCGGTAAGGGCAAGAGCATGCAGAGCCTGCTCAATCTGCAACCCGGCGAAAACGTGCGCACCATCCTTGCGATTCGCGATCTCGAAGAAGAAGGCAAGTACATCTTCTTTGCCACGCGCAACGGCATCGTGAAGAAGACTCCACTCAAGGACTTCAGCAATGTGATGTCCCGCGGTATCATCGCCATCGCGATTGATAAGGACGATGACCTCATCGATGCACGCATCACAGACGGCAAGCAGACCATCTTCCTCGGAACCCGCGACGGCATGGCTATTCGCTTCGATGAGGAATACGACCTGGAGCGCGACAAAAACGGCCTGCGCCCCATGGGCCGCAATGCCGCTGGGAACAAGGGCATTTCGCTCAAGAAAAGCGATCAGGTCATCGGCGTCGCGATTACTGATTCTGACGAGACGAGAGATCGTGATCGCGATGAGTGCGCCGCAAGCCTCAAGCTGACCTCGAAGCTCACGAGTTTGAGAGCCGCATACACGAGCGCCAAAGATGCCCTGCAAAAGGCGCGTGAAGAGCGGAGAAACGGATCGCCAACAGATGAAAAACTGAAGGCGAAAGATAAAGCCGCGGAAAAGGCCCTCGATGACGCAGAGAAAGCCTTGAAAGACCTGGATGAGAAACTCGGCGTCAGCAAATTCCTGATCCTTACGGTTACCGAGAACGGCTTCGGAAAGCGCACCGACATCGACGAGTATCGACTGACGGCGCGCGCAGCCCAGGGTGTCACCAACCTCAAGGCGAACTCCAAGGTCGGCAAATCCGCGTCCATCCTGCTTGTAGATGAGACCTCGGAGTTGATGGTCATCAGCCAGTTCGGAAAAATCATCCGCATCGACACCAAAGGCATTCGCGCAGCGGGACGCTCTACCCAAGGCGTGAAGCTGCTGAATCTCGAACCCGACGACAAGGTAGCCGCCGCCGTCATCATCCCACCGGAAGAATTAAAGGAAGACGAGCCGATGTTGTTGCAATAATTCGCAGCGCACAATTTGGGTGCCCCAGGTCTCGTCCGCCGCGGCGGATGAGCCCTGGGAGCAAGTTTTCAATCCCCCAAGGGAGTGACCCGCCGGATAGTCTTATCCATCGGCTTACTAGGATCGTAGACAAAGCGGATCCTCGCCCACGCGGCCAAGCTCAACTCGCACATTAGTTCAAGCCGCTCGCCGACCGAGAGATTTCTCCAGTTGTGAACCTTCTCCGCCAAGCGCTCCGGTACAAATGTTCGGTCAAAATCCCTCTCATCCATCGCACAAACCTTTCGCCCACCAAAACATCATTCGAGAGCCGCAGCCTCACAGCTTCTTCAGCTTCTCCTCCAGGTCCGGCACGTAACTCACCTGCGCATCCGGCTCCAGCTTCTTCGCCTCCGCCAGCGCCGCTTCCCAGGCCTTGCGCGCTTCATCTCTCTGCCCCATCGCTGCGGCGCTGTCACCCAACGCCGTCTGGCTCATGATCTCCGTTGGATCAATCGCCGCCGCTTCGCGCGCCAAGGGTAGCGCGTCCTTCGTGTCTCCCGTCCACATCAATTGAAACGCGTTGATCGCCCGGCTCAGCGCGGCCGTCTGCTCTACTTGAAACCTCCCCTGATAGACCATCACGCCGTTGTCGATCAATGCCGCCGGCTTCAAGCTCTGAAACGATCGATACGGATTCATTCGCCCGCTCGGCCATTCGCATCCGCTCAGATCGCCAGCGCTGATGAAGACATTCCCTTCGATAACCGGAGGAACCACATCCGCGCCGCCCAGCCAGAAAGTGTCAATGTTGGGCAAATGATGGCAACGAATGCCATACGTCTCCGGATTGATTTCCGGTTGCGCGAAATACGCAAACCAGCACTCCTGGCTTGGATGGCTGTCCTGCCACTCCTTCACCTGATAAAGTTGCTGAGCCCAATCAGCGTTGGCGTCGCTCAGAAGGTTGTGAACATTCTTCGGTCCGCCGGATGCCTCATTCGCGTACGAAATGTAATTCGGAAACACCGTCAGCGACGAAACCACGTGCGCCAGCACCAGCGCCGCTCCGGCCCACATCCAACGCTTGCTCTTTTTCGCCAGGGCCACGACACCGCCTGCCGCAAAGATGAACATGAATACGTCCACCGGCAGAATATGGCGCGCGCCGATGTCGATGCTGGCTACGATCGCGACCAGCAGGTAGAAGACAGAAGGCACAAGCACAAACGCTAGTTCACGCCCATTGCGCAAGCGCCGAGTCAACATTGCAAAGAAGGCCAACGCCACCAGCGCCAGCATGCCCAGAGTGGTCTTGATAAGAATTACGGCAGGGAAGTACCACCACTGACCGTGCGCATAATTTTTCCCGAAAGCAAAGGTGGGATAAAACTCCGCCATGCGCTTTACGTCTACCATGCCGATCAAGTACGACTCCGGCAGCAGGTGCAAATGCGCAATCGCCATCACCACGGTCTGATTGAACGGGCTGATCGGCTTGACATAGTCCGCAACAGTAGTGAACGGCAGACCCGCGGGCCGCGCCCCGTAACGGAATCCATAGAAAGCCCATAGCACGACCACGCCAATCGCAACGACAGCCGCAAAAGCGCCGCACAAACGCAATGCCACCCGCCTCCGGTTCTCCTTAGGCGCAAATACAATCTCCCACGCGATCAGCATAAGTAACATCGGCGCCAGCAGAATCCCCGAATGCTTCGTCGCCAGAAGCAATCCCGACAGAACCCCGGCCACCGCCAACCGAACCATCGTCGGCTGTTTCGCATAGCGATAGAACGCATAAATGCTCGCCAGGAAGAAAAGCGACACCCCAATATCCGTAGTCACCAGCGCCGAGTGTCCCAGAATATTCGGGTCAAAGGTCACCAACACCAGTGCAATCAGCCCGGCCGCCTCGCCAAACCACTCCCGTGCGGCAAAAAACACCGTCAGGCTCAAGCAGATCGCCAACAATCCGGCCGCCAGCCGCATCTGAAATACCATGCGCTGGCTCGATCCGTCATTGCGCGCCAGCCAGTCGCGCCCGTCGAGGTAAGCTTCGGCCTTGAATTCGCGTCCCTTAAGCGGCGGCACCCACAAGTCGCGTCCCAGGACGGGCAGCGTGGCAAGCAACTTCACCAGCGGCGGGTGCTCCGGGTTCAGGCCGTAGTCGCCGGTGTGCCACATCATATAGCCGGCAAACATGTGGTTGCCTTCGTCAAAGGTGAGCGACTCGCGATGAACGACATAAATCATCTGCGCTGTTTGAATCGTGAGCAGGCAGACTATTGCGATCCAGACCCATCTTTTTCCCGTCACTGCAACTCCTTGATGTTTTCGATGGCGACAATTCTACAACGTCAATCCTTTCAATCGAATCCGCCGGATCACACTTGTTCGTGCGCAACTTATCAGACGAAACCGAACCCGCCTAGGCACTCGAATTCGTTTCCGCAGCGTCTTACACTGGTGATGCTCTCGATTCTCCGCACGCTCCTGATGGTGCGAACAGCTTATATCGTTCTTTTGCTGACTGCGTTCATGGTCTCCACAGCCGGCGCTGCCCGGATTACCCCGGCGCAAACCCGCGCCCACGCGTCGATCGGCAAAAATTCTCTCCGCCGTACGCACCGCCCTGTTCATGTCGCCCCCAAGCGCTCATCTCGCTACAGCAAGAGCCGAGCCGCTCACCGCTCCTACGGTCAAAAGCCGTCTCTTCGTGCGCGGCACGCCAAGGTGAATCGCTACCATCCAGCGGCTCGCTTTACTCAAATCAGCACCACCACGACCCGCCCAGCGCAATCCAGGCCCGCACAAATAATTCCCGAGCCATCGATCGCCAATCCCCCGAGCTCTGAGGCCACGAGCTCCGAACAAGTGTCCAATCCGCCCGAAGTTCCGGCCGCCGCTTCCGCCACGACCGAGGCTTCCGCTCCAGAGACTCCCACGAATTCAAACCCAGCGACCGATCTTTCACCGCCGGGCGATATCAGCAGTCCTCTGAATGCTTCCGTCGAAGCCGAGCATCCCATCGTCTCCTCTGCCGGCCCGCTCGCGTCGTTGCACAGGCCAAGAATGTTTGCTTCTCCGTTGCGCGGCTCTCACGATTCTCTCGTCCGCCAAAATGAACGCTCCGAAGCCGACTATCTTGAACGAATAGAAGATGACGCAGATCTCGCCGACCGCATTTCCCGCGGAATGCTTGTCCCGGTTCCCGAGTCGGCCGCTCTCGCTGTCAACGCCAATCTTCCCCTGGACCGCCGCTACTGCCGCCCCTGGACCGCATCTTTTCTCACGGATCTCGCCCGCTCCCACCGGGCTCAGTTTCACACCCCGATCATGGTCAGCTCAGCCGTCCGAACGGTCGAGTATCAGAAGCGACTGATAGGAATCAACGGCAACGCAGCTGCAGCCGAGGGCGATATCGTCAGTCCGCACGTCACTGGCGCCACGATTGACATCGCCAAATCGGGCCTCAGCCGCCGCGAAATCACGTGGATGCGCAACCAGCTTCTCCCTCTTCAGACCGCAGGCATGATCGACGTCGAAGAAGAATTCAGGCAAGCCTGCTTCCACATCACCGTTTATAAGAACTACATTTCCGCCGCTCCCTCCCATAAATCCCGCCGTGCTTCCGCGCAGACTGCCAGCGGCGCTGACACCCAGCTCGGTGCCGAGGCAATCGCCTCCAAAGTTCGCTGACGCCAATCCGTCCAAACCGATTCTCGCCAAAATCATTACCGTCTCCTCTCGAGAAGGGTTACAATCGCGGGCAAATGCATTTCATCCTGCATGCATGCGTGAACGGCCTGACAACAGGCTGTCATTTTTCTTCGTCTGCAACCGGCCATGACAGACACGTCACCGGTAAAGCCACGTTGAATGCGCTAGTATTCCAAGTGACATTTTTGAGAGGCGGATCATGAGCGATCAGGCAGTTCAACCCGTGGCAGATACGACCCCCGGGCTCACACAGTGGCAGCGAGTAGCGAATACCTTCACAGCTCCGTCCAAGACTTTCCAGGACATCAAGCGCGGCAACCGAAGTTGGTGGATGCCATTCTTGGTCATGGCCTTGCTCGGCTACATCTTCTTCGCGGCGATCACGACCAAAATCGGCTGGAATCAGGTAGCGCAGAATACGATTCACATGAGTGCCAAGGCAGAGGAGCAAATGTCGCAGCTCCCCAAAGACCAGCTGGAAATGAGGATGAAATTCACTCAATACGCGATGGAGGGCTCCTTCGCCGCAGGACCAATTCTGATTCTGGCCATCCTCGCCGTGGCTTCACTCATCCTGTGGGGCACGATCAATTTCGCGTTTGGAGGTAAAGCGACTTTCGGCAGCACCTTTGCCGTCTACATATACGCGTCTCTGCCCGGAATTATCAAGACCATCTTGGGCACCGTTGTGATCTATGCGGGAATGGCGCCGGAATCTTTCAACCTGAATAATTTTGCGCCGACTAGCATCGGGTCATTTCTCAATCCGCTTGAAACCAACGCCGCTCTCTACAAGCTCGCCAGCGCGATCGATTTCACCACGATCTGGAGCATGGTGCTGCTGGGAATTGGCATCGCAATTGTGGCCGGCGTCAAGAGAACATCGGGCTACATCGCCGTCTTCGGCTGGTGGACAATCATCGTCTTAGTGAGCGTCGGATGGGCGGCAATCATGGGTTAATCAGCAACACAGCTACGAATACAAACGGCGCACATCTCAGATGTGCGCCGTGCTTGTCTTCCGCTAAAAGCTAGAAGCTAAAAGCTAGCAGCTGTCCTTACTCCATCCACCGCCGCATAATCAGCGTCGCATTAATCCCGCCAAATCCAAATGAATTCGACAGCGCCACGTCGAAGCTGTGCTTGAGCGCCTTGTTCGGAACATAATCCAACCGGCACTCAGGATCGACATTGTCGAGATTGATCGTCGGCGGCAGTTCCTGATTCAGCAGCGCGAGCACCGTGATGCCGGCCTCCAGACCTCCCGCGCCGCCGAGCAGATGCCCGGTCATCGATTTCGTGCCGCTGATCTTCAGCTTGTGGCTCAAAGCATGTTCGCCAAACACCAGCTCGATTGCTCGCGACTCGTTGCCATCGCCGGCCGGCGTTGAAGTAGCATGAGCATTCACGTAGCCAACCTCCTCTGGCTTAACGCCCGCATCCTTCAATGCCGCTCGCATGCTGCGTTGTGCGCCCGCACCGTCCGGGGCGATGCCTGTCATGTGATACGCGTCCGCGCTCATTCCGTAGCCAATAATTTCGCCTAGAATCTTCGCGCCGCGCGCCCTGGCAAACTCCAGCTCTTCGAGAATCAGAATGCCTGCGCCTTCGCCAATGACGAACCCGTCGCGGTCTTTGTCGAACGGCCGGCTAGCCTTGGCCGGTTCAGCGTTGCAAGTTGAAAGCGCTCGCATGGCTGAAAATCCGCCCACCGAAAGTGGCGTCACCGCTGCCTCCGCCCCGCCGGCGATCATCGCATCTGCATCTCCGTGCAAAATCATCCGCACCGAGTCGCCAATCGAGTTCGCGCTGGTGGCGCATGCCGTCGCCGTCGCCGAGATCGGTCCTCTCGCTCCATAACGGATGCTGAGATGACCCGCCGCCATGTTCACGATTGCTGCGGGAATAAAGAAGGGCGATATCTTGCGTGGGCCACCGGCAAGCAGGTTTGCGTGCTCGCGCTCGATGATCTCGAACCCGCCAATGCCCGAGCCAATAAAGACGCCAACGCGATCAGCGATCTCCGGTGTGATCTGGAGACCTGACTGGGCAAGTGCCTCTTGCGCGGCGGCAAAAGCAAAATGGGTGAAGCGCCCCATCTTGCGCGACTCTTTTTTGTCCACGAAGTTCAGCGGGTCAAAGTTTTTGACCTCGGCGGCAAAGGTAACAGGAAATCCAGTGGTGTCGAATCCTTGAATTGGCCCCATGCCACTGGCTCCCGCCAGCAGCTGCCGCCATACCTCCGGAGCTGTGTTGCCCACACCGCACACCAGCCCAAGGCCGGTGATGACGACTCTACGGTTCAC